>Ga0209189_1000506_pt1 | contig 32688 bp, 62 predicted proteins | sample C_130820_EF_Meta_FD_187308 | JGI IMG/M metagenome (GOLD analysis project Ga0209189, IMG submission 187308) | Freshwater microbial communities from Lake Croche, Canada to study carbon cycling - C_130820_EF_MetaG (SPAdes) (version 3) | ecosystem: Environmental > Aquatic > Freshwater > Lake... | reverse complement strand
CTGGTGACACCGGACCGATGGGTCCGACCGGAGACACGGGCCCAATGGGACCCACTGGAGACACCGGACCCCAAGGGCCCACTGGTGACACCGGACCGACGGGACCCACTGGTGACACCGGACCGACGGGACCCACTGGTGACACCGGACCCCAAGGGCCAACTGGTGACACTGGTCCTCTTGGTCCAACAGGTGACACTGGCCCACTTGGACCAACCGGTGATACCGGACCAATAGGCCCCACAGGTGACACTGGACCACAAGGACCCACGGGCGACACAGGACCGCTTGGACCAACAGGAGATACTGGACCACAAGGACCAACTGGTGATACTGGTCCGCTCGGTCCCACAGGCGATACCGGACCACAGGGTCCCACTGGTGACACTGGTCCCATGGGCCCAACAGGAGACACTGGTCCGCAAGGTCCTACTGGAGATACCGGGCCACTCGGACCAACTGGTGACACAGGCCCCTTAGGTCCAACTGGCGACACTGGTCCATTAGGCCCTACGGGTGATACCGGACCGACGGGACCCACTGGTGACACTGGTCCTCTTGGTCCAACAGGAGACACTGGCCCGCTTGGACCAACCGGAGATACCGGACCAATGGGCCCCACAGGTGACACTGGCCCGCTCGGACCAACCGGAGATACCGGCCCACACGGACCAACTGGAGATACTGGACCACAAGGACCAACTGGTGATACTGGACCACAAGGACCAACTGGTGATACTGGACCACAAGGACCAACTGGTGATACTGGACCACAAGGACCAACTGGTGATACTGGACCACAAGGACCAACTGGTGACACAGGTCCTCTTGGTCCAACAGGAGACACTGGCCCGCTCGGACCAACAGGCGATACCGGACCAATGGGCCCCACAGGTGACACTGGCCCGCTCGGACCCACGGGCGACACAGGACCGCTTGGACCCACGGGCGACACAGGACCGCTTGGACCAACAGGAGATACTGGCCCACAAGGACCAACCGGCGATACGGGTCCGATGGGTCCGACTGGTGACACAGGTCCTCAAGGACCCACTGGTGACACTGGTCCGGGTTTCAATGCCGTTGCAAGCCCCGGTTTCACAAGGGTGCTCACCTCTGACGGCACGGCGACGGGTGCCATCGCAGAAAGCTTGTTCACTTTCGTAAGCGGAAGCAACTTGCTCGTTCTCACTGGGTCCATGGAGCCGGGCGACGACATCACGTACAACCTCGGCGCCCCCACGAAGCGTTGGGCCAACGTGTACACCGGCGACTTGCACCTCCGCAACGACCGTGGAAGCTGGACGATCGTCGAGGAGCCGGAGGAGCTCACGATCAGGAACAACAACACGGGCAACTGGTACAAGTTCGCGCTTGTGCCTATCACGAAGCCTGAGTGACACAGACCTGAGTCCGAATGGAATCGAGGCGGTTCATCCCGCCTCGATTACTTTTTTCTCACAGGTTGTATATTCAGCCCCATGACGAGTCTACCCGTCGTCACAGTCATCATTCCTCACCTCTCCAAGGTGGATGGAAAGAATCTGGGTCATCGAGACGAAGGCCTCAGAAGGTGCATCGACTCGATCAAGGCACAGACGTACCCGCAAGACAGGATCGAGGTCGTGGTACTAGACGGCCCAGAGTCTGTACCAGAAAAGGTCGAAATAGGCCTTAGGCAATCCAAAGGAGATTTTGTCGTATTTGCTGCGAATGACATGGAGCTGGCGCCGGATGCTCTCGAGGCTGCTCACAAAGACTCCGTAGAGTTCAACAAGGCGCTCGTCGCATTCAACGGCGGAGCTCTCCTTCCCGACGAGGGAAACATCTGCGAGCACTTCATGATCCGCAAGGACTTCGTGAAGGAGTTGGAGAACGGTCAGATATTCAGCACAGACTTTCATCACGTAGGATGTGACAATTGGCTCTGGGCACAGGCGACGCGTCGGAACGAGGCGTTCCGCTCGGAGCGGGCCAAGATGACCCACCACCATTTCAGCAAGTCAAGAAATGCGATGGATGCAGTGTACAAGAGAGGGTGGGACAAGGTCGACCAAGACAGACAGACGCTCAGGAGGAAGTTGACAAGAATGGAGAAGAAGCTGAAGATCGCGGTCTACACGATCACAAAGAACGAGGAGAAGTTCATCAGGCGTTACTGCGAAACGTCGAAGCTCGCAGACCAGACGATCATCATCGACACGGGCAGCACAGACAAGACGATCGAGATAGCCAGAGAATGCGGTGCCATCGTCCACAAGATCTGCGTGTCGCCCTGGAGATTCGACGTCGCGAGGACGGCAGCACTTGCTCTCCTCGACGACGACGTCGACGTCTGTGTCTCCCTCGATGCAGACGAGATCTTGACAGAAGGTTGGAGAGAAGAGATCGAACGCCTTTGGACGGACAAGACGACTCGCCTGCAGTATCTCTACGACTGGGGGCACAACATTCGTTTCTTGTGCGACAAGATCCACGCACGCAAGGGCTACCTGTGGAAGTATCCGTGTCATGAGTGGCTCGTCCCAGACGGAAGAGTCGAGCAGAACACTGCAGTCTCAGATAAGCTTCTCGTGGTCCATCTTCCCGACGACGCCAAGTCCAGAGGCCAGTATCTCGACCTTCTAGCGCTGGGTGCGAAGGAGAATCCGACGGTGCCACGTCATTCCTTCTACTATGCGCGAGAACTGACGTTCCACAACAAGCACGAAGACGCGATCAAGGAGCTGAAGAGATACCTGACGCTCCCAGAGGCCACGTGGAAGGAGGAGCGTTCTTTCTCGATGCGCTTGCTGGGCAAGTCTTATGCAGCTCTCGGAAGGAACGAAGAAGCCATTGAGTGGTACGTCAAGTCGACTGAGGAGGCACCCCATAGGAAAGAACCGTGGCTCGACCTCGCGACTTTCTGCTACAACAACAGCTTGTGGGACAAATGCTTCGAAGCGTCCGTGAGATGCATCGAGACTCCTCCGAGCACACAGTGGCCTGTCGATTCGGAAGTCAACGGGCCACATGCGTTCGACATGGCAGCAATCGCTGCATATCATCTAGGAAATAGGACGTTGGCTGTCAAATATGGCGCCGTAGCTCTCGAAATGTCGCCCAATGACACCCGACTCGCCAAGAACATGAAGTGGTATTCGGGAGAGTTGAAGTGAACGAAGCACACAGAGGACAATGATGGAAACGTTGAAGAACAACAGGACTTACTCAAACAAATGGTTCGAAACTAGTATGGGTAACTTTGAATCCTTTATTTCCCGATTTTCTGGGCGGCAGGTGAGATGCCTGGAGATAGGTTCCTTCGAGGGACAATCCGCCAACTGGATCGTGGAGAACTGGTGTGTGCACCCTGGTTCAACCCTCACCTGCGTGGATCCATTCACGGGAAGCGTGGAGCACAGCGAGGCCGAAAAGGATGGGCTGTTCGATCGATTCACCCACAACACCTCCGATAACTCCGACAAGATACGGGTGATCAGAGAAGGATCCCACACGGCCCTTCAACGATTGATCGATGCCAGCGAAAAGTTCGATTTCGTGTACATCGATGGAGATCACCACAGGGATGCGGTGGCGAAGGATGCCGCTCTCGCCCACCAACTACTTCTTCCAGGTGGATTGTTGGCGTTCGACGATTACACTTGGGGCGGTGGTTTGGAACCATGGCAGCGCCCGCAGGATGCCATCGATGGGTTCTTGGAATCCATGGGCGGTGAGTACGAGGTGGCGATCAAGAACACCCAGGTTTTTGCGTGGAAACGGGGCGAAACGGCAGGTGAAAAGAAACGGCCGAGGATAGCCGTGTACGCCATATCGAAGAACGAGAGCAAGTTCGTGGAGAGGTTCTGTGAATCCTGTAGAGATGCCGATCTAATAGTGATCACCGATACGGGAAGCACCGACGATACCGTGGAAAAAGCAAGATCGCTTGGAGCGGTGGTTCATTCCGTGGCGGTTTCTCCTTGGAGGTTCGACATAGCCCGCAACTGTTCTATCGCGCTTATTCCTCCCGACATCGACATCTGCGTAAATCTTGACCTTGACGAAGTTCTGGAGCCTGGTTGGAGAGAAGAGGTGGAGCGGTTGTGGGGATCCGATACCACACGGGTTCGTTACCTGTTCGATTGGGGAAGCGGAGTTCGTTTCATGTCGAACAAGATCCATTCCAGGAAGGGTTACATGTGGAAGCACCCGTGCCACGAGCTGCTCGTTCCTGATCCTCGAACGAAGGAAGTTTGTGCATACACCGACAAGCTCCTTGTTCGCCACCTTCCGGATCCAACGAAGAGCAGGGGGCAGTACCTCGACCTGCTTGAGATCGGAGTTAAAGAGGATCCAACCTGCCCTCGAAACTCCTTCTACTACGCCCGCGAGCTCACGTTCTACAGACGACACACTGATGCCATCAGGGAACTCCACAGGTACCTGGAACTTCCGACGGCTACGTGGACCGACGAACGGGCCTTCGCCATGAGGTTGTTGGGAGCGACCCATGCAGCTCTTGGAAACGGAGAAGAGGCTCTCTCTTGGTACGTCAAGGGTTCCCTCGAGGCGCCTCACCGCCGTGAACCCTGGTTCGCACTCGCTGAGCACTGTTACAAGATCGGCAAGTGGGATGTTTGCTACGATGCGGCAACACACTGCATATCTACACCGAACAGTGCACAATGGCCTACCGATGCCCGAGCATCCTCCGCATCACCTCACGACATAGCGGCCATCGCTGCCTACAGGTTGGGAATGAAGGAAGAGTCCATCAAGCACGGTCGCGATGCGCTATCACTCTCACCGAACGACGAGCGGCTGAAGGACAACATGAAGTGGTACCTCGGTGAGATGAAGTAGTGAAGAAAGTCTGAGAGAAGATACTTATGGCGACATAGGGGAGCGAAACAGAAAAGTCCATGGCCCTAGTAACGAACAACATATCTGGTTCCTCTGAGGGATCAAGTCGAATCGGCATCACAGGAAGCGTGATCTTTGCCAACGAGCCAGGCGATGAGTTCCCGCCGATGCCGGGGACCGACGTCACCTTCTTCGTGTCCGGTTCGACCACGGAGAGATCCGTGTTTGGTGGGACGACCGTGGTCTCGGGAACGTTGTTCGTTGACGGAGACACATACATCGGCGACAATTCGGGGGACATGCTTGTCGTCTCCGCCTCAGTAGACATCTTGTGCGACTCCTTAGAGATGACAGGTACGATCTCTGCGACGGGCGGCATCAGCGGCTCTCTCACACGTCTCACGGACGGGAGTTCGTACATCGTCGCAGGGAACTCAGTCACGGTGACCTCGGCCTCCAACGGCCAGGTGACAATCTCTGCGCAACCTTCTCTGGCTTACTTCGCATCGCCCTCAGCAGGCATCCTGAATTCCACAGGATCTCTGGCAATGGTAGGAAACGAGGGAATAACGTCTCCCCAGAACAAGGGAACCGACGTCTTCTTCTACGTCAGCGGCTCTTCGTCGACAAACGAAGGTAAGTCGCTGTTCGGCGGCGACGTCGTCGTAAGCGGATCCTTTGTCGCGACCGGATTCGAAGTCTTGGGCGACTCTCTTGAAGTGACAGGTACGGTCTCTGCGACGGGCGGAATCAGCGGCTCTCTCACGAGACTGACTGACGGAAAGTCCTACCTCGTCGCAGGGTCCAACATCACGATCATCACTTCTTCGACGGGACAGGTTCTCGTGTCGTCGGACGGAGGCGCGCCCGGCGGTTCCACCGGTCAGGTGCAGTTCAACTCTTCTGGAGTATTCACAGGAGACGCTGGACTGACCTACACGTCAGGCACCCTGTCTGTTGCAAATCTTCAAGTGACAGGGTCGTCTGCGGTCATCTCGGGCGACGCGTTCGAGATGACAGGATCGCTTACGGTAACAGGCGGAATCAGCGGTTCTCTCACTCACCTTTCGAATGGCACCTCGTACCTCATTGCATCCGGCGCGGTGCAGATAACTTCAGCGTCGAATGGGGCTGTCACGGTGTACGCACCGTCTCAGTCAAGTCTCTTGTCTGTAACCAACGTGAACACGTCTCCGACTTACAACGTAAGTGCAAGTGATCAGGTAGTCGTGTTCATGGTCAACGACGTGACAGGCGTGCTCCCCCACAGTGCCGCCGTAGGCACAAACATCGTGTTCAAAGACATGACAGGTAATGCAGGATCTGTAGGGCCCCAAGAATTGTCGTCTTCTGTGGGAAATATCGACGGCTCTTCGGCTGTAAAGTTGCCATCAGTTAACTATTCCTCTCTGACAGTCATAAAGATAGAGGCATCTCCGGAGCGATGGATAATTGTCTGAGGTGAGAAAAACCATGCACATTCTTGAAAGGTATGACGAAAGATGAGACACGGTTCGTTATCTGGGTCTCTCACCCAACTGTCAAGTGGCGAGTCCTATCTCGTCGCTTCTGGCTCCGTACAGATTTTCTCTTCTTCAGGAGGGTCAATATCCATCTATTCTCCTGCTTCTCTCGGAAGCGGTTCATTAGGTGCAACAGGCCCCACGGGTCCGACGGGCGATACTGGACCTACAGGTCCCACTGGTTACACTGGTCCACAGGGACCGACAGGTTACACTGGTCCACAGGGACCCACTGGTTACACAGGTCCACAGGGACCGACAGGTGCAACAGGGCCGACGGGATATACAGGTCCTTCAATTACGGGTCCCACCGGGCCCACGGGCCCGCAGGGACCGTCTGGTTCGGGCGACGGAAACATCTTGGCCGTCACAACGTTGACAGGATCATACAGCGCCACGACATCCGACTGCGTACTTCTTTGCGGAGGTTCGGGAGGTTACAACGTGACCCTTCCAAATGCTGTAGGAAATACAGGTCGTGTTTACTACGTCCACAACATCACCAACTCAACGTCAACTAAGATTCTTGCGGCGGGCGGGACGCTAGACAACCAGGGTTCCATCGTATCGGCTGCCACGGGATTCAACATGGCAGCACGAGGAAGCAGCAATGCGCAGATCATCATGATAAGTGATGGCACAAACTGGTGGACACTCGGCACACACTGACTTTGATGTCATTACGTTGACCCTAGAATATACGCCGAATATTCAGTGCATATTCCTCTTGGCGATTCTAGAGGTTAAAAGAGATGCGGCGGACCGAGGCCCGCCGCACGTTCCGACGTCAAGTCGAGGTCAGCGCCAGGCGCCTTCCGCCGCCTTCGCGTCCGTCATGTTGATGACGATGTCGTCCGTCTTGAAGAGAAGCTGACGGCCCTTGCCGATGACGTAGCCCCGCTTGATTCGCGAAGGACCAGGAGGGCTGCATTCGCCGTCGGTCATGATGAGCATGCCGTCCCAGCGACCGCGGTTCTTCGGGTCGTTGGCGAGCCGCGTGGGAGCGTTGAAGTCGGTGCCGCCGCCGCGGACTCGTTTCGCCGGGACGTCCGCGCCGCGGCGCCACGTGTAGATGTCCTTGTCGAAGGCGACGGTGTCGAAGGGAACCACGTCGATCGTCACCTTCTTCGTGAGGGCACCGAGCTCCGAGAAGAACTCGACGAGCATCTCGTTCGAGACCGAACCCGACTGGTCGATCGCGATGAGGAGCTTCGCCTCGTAGCCACGCTTCACGCCCGGGTGGATGTACGGGTACCGCTTGTTGATGCGCTTGATGGAGGTGCTGCGTCCGCCGCGGACCAGCGAACCGACGAACTGGCGGAGGACGTTACGCCAGTTGATAACGTTGCTCACCGACTTGCGGATGGCCTCCACGAGGTCGGACGGGATGTTGCCCCAGCCGTGGGCCTGGGAATCGGCGTGCTTCTGCGCCTTCTCGACGATGGCCTTCACCTTGCCCTCCACGTACTCGCGCTGGTCCTCCGGGACGGAGTCCCACGCGTCGTGGTCGTCGAAGGAGTCGAGACCGCCGAAGCCACCGCACTCGCCGCCGTCCTGCGGCATCTCCTCCTTGATTTTCTCGAAGTACCACTCCGAGGCCTTCATCGGAGGAAGCTTCGCGATCACCTCCGCGAGCTTCATGCCCTGCTTCTCCTCGTCGGTGTACTCGCGACCCTCAGGGTGCTTCGGGAACACGCCCGGCATGAGGCAGAACTCGGGAAGGGGACGGTCGCCCTCGAGGCGATTCGAGGAACCGCCCCTGGCGGTCTCCATGATGATGGAGTTGATCGCGAGGTCAGTCGCGACGTTCCACAGCTTCGCCGGCTTGCGACGTCGGCCGTAGAGGTGTCCGAACACGAGGTGGTAGTACTCGTGGGTGAGAACGCCGCGAATCTCCCAGGGGGAGAGCGACGCGAAGAAGTCGGGGTTCCACCACAACGTCAGCTCGTCGGTCTCCTCGTTGAAGGCCACCGCCGCGGTGGGCAGCGACTTCGTGGGAGACTTGTGGATGTGACGCGAGAGTTCCGCGAAGAACGGGTTGTCCTGCAGGAACGAGATGAGGTGCCTGTCGAGGTTGAAGTCCGTATCGGTGTGGCTGAACATAAGAATAGTGTATCCCCTTTCGGTCCCGCATTGCACTGCAGATTGACGCCTTAGATCACAAATGATCTTATGACTTGTGATTCACAAGTATACTTGTCTACTTGACGCCCACAAGTCATCGTGTCCCGAGGAAGACCACCGCGGGGCCATTCCTGACCCGGCGGTACCCCCAGATGACTGCAAGAATATTCGAAAGAATCTTTCCGAGTATTCCTATGGTCGCAGAAACGGCCTCGTCGGTCGTTCTTGCATACTGCAAGTAGAGTCACTTACTTGCATTCCACGACTTGAATGCAGCAAGCACTTTGCCGTCCACGTCACGTTCGTCACGTTCACGAATGAACACGGGGAATCGGACCTTGCCGTCGGCGGTGAGGCCGTCCGCAGTGAGGGGGTCGGGCTGGCCTTCGAGCTCCACGATCCGACCGATCCACGAGTCGGGATCGATGCTGATCTCGGCACGTTTCTTGTCGTTGAACCCGCCGCCGCACTTCGTCACGATGCCGTTGGGCATGAGGACGAGGAAGCCGCCCCACAGGCCTTCACGCTTCGTGCCTCGATTGCCTTCGTAGTGACCCACGACGACGCCCTCGTAGGTGGTGACAGGCTTCAGCTTGAGGACTGCATCGGACCGCTTGAAGACGTAGGGCGACCTGATGTCCTTCAGCATGATGCCCTCGTAGCCCTTCTCCATCGTCTTCGAATAGAAGGCCATCAGCTCGGAATGGTCGTTGACGGTGCTGCCTACCACCGTGGTGACGTGGTCGGACTCGACCTGAGTCACGAGCTCGTTAACGAGCTCGACACGTTCGGGGAGGGGCGACTCGTTGGCCTGAGTCCGCCAATCGTCGAAGTGCATCGCGTCGAAGACGTTGTAGATCATGCCGCTGTCGTCCTTGTTGTTCTTCTTCGACATGACGACGGACGCCGACTCGTTCCAATCACGACCCATCACCTCACCGTCGAGGACGAAATCGTCCCACGGCGCAGACTCCAACGCAGACTTGACGGTGGGAAGCGTGTCGATCTCGGATCCGCTACGGGTGAACATCGTCACGACGCCGCCGTGTTTGATGGCGATGCACCGGAGACCGTCGAGCTTCGGTTCGACTCGAACGGGATAGCGAACCTCCTCGGTGATGACGATGCCTTTGCCTGCCTCGTGGGTGGAGGCGAGCGACTCGGCGAGTTGCACGGAGAACTTGGAGATGGCACCCGGCCAAATCTTGTTGATCGTCGTCTCCATCACGCCGACGCGGAGGTTGCGGAGGAGGATGCGGAGACACCACTTCTGCTGGCGTGCGTCCATCAGCTGGAAGCAAGAGTTGACGAGGGCCTTCGCCTCGTTGCCGACCACCTCACGAGAGGAAAGCTTCGGAAGGAGGACGTCGAGGAAAGCCGACAGCTGCTTGTCGTCGTCGGCCGGCGCCACGGGATGCGGCATGGGCATCTTGAACTTGTTGACGAAGTAGTTCGTGTATGGATCGCCGGCGGCGACGAAGACCGACTTGAGGAGCTCGTTGCCGCGGTTGCGTCGCAGGACCTCCTCCTTGTAGTTGCGGGAGTTGTCGTTCTCAAGTGCCTCGAGAATGTCGTAGACGGTTTCCATGGTCTTATGATAACCCCTCGGATCGTGAGATTACACTCGTGGCGCTCAAGCGATTCTCTTGATGAACGCAGAATAGTTGGGATTCTCGGGAATCGTGAGGCTGTACTTCTTGGTCCTGAAGGACTTACGTCCCTTCCACCCGTCGGGAATCTCAAGCGTATAGGACCCCGGATCGAACAGGGTGACGTGTTCCCTGGGAACTGCTCGGCCGCGGCCGTCGATCCTGAGATGGGTACGGAGAGACTTGCCCTCGCCGTTGAGGATCGAGACGATCAAGTGCTTCGCAGCATCGATCCTGCGGATCTTGTCACGCTCGATCCTCTGAGTGTTGTTGAGTGCGATGACCCTGATGGGATTCGCGGTCATGTCGAGGATCTCCGTCACAAGCTCGGAGACGAATCCGATGCACTCGGCTCGCTGTATGAACTGGGTCGCAGACAACGAATAGCAGTGGGTCACCGTCGGTCGGATCTTGATGCCGTACGTGACCCACACGTTGCCGTCGAGGTCCTGGAGCTCCTTGTCTCCTCGCTCCCATCCGACGGTGATGTCGACGATGTTGTCGTTGTAAGAGCTGCTCTCCACGTTGTGCTTGAACATCAAGGTAAAATCGTTGTCAGGTTCCTCAGAGAGGAAGGCGGCCGACACCTCCTTGTAGCAGTCCTTCCTCAGGTACTTCGTCGCCGAAGACGACATGACCTTCTGGAGGATCAGTCGGCTGATGATCTTCTTGTCGTTCGCGGTGGAGGGCTGGGTCTCGTCTACGAGTGTCATTTCGTGTCTCCTGAGATTCGTCGAGTAGGATCGGGCAGATAGTCGAAAGTGAAGCAGGGATAGTAGTCGTCGCCGTGGTCTGTGCCTACGGTCAACCACACGTGACCCGTCTCGGCGTCACGGAGCACCCAGCCGCTGAAGTTGGAACTCATGGAGAGAAGGTCTTCTTCGCTCGGCGCATTTTCGGTACCGTCGTCGTTCGAGCGCTCGGACCAGTATGTGCGACGTGACAAACCGCCTTCCTCGAGGACCACACGCGCGATGGGCTCTCGAAAGAAGATCTTGTCGATGCTCGACGTCCTGAAGCAGCCGAAGTAGGACCGGTAGCCGTCGCTCGGGTCTTCCACCGCCTCGAGGACCACACGCGTTCCGCCGACGCCGATGCAGAACGCGTTGTTGTCTACACCGTAGAAATCGTACGTTCCACCCAGGAGGGTCTTGAGGAGCTCGTCAGGAAATCGATTGTCGACAGAGTCGATGTCGAAGTACATGAGTATTCATTTCCCCACGAGGACGTGGCACCACGACCTCTTCGAATTGTCCTTGATGAAGTGACAGTAGCTACTGTTGTGGGTCACGACTGCGAAACACGTCATCCGCTCGTCGTGGTCCTCCATGACAGCGCAACGAGAAGCCCCCTGTTGTGCGTCCGCAGTGCCCAAAAAGATCGAGGTCATGAGAAGGCTGACCAGCAGTGTCGTCCTCATGACCTCAATACTACCTCGACGTAGCGCAGCTTTGCACTGCGTTATTTCTTCAAGGATTTTTCGCTACGATTACCTCCTTGGAGTTCTCGGTCGATCTTGGCTTCTCTTTGTCAATCTTTTTCTGACTTGCCAAATGCACGTCAATGGTGTGTCTAAGCCTGCGATACGATCTGAACTCGTTTCTTGCAACTGGCGAGTCCTTCGCTGCGTCGCCCGACGTGTAGCACCTGAAGGCTGCGTCGCCTCGAGGTGTACGAAGCCAGCATCTGTCGATTACGTGAAGCGCGAGGCGGACCTGGAGTTTCCTGTTTTCACAGATCTGCTTACGTGTGTGGCCTTCCCAATTCTGGCCGATCATCACCTGTCCGAGGCCCACAGATTTCCCACCATCACCATTGACGGCGCACTTTTCTACGTCCTCCCTGTAACCGGACTCGTGTGTGACGGCAGCTGTCAATGCAGCCACTGCGTCTTCTCTACTGATCGTGCTCTTCAGTGAACCGTTAGCCGATTCTTCGTTTACGACCGCAACTATGTCATCAGTTACGACCATGAGCCTATCCTTGCTGATGTTTGGCAATGCGGCCTGCAGCACCAAGATCAGTGCGGTAGCTAAACTAGTCATTACTTGTCTCCTTAGTTTTCCCTGAGATCATCGACGATCTCATCGACGACGCTTCAGGAATTGTCCTGTAACTATACTTCACAACGACTTTTGGTTAAATGTAGACTTGCCGTCTACAAGTGAGACGGCAAGCTGCTTCAGAAGTCGCAGACGTTACCTGCGCCGCTTTTTCTTTTTGCGAGACGTCTGAACGCTTCCGCTGTCGACTTGCGATGAGTCTTCGTCACCTTGAGGCAAGGACTCGTCTACAGCTTCAGAAGCCTCGAGATCAGCATCTTCTGATTCGACTTCTGTCTGCGTGTCTTGTGACTCGACATCTTCCGTCAGTTGGTCGACTTGAGGAGTCTCAAAGGGGATAAGCTTCGTGGGACCTGTCTCTTGTGTCGTCCGCACAGAGACCGGAGTCTCGACGACGACGACACCTTCGGTAGGCGAAGAGAGGGAAGCGACTACAGGGTTGCCTCTCGCCTTGAGAAATTGTTCCTCGGACGGCGGAAGAAGTCCGCTGGATGCGCAACGCGTCTTGAGAAGCTCATACGTGACGATCCCGGTCTCTTCCAGGTATTTCGTCAGTGTCGTCCGACGACGTCGAAGTAGGTCAAGCAGCGATACTTTTGAGATGCTTCTCTTTTGAAGTCTCATGATGTCATTCCTTTCTCTTGTCTGTCTGCGCCTCGAGAGACTGGAGGATGTCGCAGATTGCTTGCTGAAATTGAGGTGATTTCACGATCTTTTCCATGCGCTGTTCCGGTACGTCGATGTCCCACTCCTTCGTGATCGCATCGGCAAACTTTCGCATCACTCGAAGTACGTAGTTCCTTGCCGAAGAGTGGTTCATCTTGAACCCGATCTCCGTCATCATGTCGGCGATCTCTCGATAATTGACGCCTTCTTCGACGGCGACGGTTGCATAAATAGACGACTTGGCTTGTTTCTTCATTGCTGTTTTCACTCTTTGGAGGCGGGGATTCTGCCCAAGGGGGAGAATCTCATTGACTGCAGTTGATCGAGTCTCGTCGTGAGGTCTTCCGTGTTTCTCTTCCTTGCAGATTCGACCTGCGTCCTAACGACATTCGCCACGAGCAGTTCGAGTCCTTTGACCCTGCGCAAGACGATGATAGCAAGCGCAGAGTTGAAGATTCCCAGCAAGAGAGATGTTGCTTCGTACAGCGTCATGTTCAAACAAGAGGAAGTCCTGACTCAAGTCCCGTGACTTCAGCAGGCGTGATCTTGTATTCGGAGCGATCGATGTCAGAATCGTCGAACAGACCGAACCTGAGCTTCAGGATTGCCGACTCCTTGTCGGTGAGATTCGAAAGTACACAACGGACAATGCCCATCAGTTCTTTCGAAGAGACGTTGTAGAACGGGTCGTTGCGGTGATCCGTGTCCTCGATCTTGTCCTCAAGAGTACCGCTGTCGGGATCGGCTGACAGCGTCTGGTTGAGGGACATGACGTTGTGACCAGACGCCATCGTCGCCTTGACAACAGTCTCAGAAGCGTCGACGAGCGCGAGCAGGTCTTCTTGCGTAGGCTCAGCTCCCGTCATCTCACGGAATTCGGCAGCAGCCGCAGCCAGCTTTCGCTGGATTCCTGCGGCGTGGGCCGGAAGGCGAATCATCCTCTTGCGCTTCAGGACGTGCTGGCTGATGGCCTGCTTGATCCACCACGTTGCATACGTGGAGAATCGGAAGCCCTTCTTCCAGTCGAAGCGCTCGATCGCCTTGAGGAGACCGAGGTTGCCTTCCTGAATCAGGTCCTCAAGCGGAATGTTGTGACCCTTGTTCTTCTTCGCGATGGAGATGACGAGACGAAGGTTCGACTCGATGAGTTTCTTCCTAGCCTTTTCAGCCGGGCTTCCGCCCGCCTCATAGGTCTGAAAGAGGCTCACTACCTCAGGGTGCTTCAGCTGAGGATACATCTTCAGGTCGTTGAGGTAAGCGCTGATCGTGTCACCGCTCTCTGAGCCAATCTTTTTGGAAGCAATCATTTCGAGGTCGTCCTCTTCGTTGAGGTTGATGTCGTCCAAGGTTCTTTCAGTTGAGATTCGATCCATCGAGATCGCCAGCATCGTTGCTGTGTGAACCGACGAAGTTGCTCGTATCGGGATTCGAACGAAGGAAACGTTCGTGGGCGAATCGACGTGAAGTCCGGATCTGAATCTCTCGCTGCACGTAGCAAATCTCGTCGTCCCACGGACGAAAGTCGTAGTCGAATCGAGCGGCACGCTCACGCTCGTTGTGCAAGTACGAATGGTGACGATCCAGCTCCTCGTCCGTGGCGTAAGCGAGGGTGTCCATGTCCACCACGTTCGGGAGATCCATGCTGCGATTGTAGTTCTTCGACGGCGTCTTCTTTGTCTTCTTCATCTGGTTCATCTGGTTGTCCTCTTTCACTTTGACTCTTTGGTAGAAAGAAACTTCACGTATACACCGTATGCTGCAGTCGCCACGACAGCTAGACCCGCCATCACGAGTGCCGTCGTCTTGATCATCTTATCACAGTCGTGTCCACATTTCATTGCTCGGTTCCTCCTGGGTTCATTTAGTTTCAAGGTCGAAAGACATGTCCTCAGACAGTTTTGTCATCATCATGACGGATTCCACGAAATCAAGTTTCGCGAGGTCCGAATTTCTGTATGCATCTCGAAAGACGATTCTACCGTGACTTGAGGTCATCACTTGAAGACGACCATCTGGGGACGTGTAAGTCACACCCCACTTCTCCAACCGCTCGCTGAGAGATACGACTTTTCCCATCAGAATGGCCTCTTGAGAATTGAAAGTAGAGAGATTCACGTGGCAGACGCAGACTTCATGTCAATGACGCCCCATTCCCCAGGACCAATCGTGTAGATCACACGTTCCACACCTGCGGATCGAAGCCTTCGTTCACATCCAGGGCAAGGTTTTGCCATCGCCCATTTGCCGTCTTTTCTCGTCACTCGTGCTACCCACACTGTGGAACCGGGAGTCATCTTTCTGACGAGTCGTGCCTCGGCATGATAGTCGGGTACGACATCCAGTGCTGACACATTCCTTGCAGAAACGTAGACTCCATCGTTTCGAAGTCCTACGGCACCCAATAGAAAAGTTCTAGGATCGAGCTTTCTGTCATTTGTCTTGCTCCTGATTGCAACATTTGCTGCCTCGATCAACATCTTCTTGTCAGAAGCCATACTGTTAGTCAATCCTAAGCCACGATGTCAAGACATTGCACTGACGTTTCGAACCGTACTGAGATGGACGATTAGCATTGCAGATACAGTAGACACTGAGATGACGCTTGTACACCCTGAAGAATACTTAGTGTTCATGAATGATGACATGAAAACTTCGAATGACGGTCTTGAGTTGATCGCGAAATGGGAAGGATGCATTCTAAAGCCCTACAAGGACATTGCAGGTCTGAGAACGATCGGCATAGGACACCTCATCAAGCCGGGTGAAGTCTTTCCGGACGGTATCACAATCACACGCGAAAGAGCACTTGAGATCTTGTCGCAGGACGTAGCGTTGTGCGAAACGGCGATCAAAAAGAACATCAAAGTTCCTCTCAATCAGAACCAGTTCGACGCGCTGGTCTCGTTCGGATTCAACTGCGGAGTCGGCGTGTATTCGAACAGCGGTGTGGCTACTGCGGTGAATTCTGGCAACTTTGCAGGAGTTCCTGTTGCGCTGGAAGCATGGAGCAAGGCAAAGATCAACGGGGTATCACAGACTGTTCCGGGGCTCTTGGCGCGCCGCAAGCACGAGGCTCAAGTGTTCATGACACCTGATCCGAGCTGCATCATCAGTGACTATCCTGTTCCATGGACGAAGACTTCACTGACCGAAGCACAGACGCTTCTCAAGAAGCTTGGCCTCTATCAGCTGTCGATCGACGGCCTGTGGGGCCCAGGAACGAACAGGGCTGTCACAGAGTTCGCTTCCAGAAATCAGGTGCAGATCGGTGATGCAAGCAAAGGTGTACCGCCGTCCCTGATCGAAACGCTAAAGAGACAGGCATCATAGAAAGAGGAAAAATGCTGAACAAGATCAAGAAATTTTTTGCGGCCGCGGTTCCCGTGGCATCACAACCGACAACTACGGCAGCAAAGGCCCCTACAATCAACATCATCAACAAGTCTACGTTGTTGAACGAAAAGGACTTTGCAGCGATGGTGGAGGCATGCAAGACCCAGCTAGTTCAACACGTCGCTCCACTGTGGCAAAAGGGAACGTGGGACATCGTCTCGGGCCAGCCAGAGAACGTGGGAATCCCCATCGTCATACTCGACAACCCCGACCAGGCAGGCGCCTTGGGATATCACACCGAGTCTCCTGGTGGCAAGATGTGGGGCCGCGTCTTCGTGAGACCCGTTCTTGCTAGCAAGGGTACGATGTTGTCCGGTGCGATGTCCGTGTCAGCGGTCCTGTCTCACGAAGTGATCGAGGCTTTCTGCGATCCCAACGTCAACCTCTGGGCTCAGAGAGGTGATGGACAGCTCATAGCCTACGAGGCATGTGATCCTGTCGAGAATGACAGCTATGAAGTAACGATATCGTCCGGAGCTAAAGTTTCGGTATCCAACTTCGTTCTTCCGACATGGTTCGACGCACTCGCTCCGGGCGACGTGAAATTCGACTACATGTCGAAGCTAAAGGCGCCCTTCGCGATGTCGAAGGGCGGCTACATCGTCATCATGAATCCCAAGACGGGATCCGTGAAGAACGTGTTCGGGTCTGAGGAAGCTGAGGCTTTGCATGCAGCACGTCAAGGCGGTCCTCACCCCGCAGCGAGATCGACACGCAAGAAGTCCAAGCACGAGTCATAAAGAAAGAAAGCCTCCCTAGAAACCTAGGGAGGCTTTTTGCAAGTTATTCTGTGTTCAACGTCAAGACTTTGAAGAATAGTTGTCGGCTGCCCAACCGCCACCCTTCAACGTGAAAGTAGTTCCACCTGAGATGAGTCTCTTCGTTGTGGTCACCTTGCACTGGGGACATTCCGCAGAAGGCAGAGACTTGATGGACTGTTCGACTTCAAACTCTTTGTCGCAACACAGGCACTTGTATTCGTACGTCGGCATTCCGTGCTCCTATGTGATGTTGTCAGCTGTGATCTGAACGGGAAACAGTACGACCTGACCGACAACGGGGTCCACTCCCGGCTGTCTGTCGATCTGAAGGGGACCTTGATGGGAAACCACGTGAGCGAGTCGAGAGTCTTTCACGAGGTCAGAAAACCGCATCTCGACACCGTCGACCCAGCACTGTTGTGAAACAAGCTGACAGATCTGAGAATAGTCGGAGTGATGTCGGTCATGGGCAGTCGCATTCGGCTGGATCACCTTGACGTTTGGGCCGCAAATCATTACAGACCCAGGAGTATAACCCTTTACTCCTTGAAACGTGGGATTGGGTCCCATGAAATGCCAGCCGTAGTTGCAGGCCTTGTCTTTCGCAGACTCAAGCTGCTTGTCTAGGATCCAATGTTTTCCCACAGTCGAGGCAATTCCGTCACCCGGTCTTATCTGTCTGTCCACGTTCTGGCTGTGTGTCACCATGGAAGACACGGACGTGGAGATGGGCATGGGACACGGTGTTGCCCTTCGAGACGACTTGACAAACATCATGTCGGCCACCATTGCCGTAGGAAGTGAGGCATCGAACATGTCGGCAAGACGCTGACATAACGTAGCCGATGCATTCACTCTGATCCCATCGATCTTGAGAGCGTCGTCCATCACGTTGAGCTTGACTTCGACACCGTTGACCGCAATCACGAGTTCAGTCCATTTCGCCGAGAAGTTTCCTGCGATGACCTGAGCTTCGATGTGTTTCTCTCGTTCGGACAAATTCTCTGGGAACATCACGTCTCCTATGAAGGACGGTTACTTGCTCCTGTGCACCGAAGATTTCACCTGTAGGTCTAAGCGACCCTATTTTCTATTTGTTTACTGCAGCAAGAATGCACTCTTGCCCGGGGCGGAAACGAGAGGATTCGAACCTCTGGTGGCCTTGCGACCACACCACCTTTCCAGGGTGGCACCTTAAACCACTCGGTCACGTTTCCTGAGTCTGTTACTTCCTGAACTCTAACTTTCCTTCAGCTTCTGCCATGAGGAGAGCTTCGATGTATTCGAGGTGAGAATCTGCACCGTACACTTCGGTCCTCTTCTGAGTCAAGTTCATCTGTGTACGGAGAATCTCTTCCTTCGTGTTTTCACACTTCACCTTTTGCCCAGACGGCAGGTTCCTGAGAGCTTCCTGCAGCTGCGGAAGCGGTGTCTCAACTCGTGTATCCAAATTGTTGACTCTCGGCATTTTCTCCTCTTTCGTTTCGTCTTTGCTGCGCAAGTAGGACTCGAACCTAGGACCCGGCGGTTAACAGCCGCCTGCTCTACCGACTGAGCTATTACGCACCGTCTTTCTCTATGACTCGGATAGTATACAACGAGGTCTAGAGTTTTCAAGCTCGGCGGTCATATTTAGCGTCATGATTTTTCAAAGTCTGATCAGGGCAGGTAGGAAGCTACACTCTCAAGTACGCGAGGCTGTGAAGGAACACAGCAGGTCTCCTAAGTGGGCTTCAGCACGCGAAGCGCATCTCAAAGATCATCCTTGCTGTGCTGCATGCGGAAGTCAAAGAGGCGTGCAGGTGCACCATGCGAAGCCCTTTCACATCCATCCTGAGCTAGAACTTGATCCTACGAACTTCATCACGTTGTGCATGGACACCTACGAGTGTCATCTCAACATCGGACACGGTGACTCGTTCAGATGCTACAATCCGGACGTACGCGAAGACGCAGAGAAGTTCGGGAAGCTGTCGGAATCCGACAAGAAATCTCTCCTCGCAGAGATCAAGTCTCGTCGCCTTACGACCTGACCTACACGCCCGGTTTCAGCTTCGTAGTCTTGTAGGCCTTGGACACTTCATCAAGTGCATGAAGAACGCCCACGAAGGCGACCCCGAGCTTGAGAAAAGCAGCAGTCTTCGGCGATCGAAAGAGTCCTTCAGCGACGTACTTTAGCTTCTTCATCCTATCGATGTGCATGTCGCAACCCTATAACACAGGGTCTCGAGAATACACGTTTCAGGATTCTTTGGGGGCAGACTCAGCAGCAGCGTCGGCGGGAGTTGCCCCCTTCGTCTTGAAGCCGATGTATTCTTCGGGATCTTCAGGGCGTCCTGGATCGCTGTTTCCCTTGTCTCCGGGCGACTTGTACCAATACCCGTGTATGTCGGCACCGCGCTCGACTTCGTAAGGATAGAAGCCTTTCACGTCCGTAGGATCGGCAGTGACTCCGGGTCCTGAAGGTCCCTCTGTCAGAGCTTCTCGAATCAGCCTTCTTAGTGTGCCCAGTCTGATCTTCATTCGGCGTCTCTGACCATCTGCGAGTAGGTCGGACTCATGTTGAAGACGGGCTTGTCGTCCTGCCACAATACGGTGGGATAGCTGAGGCGGCGGTCTTCGATCGCGGCGAGCGGAATTCCCTTGCTCATCAGGCCCGATCCTTTGACTGCGAAGGATGATTTCTGGAGGACATCGTCGCCGTATTTCGCCGAGAGGTACTGGGCGAAACGAGGCCATTTCTTCTGGATCACGTCGTACGACGACTTCTTGAGACTGTCGCCGCCCTCGAGAAGCACCAGCTCGAAGATCCGTGCCTCTTCGAGCTCCTTTTCGCCACGTCCCAGTCCGCCCGTTCCCATCAGGGAAACTTCGTCGTCATCGACCGGCTCAGCTGAGTCAGGATACCACCGCCCAGGCGGCCATCCCTGTTCCTCCAGTGACTCTCTGATTATTCTTCTCAAATGTGACAACCGGATCTTCATGGCGTTAAGTATCACCTCGTGGCGATAATAGACGTTCCCACAACGATGCATAGCATTCCGAGCAAAGTACGTGCTTCTAGCTTCTCACCGAAAAATAGCAACGACAGAACCAGAGTGATCAAGGGAGACGCTGACAAGACAGCGGAAGATGCGCCAAGACTGTTGCCTGTGCGGATGGCGTATGTGAACGAAAACACAGTGAAGAAGCTGAGCAACGACTGAACGAGGGCAGAGACATAAACGCCGCCGTCTACCTTCTGGTACTTTGTTCCCATTGCGAAGTAGGCACACATGCTGAAGACGGCATGCAAGATTCCCGCCATCACCTCGAACTGAGGCGGCGGCATCTTGTTGACAAGAGACTTCCTCATGATCAGACTCGCCGACGACGTAACCATCGCGATAAACAGAAGCGTCAGGTTACTCATCTAGGAATCCTCGACAACACGGCGATATGTATGTGTCATGGACGACATGAAGAGACCGGGAAGAGACTGGACGCACGGAGAAGATCATGAAGGAAAGATGGCGATGAGTCAACTGCACAGGCTCAACGACATCACCTCGATGCTCCTCGACATGCTCTCGAGTGAAGACGAATTGCCCGGATGGGTGCAGTCGAAATTGACACGAGCATACACTGATCTCAACGACGTCTTCGGTTATCTAGAGCCTCAGGCTGACTTGGAAGCCGCAAGTAGCGTTCCGACCGTGTCGGAAGCGAAAGGCTTGTGGGACAGGATTAGAGACCGCAGAAAAGCAAAGAAGCGACGCCTCCGTCCCGGTGAAAAGGGATATCCCAAGACTCTAGACATCTGAGGTCGATGATCATGATGGTGCATGTCTTCGTCTTGTTGACGGCCTTCGCAATTTTCTTTGGGACGCTCAACATCAAGACCGATTCAAGAGGCTAGGTTTTCTACCGAGGATCATGTCCTCCCTGATCCTGCGGATCAGGGCAGCAGGATGTTCTGTAGGCATGAGTTTTTCCGCAATCACGTTTCCGTCCTTGTCGATCGCGCCGAGATCACGCAAGACTTGTGAGACTGCCATGGGTTTCTCCATGTCTCTCTTGTGGGCCGAGTCGATCAGCTGACATGCATTCAAGTATTCGCTGTCTGACGAGACGACGTGAAGGTCTTCTTGATAGGGAAGCGCAAGCACGTCTTCTCGACACGGATACGAAGTCAGACCGTCCTCTTCGAGAAGACCGTTGAAGCTACCGTATTTTTTCAAAATCGAACTCAGACTTGTAAAGGCAGATTGTGAATCGAGATACGCGCCCCACACCCTCAGTCCCAGTGCAAATACCGCTACGAAGCTGGCTGGTGACGACGAAGAGACGTACTGAACACGGACGCCTCTTGCCTTCTTCGACACCATCAGTATCGATTCGAGGACTTTCCCGTCCTGGTTGAGTTTCGCCACAAAGTCGTTGAAGATCGCTGGGATGTCGACAGCCGACTGGGACCCAACGTCGCCGTCCTTGACGGAGAAGAGGACAGAATTGTCGTCCGTGTAATCGAAGAGAACGAAGTCTCTCTTCACGCCCACGACGTACTCCGACAATTTCGTAGGATCTTTTACGATACCGGCATAAGTCTTCGACACGATCGCTTTGATTTGATCCATCATGACGTCCTCATACTACGGAAAGAAGCGCAAGTCCAGGCACGAGTCCCAAGAACAGAAGTAGCGGTGCGACTCTCGTGATGAAGAACATCGCAATTTCGAATGCCCAGTCTTTCATTTTCGAAACGACAGACTCTACCGATCGAGGTTTGTCCATGACGTCCCATAACTATGACTGCCTCTTCTCATTCTGCTGCTTTTGTGAGAACACTTCGTCGAGAGACAAGCCCACGGTTACCTTCGCCCTCTCGTCACAACCGAGGATCCTCCTGCGTAGTTCAAAGTCAGGAAGGCCGAACTCCCTCACGAACTTGAATCGAGAAGGACGCTTCTTTAGAGAGTCGTCGATTTTCGAGATGTCGTTGGTGGTCATCGCGAAGACGACGCCCCTGTAGTCGTTGTGGACACCGTCGAGTGCATTGATGACAGAATCGAATGTGAATCTCACTTGTTCGTTCTTCATGATGCACTCCCTGCCGTCGAAGTAGTTGTCGAAGTCTTCTAGAAGAACAATGCAACGTCGAGGAATTTCCGAGAACATCCTAGCGATGTCGTAGTTGTCGTAGTCGGGTCGGAGGTACACGACATAGATGGGCATCGAATACTTCTTCGAGAGATACTTGACGAACTGCGTCTTTCCACTGCCCGGCGCGCCGTGAAGCAGAAATCCTGTCTTGCGGATTTCTCCCGAAGAGACGAGCCTGACGTCTTCTTCGATGTCTTCAAAGGACCCCGCGTTCAAGAAGGCTTCGGCATTGGGATCAGGACACAACTCACCCAGTCTGTCGGAAGAACCGACGGACAGTGCGGAGATCGAAATCATGTCGTTTCCAATTTCGTTCTTGATGAGTGCGTCTATCTTCTTCTTGTGCCATCTCAGGAAAGTCATGGAGCTCATCTCCTCCTTGCCCTTCCAGCCTGCAGTCAAGAGCCGCTCGCCGCGTGCGAAGTAGAACGGAATCCCCTTGAGGAAGACTAGGGCTTCAAAGACTACGGGAAATTTGGGAGCATCGACGTGCTCTCCGTTGATGACCCACGTCCACGATGCGTCCTGATTGATCTTGTCGATGAGGCGTTTCGAAGTGTCCTCGCTGAGGCGATAGGAGCCCAAAACGATGTACCTGAAGGTCGCCCACGCTGACAAGAAAGAAGTGCCTACGACGCCCGCAAGACCCAACAACGACATCGAACTGCTAGTATCCAAAGTCTGTCTCCTCGCTCGACAATAAAGTGTATCTCTCGTCAGTACAAGGTGTCAAGTCATTTCTACGCAGTTGTCAAGATGCACCCAGCCGACGACGCCTCGAGGTGTCAAGACCTTCCTGTAGTAAAGAGGATTGAGTCTCTTCGGCCGTCGAAAGTTGCTCTCTGATATCACTAAGAGACACTCTCCCTTTTTGAGGCTGTCGACGGGTAAGTCGAGATCTTCGTCCCATGCTTCACAACTGAATTTTGGTTGTATGATCTGACCTGTCTTGGGATCCACTATCGTGCCAAACTCCTGAAGTAAGTTTTCTTGACCCAGCCGGACCCGCTGGGCGTGAGGATTTGCACGTTTCCTTCAGACTCTCCGACGACGAGATATATCTCACTTCGATGTGCATAGAGGTCTTGCATGAGAAATCCTTGTGGGCCATTTCGAAGGAAAATCTGGGGAGAGAAGCCACACAGCAACGTGACGAGATCGCCCACACCCATGGGTTTAGAATCGGACCAGACTTGACGACACGTGTCGCCTTGCTTCTTTATCGAGCAGCATGCGGTGCAAGTTTCTTGTTTCATCTGCTGAAGCGACGGTCCTCTTTCTTCTGAGTCTTCTTCGGTTGTTTGTAGCACCCCAGGAGAATTTTCTTCGTCGACTTCTTGACACGGTCGACCATCATCACTCCCTCGAGATGGTCTAGCTCGTGGAGAGCGATTCTCGCATGCCAGCCATCGAGCTTCTGGGAATGGACGATCCCAGAGACGTCCTGATATTCCATTTCAATCCACTCAGGACGATCAACGGCGACGACTAGACCGGGTAGAGACAAGCAGCGCTCAGAAAGTCGAAGCGTCTCTTTAGAAGCCCAGATGATGTGAGGATTCACCATCACGGTGAGTTGATCCGACTGATTGCCTGCCGTAGGATCCACTAGAATCACGTTTAGCTTGAGACCTGCCTGAGGTGCTGCCAAACCTACACCCCGCGACTGGTACATCAGCACCGTCATCTCGTCGACGAGAGACTTGAGGTTGTCATCGAATGAAGTGACGACTTCGCAAGGCTGCTTCAGAATTTCTTCAGGATAATAGACGATTTCCATGATGTAAATAAGTCATTCTTGACAGGATCTCGTCGCGTCGGAGACGTGTCTCATGATCCTCAGGTTTTCATACGAATCATAGATGAGCGACGCCTTGAGCAAGTCTCGGGGAGGAAGTCGAAGAAGAAGGTCTTTGCCGATCCACCTGATCGTCCTGATGTCGACTTCCTTCGAAAATCTGACGAGCTTTTTGTTGTGACACAGCTCAGCTGAGCCGATCAAGAGATCCACCCAGTTCTCGTGGTCTCCGGGGCGCAAGTTGGTGTAACCGTGCTTTCGAATCCACTTCGAAATTCTCCACAGCAGGTTCTGACGGTCCCAGATGTCGACACCCAGGAGTTTGTTCTCTTCTAGCTGAGCCCATTCTTCTGTCCAGAAGAGGCCTCGAGAATTGAGATAGACCTTTGCGTTGGCGATGTCGAATCCCGAAAGGACTTCCTCGGGAGAGCCAGTGACCTTCTCGATCATCTGGACGATGTTGTTCTCCACGAGAAACTCGTGTCCGTAGTTCGCGAGGGTCTTTGAGTTCCACTTGTCGAGTCGCATCTCGATGGCCCGACGAACAGCAAGCGATGCTGAAAGAGCGTCAGGAAAGAAGACGTCGACATCGCCCGCCCCCGATTTCCACAGCCTCTCTTCACTTCGCTTCTCGTAGTTTCCGAAGACGAGACAGTAAGAACTCACTTGATCCCAGACGGGCCACTTTTGGTCGACAGCATCCCAGGGTGCAGCATCTCGGTCCTCCTTTCGGGAGGAAATGACCTTCTTTTCCTTCATGAGCAGGACCGCTATCAGCCTCGCAAAGCCACCCGAGACGTAGCCCCGAGAATCAAGGCAGAGTTGAATCAGACGGATCGTCTTGCCGGACAAGGCCCTTTTCTTCTTGAGGACGTCGAGCCAGTCGATAGATTCGTGTTGCCATTCCATGTACAAACCCTAAAACGAAAAGTCGTGACTTTTCACGTCACGACTTCGAGTTGTTCACCGGGTACATCATAGATTTTGCCGGGAGGAAAGAGGACCGTGTGCAACCAGCCGCTGCTATAAGAGTTGCCGCACACGATTCCCAGTTCGTTGAGCTTCATGTTCCTGTGAGACCCAGAACGTGAAAGTCCGAGAATACCGTCACCCATGATTCGAACAAGGTCACCTGGTCGAGGTGGACCTCTGAGCGAAGAGACTGTCAAGTTACTCCTCGAGAGTCAGTCGTTCGAATCCAGTTTCTCTTTCATCTTGAGGAGGAGGCCTGCAAATCCTTTGCGTTCGATCGTCTTGCGAAACTGAGACTTGAAACCGTTGACAAGACTCACTTCTTCTACGATCACGTCGACGACGAGGAAAGTGTCCTTGTCTTTCTTCAGCTTGTAGGCCACGTCAGTCGAAGTGTCGGGATTCTTTCGCTTGACCTTCGTCGCGACGGTGTAGATGCCGCCGTCAGAAGTTTCCCATCCGACTTCCGTCACTGCGCCCTTGATCTCTTCGAGATGTCTGACGAAAGCCTTCTTGACGATCTGCGTGAAGACCTTCACGAACTCTTCCTTCTGCTTCTTTGAGGCGGTCTCCCAGTATTGACCCAGTGACGCCCGCGCGATGTCCTCATACGCAATCGGCCATTCTGTCTGTGCAGTCTGAGTCGCCTGTGTCTTTTCTCTCACATAGTCAGCGGCGGGCCCGGCGTGAGCACTAGAAGCGAAGAGAGTCGAAGCCGTAAAAGCGATGATTCGTAGCGTCTTTTTCATGTACATACTGTATCAGGTCACACGACCATTTACACGAGTCTGATAGATGCAGTGATTGTCGAACCAGACGTAGCCACCGTGTCTCCCGTCAATCGAGACGACGTACTGTCTGTCCTCGTTGCGGATGATGAATGTGTTCTGAGAGCGTACTTCTTCTCTCATGAAGACGTCGAGGCGATCGTTGACTGCAGTCCGAAACGCAGCCTTGTACTTTTGCAGAGCCTTGTCTTGCGACGTGCATCGTTTCAGGACCTTGTTGAGGGCGTCGCCTCCTTGCTCTCGAGTGACGAGGACGTACTTCTCAGATGAGGTCGTGAGTTGCTTGTCGATGATTCGACTCGCAGAATCTAGCGTGTACGATTTCCTGCCGCTGTGGTAAACGAGGACGTCTTCGTCGTCGAGGACGAACACCTTGTCCGTCGTCGAATCTTGACACAGTTCAGGTCCCAATTTCCCGAGAAGGTCCCAGAACTGGAGGTGTAACTCCATCGATTTCGTCAAGATCGAGTGATACCGAGACTCGATCGACCGCCAGTCGATCGAGTCTCGGGACGGACACCGACAGAGGTCGTCCTTCCACCGAGACTTTTGATGAGCACCCAAGAAAAGTTTCTGGGATAACGACGACGCCGCTTCGAAACGAAGGCAGGCACTTCGTAGTCGGGAACGAATCTGTCTATGTCGAATTCGATGGTCATGTCGAAATGTAGAGTGAGCTCTCGTCGACTCCGTGAAGTTTCACGACCGCGTCGAAGACGACCTGAACGATCGACGGGGCGCAATCGATCCACTTCGATTCAGGCACCCAGACTTCGATGAGCTTGGGGCAACCTACCATCGACGAGCTGTGGACCGAAAGACGCTTAAGGCCGTGTTGTCGCCCTGCGATCTTGGACTGCCTGGGAAGGTCGTGGTAAGACGACATCACGCCCGGCCCTTGTGGTTCGTCGCAGTGGACTGGGTGACAGTCCTGAAGTTGACTCGGGGATCGGTGGACAGATGGGAACCTAGCTGACAGGACTTACCGCGGTGGACGCCGCTGTTGTTGCGCCAGAAGTCGGCATAACGCTGACGATCGTCGGAGGAATCGAAAGCGAGAACGGTCACGGATGCCTGCTTGCCGTCGCCGTTCGCGAGGCCGAGATATTTGACGACGGGTTCGTCGGAGCAGTCGGCGCACGTCGTGACGAGACCACCAGCGCGAATCTTCGCAGGGGACATCGTCTCGTATTTCACACCGCAGTTGACGCATTCACGAATCATGTAGGGCCTCCTGAAACCGACGCCGCCTTGTGCCACGTCGTAGATCCAGTGTATCATCCGCGCTTCCCGCTTTGCACCGCAAGAAACGTCTACGATGTCACTTGTTTGATGCAAGAAACTTCGACCATGGATAACGCATCGCATTAATGCGACAATATTCTGGGTCAACTGGCAGCATCAGAAGGGCATTCGGCGGACAGTGCGTCCCATTCCCTGAAGAGGACGCCCTTGCTCGTGTAGATCGAATTCGAAGACTCTCTCTCTGACAAGACGCGTATTCCGAGAGTCTTACTTGTGGCCAAAACAGTGACGGCGCACAAGTAAGACTTGTGCGCCACAAAGTCGACAGAGATCACGAAGAAGTAGTCGTAGCAGTTTTCCTTCGAGCCGTCGAAGTGGCTCCCCGTCCACACGGCGATGAGGTCGCCCGGTCTAAGCTCTGAGTAAGAGATCAGTCTCAGGTTCTTGGGACGCGACATGGGGCCGTCGCTTCACTTGGAACCCACGAAAGCTTCCTTGAAACGAAGGTCTAACGCCGCAGATTTGTCGACCAGGTTGCTGCGCGACGAAACCAAACCACCGTCCTCGATTGCACGCATGGCACGGTATCTCAGGTCGGCAGCGATCGCCGGATTGTCGTGGACGCACGTCTCCCAAGAGTCTGTCGGTGACTTCCTGATGAGCAACCACATTGCCTCGGCGACCGTCTCGATTCCTTTGTCAACGTCTGACATCTTCGTTCTCCTGTGTAGCTGCAATGTTGAAGTGCATCGAGAAGGACGCCTCGTCGTCGGCGTCTTCTGTGTCTTCCTCGTGAAATATGTAGGACGTCATCAAGGAAACTGACGCGAGGTAGAAGAAGAGGAGGAGTGGGCTAATCATCTCGTCTCGAAACATCTCAGACAAGACCGTACTTGGACAAGACGACTTCGCACTCCACGATGTCTCTCGAAAGCTGGTTCCAAAGAGGAGAGAAGATGTCGACTCCGTCGAGTCGAAGAACGTAGCCCTCTCTTATCGCCGTGACTTCGGCGGCGTGTTTGACCTCACTCTCCGTGAGATGAGGTGCAAAGTTCCTTATGCGCTCCCTGATTCTCTCGATGTCGATCATTGCTGATCTCCGTCAGTAATTGGGCTGTGGAACAGGCGGAGGAAGAGTCCTGCAAGGAGGATCCCAATAAACGTATTTGACCTCCGTCTTTCCTGTGCACATATCGGTTCGAGGTGTCTTCGTTCCCAAATCGAACTCTGCGTAACATCCTGAAATGAGGAGGATGTACGGAATGCATAGTTTTCCGAGTTTATTCACGTGGTCACCTCGTGATGGTGGAGTGCCCAGGAGTCGAACCTGGCTGGCCTAAGACGGTTGATTTACAGTCAACTCCCGAGCCCTACGGGTCTAGCGCTCCAAACTTTGTGATTCTAGACTCTGTCTTGAGACTTGTACACTCTGTCTCTGCCGGAAGAAGCATTTCTCTTCAGAGAACGCAGGATGTTGCATGAGACGCGGTACTTCCACGACGCGGTCGACTCGGTCGGCTTGATGTCTGGTATCTTTGCTCCGACAGCGCGGCCGAGGCGTATCAGGCCTGAGATTTCTGAGAGCATGAGGGTGTCGAGATCGATGATCGTCATGGTGTCAGTGCGAAGCGAGGTGAAGGTCGACAGACACGTCGACCTGAGGTTTGACGGAGACGCCGAGGTACGAAGGCGGAGCGATTCCGTAGTCTGTGATGTCGATCGAGAACTTCGCCTTGACGTCGATGAGACCTGTGGCCGACTGCGACGCATCGTACGCGACTCTCACATCATGGGTCACGCCATGCAGTGTGAGCTTTCCCGTGGTGCTCGACGTGACGGGGCCGTCAGACGGCCGCTTGACGTCAGAATCATTGATGACGATCTTCGTCGTGTCAAACTTGACTGATTCGAGAGCCTTGAGCATGTGCTTGTCTCGAAGCCCAATTCCTGACTTCAGTGAATCGATCGGAACAGTGACAGTGATCACAGACCCTGCATCAGAAAATCTCAGATCGCTCGACGACGCAGTGATGTTGAGGCCTGCAGGTCCCTTCGCCAGTGCCTCAAGGTGAGGAGTGCCTTCTGAAACGACTTCGCCAGAAAGCATCGAAAAGGTGAGGAACAGAGATGCGATCTTCGTGTGAATTGTCATGATAGCGTCATCCTAACACGTGTGTCTACGTCTTTACACGCCGCAGAAGTGAAGATCCAACAACATCGCAACGATGAGTCCGATGACGACGAGGTCCTCCACGTATCCTTCGTTGGCTTTCTTTTCGGACCAGAAGGGAACATACATCAGGTCTTGTTTTCTTTCTTTGCGGCTTCGTCAGCGGGTGTGACGATATCGCTAGATGCCTCGGCGGCGACTTCCGTTTCAAGTTCTGAACCCGGTTCTTTTCGGGAAAGAATCATCGCCTGAGATGCAAACCAAAGTTCCAACATCTTGTCGTACATCTTCATGCTCCGCTCCTTTCTAACTATTGCCTTTCGGCAACGTTTTTGTTCAGGAGACGCCTAGACACGCCAAGGAAGTGGACCTCGTCCGATCCCACCACGAGTAGAACCGTAGTCGAGCTCTTCACCGGATCCTCCGCATGTGGCACAGTCCTCTCCGTGAATGTTTCCACGTCCTTTGCATACTCGACACTTCACAAGTGCTGGTGATCCGTCGGTGCCTCTGAGGACCTCAGAAATCATCTGACGTAGTCTTCTCATGCTGATCTTCATCGACTTCTCCTCAAGACGACGAACCGTCGCTCGCCGTCTCTAAGTAGGACGTTGCAGCTGTCACCGGATCGTGTCACACCGTGGTATTTTCGTGACGCACCGACCTTCGAGGCAAGACGTTTCTGGGCATTGATACTTTCGGTAGTCCAACACATCTTGCACAAGTGCTGTGTGTCAGGGCAGTCCTCTGGGGCAGTGCATTCGGTGGTCGGTGGGTCCGGATCCTCCACGTGTGTGAAACACCCAGTAACTATGCATGATGCAAGCAGCATCAAAGCGAACTTCGTCACAGTCAGGAGTTCTCGAAGTCTATCGGAACGATGAAGAAGTTCCATCCGCCCTTCCTCGCATCGGCACAGAAGTACTCGATGAAGTCGTTGACGTCGCCCTCTTCGATGAAGTGTGCGGCGTCCCACATCTGCTTCGTCCATGACCGACCGTCCCAGTAGAACTCTTGGGGGCCCTTCAGCCTGTCGGTGAATGCTGCCTTCACTATGTAGGTCGTCGACATTTTGTGTCCTCAGAGGGATGTCATGCTGCGACCACGGTCACCGACCCGCTGAGAAGCCTCAAGCTAGTGGGGTTCGTGTCGAGTCTGACCACGACTTGCGTCGAGGGCAGCACACCGTTGCCTCTGGGTAGCTCGAGAACGGGATCGACGTCGAGGATCTTGAAATTCCCGTCGTTCGCGGCGAGAACTTGGCCAGCGACGAGGTCCATCGCGTCGAGCTCGACGACTCCGTCCTCCGCGTCTTTCTTCTTTCTCGTCACGACGCCGCCTCCTCGTCAGAATATCCCCATCCACATTGGTCGCACGTGTATACGTCGTCTTTCACGGAAAGCTCGGTATCACACAGCGCACATTTTCCGGTGACTTCGGCGGTGGCGACGACTTGTCGACGACGTCGCTTGCATGTCTTCTCGGCGTGTTCGTCGCGGTATCGAAGACCACAAGTGCTGCATTGACTGGTCGACGGCGTGGGATGATTTTCCATTGTTCCTCCTTGAGTGCTCATGAAAAGACGTGAACTGAGCGATAGGCTGACTCGTGCTGAAACTCGTTCTTGCTCCAACCGTGGTGACCCAGCAGGACTTCTTCGTTGCGATGAAAGACGGCCAACGCATAGGCGAGAGCCGAAGGACTGTGACTCGGAAGCGTCGAGAGATAGTCCTCTGCCAACGCGTTCCAGGCCTTTCGAACTACGTCGTAGCTGCTCTTCATGGTTCCAACACTATACCGTGAGTGTGTCGATTTGCACACAGGACGATGTTCAGACCGTGTGCAGAGATCCAACCTATTCTGCCGTCGGTCGATACGAGGATCTGCAACACTCCGCGATACAGCTTGTGTTGCGCGAGTCCAAGGCACATCGTGCCCGGCGGGACGTATCCCAAGAAATGTCGGGGACCTTCTCGAGATTCGACGAGGGCCTCGACAGTAGAGTAAAGTCCGTAAGGATAAGGACGAACGTCGCCGGGTCCGCGGCCCGGGGTCGACAAGAGCGAACCGACGAGATTCATGTGGGGACTTCGACCTTGGTGGTCCACGATGACGCTAAATATCGAGAAGGACTGCGTTTCCAGACCCTGCGGTCACCGAAACATCAGCTCACCTACGACGATTCCTACGATGCACATCGCCATCAGGGCATACGACGTGTTGTCGGTGACCCTCATGACTTCGCGGCGACGCCTACGTCTCTTCATGATTCTCATGCTTGCTGTACCATTTGATTTGTGACTCCACGATGTCAGGATCTTCCGTGTTCTTCCACACCATGTCTTGTGGTGTGACTATCTTTTCCCAACCGTCGTACTCCTGGATCTGATATGGCCCTTCAACCTCTTCGATCACGAGGTTCGACATGTCTCCCGACGCCCTATCTGAGCCAAGTGTCTCGACACACTCGGACAACAAGGCAGAATGCCTCTCGAGCGTGTAAGGATAGAAGCAACACTCGTAAGATCCCCAATGTTCCGGGCCCTGCGCGAGGAACTCTGCCGCCTCGGCGAGGCCCTTCGAAGCAAGCCACATAGCAGCCAACTTCGACATCGAGAAACCTCCGTGGCAAGCGTTGTACACAACTTTCTTCTTCATGTCTTCTCCCTCCTGAAGAGGACGTATCGTGGAATGCCGCCCAGGGTGAGGAATCCTTCAGTGAGGACAGCGGGCCGTCGTGTCCAACCCGGCCAAACGATGCCTCGGAGGCGTGTGACGAGGACGACAACGTCCTCGTCAAGAAAGAAAGAACTCAGGGGTGAGTACACTATGGACTCACCGGCGGAGTCGCAGAATCGTCCTGCAGCAATGTCAGAGTCGCGGAGCGACCTGATTTCTTCGTCTGACCGCGTCCACCAGACACGAGTCCCAGCAGGAAGAACCAGTGTGTCGCCGCGGCGAACCATTCCCTCAACCTGCCCTTTCAAGCCACAACGAGTCCTTCGTGAAGTAAGCCTGCACCATGAACCCTCGCTTCGGGAGCAGCACTGGCAGGTACGTTCGCAATGGAAGCTCCGGGTCGTTCACGGGCTCACCACCGACCAGCACCATCGCGCCGTGGTCGAGCCACAGGAGTTCGTCCTGTTCTGGGATGCTGAGGGTGTGGATCTGTGCCGGGCGAGGCATGATCGCGAGGTTGGTTCTGTACCGCCCGTCGTAACCATAACCAGAAGCCTTCACCCGCCACAGAGTCCCGGTGAACCTCATTTTACCAGTTCTCCTTGACCCACAGGAGGGTCGCCCACATGCGATCGTCCACGTAGAACGCGTCGAGGTCGGGCCTGTCTCTTTGGAGCCGTTCGAGGAGCGAAGGGTTGTGCCGAACGAGTGCGTTCATGAACGCTTGTCCCTTCCGCTGTCCCTCCCGAGGCTCGAGGGCATCAACGAGAAACCGACGAAGAAGCTCATTCATGGTTCTGCCTTACCCGCTCGGAATGAACTTTGCACTGCCTCGGACATCTCCGCTTCGCTCTCCTCCTGCAGGAT
>Ga0209189_1000504_pt1 | contig 32731 bp, 31 predicted proteins | sample C_130820_EF_Meta_FD_187308 | JGI IMG/M metagenome (GOLD analysis project Ga0209189, IMG submission 187308) | Freshwater microbial communities from Lake Croche, Canada to study carbon cycling - C_130820_EF_MetaG (SPAdes) (version 3) | ecosystem: Environmental > Aquatic > Freshwater > Lake... | reverse complement strand
TGATCTTGCCTCCACAGATGGGCAACAGTTCTTAGTGTGGCCATCAGGGTGCTTGGACAAACGAGCACAATATTCTTTGCAAGCGCTTCTTGATAGAGATTTGGGGAAGTCTTTAGGGCAAGCAAGAATGCTGGCTCAATAGGTACAAACATCAAAACGAAGTCGACTGAGCTTGCGCCGTAAAGAGAGCTGTAGTTCTTTCCAGAGAGGCCTTGTATATGTTGACGCAGAGACTGAATATGCGCTGCTAGCTCTTGCTCGGCAGTTGCTGGATCGGTAGTTTCAGCATGACGGGCATAGGCCGTTATGGACACTTTGCTATCTACTACTAGGCTTCTACCCTCAGGTAACTTAATGACTACATCTGGTTGCAGTCGCGAGCCATCGGTTTGAGTATGACTATCCTGCACCACATATTCTTCACCCTTACGTAGGCCAGAGGACTCCAAAATCGATTCCAGCACCAACTCACCCCAATTGCCTTGAACCTTAGAGTCACCTTTAAGAGCTTGAATTAAAGAACGCGTCTCGTCGGACATGCGGAGGTTGAGATTAGCTAAGCGCTCGATCTCGCTTTTGAGGGCATGGCGTTCACGAGCCTCATTGCCATATGAAGTACTTACCTGTTCTTTAAATTCAGTGAGCTTGGTTTGCAAGGGCTTTAATAAAGCATCTAAGCTGACTGCATTTTGTTCAGTAAAGCGCTTGGACTTATCTTCTAAGATCTCATTGGCCAAATTTTTAAACTGATTTGTTAAGGCTTCCTTGGCCTCATTGAGAGACTCTATTCTGCCTAAACCTAGTTTGCGTTCAGAGTCTAGTTCTGCCTCTAGGCGAATAGCACTTTGTAATGCCTGGTCGCGTTCACTGCGCAAGCTTAACGCTTGAGCCAGCTCTGTTTGGGCCTGCAGCTCAACCCGAGCAAGGGTAGAACGTAAGTTCAGCGCATAAACTAAAAGGCCTGCACAAACTCCAAATGGCAGGCCAAACAGTAGAAGAGAGGCTAAATCAAACATCTAGGCGTCAAAAGTCAAGGCAACAAAGCGAATTACGCCGTAACTAGCTTTTGAAGTTCCCCAGACTGAAACATTTCAGTCATGATGTCGGAGCCACCAATAAATTCACCATTAATATAAAGCTGAGGAATAGTTGGCCAATTTGCATACTCTTTGATGCCTTGACGAATTCCAGCATCCTCTAAAACGTTCACGGTATGGAGCTTCTCAACTCCGCTAGCGCGCAAGATATTGATGGCGTTTCCAGAAAAGCCACATTGTGGAAACTGCGCGGTTCCCTTCATAAACAATACAACGGGGTGGCTGGTAACGATTTCTTTAATTTGAGCTTGTGTGTCCATATGTTCTTTCTGCTAAGTTTCTACTACGGCGGTCTTAATACAAGACGGTTTGAAAATAGGGTTTGATTGATTTTAAGACTTAATATGAAAAAAGGTTATTTGATCCTATTTTCTGCCTGAAACAACACGATAGTGGCCGCTTAAATCCATGAAGGTTTGAATATCACGAAGGTCTGCTGACTTCATCAGGGCTACAACCGCTTCAGACTGGTCAAAACCATGCTCAAGGGCTAGTAAGCCATTGGTGTTGAGGTGGGCTTGGGCGCCTGTAATAATCTTTTCAAGGCAGGTGAGTCCGCTCCCATGATCAGTGAGAGCTAAAACTGGTTCAAAGCGGAGGTCTCCCTGGTCTAGGTGTGCATCTTGGGAAGCAATGTAAGGGGGATTGCTAAGGATGATGTCAAAAGACAAGTTTATGTCTAATGCCCCGAACCAGCTTCCCTGAAAAAACTGTACTCGAGAGGTCATATCTAGTAACGCGGCGTTTTTTTTGGCGATTTCGAGCGCATCAATAGATTGATCTGTGGCCGTAATTTTGGCACTCGGAGCTTCATGAGCAATCGCTAAAGCAATAGCGCCGGAACCGGTTCCTAAATCCAAAATACTTGCGGGAGTATTTAAGCGTTGAATTTCCCGCAAACCAATTTCAACGAGCAGCTCTGTTTCTGGGCGTGGTATTAAAACGCCGGGGGCTACATAAAGCTCAACGTTGTGAAAACCTTTTTTGCCAACCAAGTAGGCAACCGGCTCACCGCTGATTCTTCTAGCCTCAAGCGCTTTCCAGTCTGCTATTGCTTCGCTGTGAAGTAGCATTTGATCTCGAGACAGCAGGGCTGAACGTGGCAGTTGGTAGTGCTTTTCTAGAACATAGGCCATCAAAATTTTTGCCTCAGCCGGGCTAAGGGCTGAGTCTCTCAATAGAGAGCGCAAGCTTAAATCATCAATCACAGGTTTACTGATCGCTTAGAGATGACTTAGTTGTTACCCAGAGCCGCAAGCAACTCTGCTTGATGCTCAGAGGCAAGTGCATTGCAAAGATCATCAATATCACCATCCATCATTGCATCGATTTTATAGAGAGTGAGGTTGATGCGGTGGTCGGTAATGCGACCTTGTGGAAAGTTATAAGTGCGGATACGATCACTGCGATCACCTGTGCCAACAAGGGACTTACGGGTTTGAGCTTCAAGTTGATGCTTCTCGCGTTCCCGTGCGTCCATGATGCGAGAAACCAATACCTTCATGGCTTGTTCGCGATTGCGGTGTTGGCTGCGATCATCTTGACACTCCACGACTGTGCCAGTGGGTAAGTGAGTGATTCGGACTGCAGAATCAGTTTTATTAATATGCTGACCACCAGCGCCTGAAGCGCGGAAGGTATCAATCCGTAATTCTGCAGGATTAATTTTGACTGCTTCAAGTTCGTCTGCTTCTGGCATGACAGCTACCGTGCAGGCAGAGGTATGAATGCGTCCTTGAGTTTCCGTTTGGGGTACTCGTTGGACACGATGGCCGCCAGACTCAAATTTGAGGCGCGAGTAGACAGACTGTCCCACGAGGCGTAAGACTACTTCTTTATATCCACCTAAATCGGATTCAGCGGAATTTACCACTTCAACTTTCCAGCCTTGGCGCTCAGCAAAGCGGGTATACATGCGCAGGAGATCGCCAGCAAACAGAGCGCTCTCATCACCACCGGTGCCCGCACGAATTTCCAAAAAGACATTGCGCTCATCATTTTCATCTTTTGGCAGTAAAAGCTTCTGGAGTGTGCTCTCAAGTCCCTCCATCGTAGCCAAAGCTTGCTTTTGCTCTTCATCCGCAAAGTCCTTCATCTCAGGATCCTTGCGCATTTCTTCTGCGGCTTGCGCGTCTGCCTCAGCCTGCTTATAGAGGCCAAACTGTTCTACGACCATGGCAATATCAGAATGTTCACGCGTGAGCTTCCGATAAGCATCCATGTCTTTGGTTGCTTCCTCGGAAGTTAATAGGGAGTTAAGTTCGGCTAAGCGCGTGTCTAGGTGATCTAGCTTAGCCCGCATGCTGGGCTTCATCTAATGGTCTTCTGGCTTGGAATGCGAGGCGAATAATTTAGGTAACAACTTAATCAAGGCGTCACGCTCAGCGCCATTAGAGTGTTGCAGCGCATGGAGTGAGCCATGCAGAAACTTATTGGTGAGACCCTGAGCCATTGCATTGAGAACTTCTTGAGGATCTTCCCCGCGCATCAAACGTTTCATTGCTCGCTCGAGCTCAAGCTGGCGTAAACGCTCACCTTGCTGCTGAATATCCTGAATCAATGGCACGGCATTGCGACTTTGCATCCAATGCATAAAGTTACCGACGCGATCTTCAATGATGGCTTCTGCTTGACTAACAGCCGCTTGGCGTAAGCTAGCACCAGTCTGAATCATCACTCCTAAGTCATCAACGGTATAGAGGTAAATGTCATCTAGTCTAGAGATCTCTGGTTCAAAGTCGCGCGGCACGGCTAAATCAATCATTACCATCGGCTTATGGCGACGTTGTTTCAGAGCGCTTTCGACCATACCAAGACCAATAATGGGTAGGGATGAGGCAGTGCTGGACACAATAATATCGAACTCATGTAGACGTCCTGGCAGCTCTGAGAGCTTAAAGGACTCGGCTTCTACATCTTGTCCGGCAATAGAGTCTGCCAACTCTTGGCCGCGCTCAATAGTCCGGTTTGCGATCGCTACATTTTTAGGTTTGCGCGCAACAAAATGGGTGGCACATAAAGTGATCATCTCACCTGCACCAATAAATAGAATCTTTTGATCAGAAATTTTTTCAAAGATACGCTCAGATAGACGAACAGATGCTGCAGCCATCGAAATAGAGTGAGCACCAATTTCTGTAGAGCCACGCACTTCTTTTGCCACTGCGAAAGTTTTCTGAAAGAGTTGATTCAGGTAGGTTCCTAAGACGCCGGCATCATTTGCAGTGCGAACGGCATCTTTCATTTGACCCAATATTTGTGTCTCACCAATCACCATGGAATCCAAACCACAGGCCACTCTGAAAGCATGTCGTACGGCGTCTGATTGGGGCAGTGAATAAATATGTGGCTCAAGACTGCTTGGAGCAAGCTGCTGAGTTTTTGCTAACCAATCAAAAGTAGCCTCATGCAAAAGACCTGCAGCGCTGGCATCATTTGCGGCACAGTAGACTTCGGTGCGGTTGCAAGTTGACAAAATGGTGGCTTCGGGCAGCCCAGCCTGATTCGCGCCAACTAAATGTTGGCGAAGGTCATGTAACGCTTCTTGAAGAAATTCAGGGTCAAAGGCGACTTTTTCCCGAACGGCTAGCGGCGCTGTGTGATGATTGATGCCGAGTGTCAACAACTTCATAATGGCGATTATAGATTTGATGGCAGTATTAATGGGGGTATCAATGGGGTTTTTGGCTTTTCTGGTGATTGGCGGTATTTCTGGGGTATCAGCCTGGATTTTTTACCCCGATGCTTCCCATGGAGTGAGGCCTGGAAGAATTCTGATCGCCTTCTTACTGGGATTTCTTGCGGCCGCCGCCAGCTCCTATTTAGGGCAATACGGGGGTCTTTTCCAGTCTGGGCAAATTCTGGAGTGGTCTAGCGCTATTTTTGCTTCTTGTGCAGTGGGTTGCGTCTTTACTGCCTTAGCTAAATAGGTCGGTCCCGGTAGCTTCTACCCATCGAATGGGTGAAGCCTTGTTCTCAATGAGCCATTGATTGGCTTTAGTGAAGTGACCGCAGCTTACTTTGCCTCCTGGCTCCAAAAACGGCTTATCTGTTTTATAAACGCCCAGACCAGAGGGATGAGAGGATTGCAAAACCAACTGATTTAAGCCGCCTTCAATCAATGGCAATTTCGATTGGGCGTGACCACCCCATAACATCCAGACTAAATTGGGTTTTTGTTTTGCCAAGGCACTAATAAGGTTATCGATTAGACTTTTCCACCCTAGATTAGTATGGCTGCCGGCTTCACCCAGTTTGACGCTTAAGGCGGTATTGAGCAGCAGCACGCCTTGCTGAGCCCAGTGGTGAAGATCTCCATTGGGTAAAGGCCCAAACCCCTCTAGTGCAAGTGCTTTGCTGATGTTACGCAGTGAGCTAGGAAATTCTTTTGAATTGACTGCGATCTGTGTAGGAATAGAAAAAGCCAATCCTTGTGCTAACCCAGATGAGTGATATGGATCTTGACCCAATATGACCACTTTTACTGAATCTACAGGGCAAAGTTTGAGGGCTTTAAAAAAGTGCTGAGACTCAGGCCTAACAATACTAGGATCCAAATCTAAAACAGTATGTAAATTTTTCTCTAATGCCTGCCATTCTGCCGATTCGAAATAATTCCCTAGTAATTCACGCCAATCATTGGGGATATCGTCTTTTGAAAATAGTGCCTTCAATTTCGGTCAAACATCTTTTTTAGGTGTTAGCTCATACTGCATTGGTGCCTGAATAGATTGGAGCGAGATCATGCGCTCATGTTCTAGGTCATCACGATAGAAGGTAATGCGGGTGTGAGCATTTTCAGAAAGGCTACCTAAAACCTTATCCCAGCGGGCGCTAGTGATGCGTTGTCCATCAATACTGGCTAGCAAATCGCCTGCTGCCAGACCTGCAGCTTGGGCAGCGCCACCATTAAGAACATGAGTAACCTTAAGCCAGCCATTAGCGTCGGAGTGTCGCATACCAAATTGCAACTTCAGTTTTTCTAAAGTGGATTGAGATTTTGGTTTTACAGAAACCAGATTTGAGCCAATCCATTTTTGCAAAGGAATATCTTCAACGCCAAAAATATAGCGCTTCTTCATTTCATTCCAAATTTTGCTAAAGCCATTGCCTAGCAATTCGTAAATCAAAATATCTAAGCCGTCTTCCGAAATTCCATCAGTACCATGCTTGTACCAAAGGAGACGCATTAAATCATCTAGTGATTGTTTATTGTTAGAGAAGGCGCGGATTTGTAGATCCAGACCAAGCGCTAGCAAAGCACCTTTGCCGTAGTAGCTCACGACCGCATTGGGGGTGTTCTCATCCGCTTGGTAATACTTGGTCCAAGCGTCGAAAGAGCTATCAGCCAAGCTTTGCTTCTGGCGGCCAGGACCACGCAAAATGCCATTCAAATTATCGGAGACTAGCTTGAGATATGTTTTGAGATCAATTCGCTGGCTGCGTAATAGCTGGAGGTCATCGTAATAACTGGTGAAGCCTTCAAATAGCCATAGTAAGCGTGTGTGATTGCGCTTGGCCAAATCATAGGGTTGAAAGACTTTGGGTTGAATGCGCTTGACTAACCACGCATGAAAGTATTCATGACTACATAAACCTAGAAATTCTCGATAAGCCGCTTCTTCAAAAAGAATATTTTCTTGGGGGATTTGATCTCGCCGGCAGAGGAGTGCCGTGCTATTACGATGTTCTAGACCGCCATAGCCATTCAAAACCGCATTGACCAGGAAAAGATATTCTCCAAAAGGCGCACTTTTAGTTTTGGGTTCAAATAGATTGATGGTGCTAGTGCAGATGGCTTGCAGATCTTCCGCAAGACGTTTGGTATCCACAATGTGATTGCATCCTTGTATTGCCATGCGATGAGCAACACCATTCGACTTCCAGTGCACAAGTTGAAAGTTACCCATCGCCACAGGATGGTCTATGAGATCTTCATAGTTTTGCGCCAGATAAAAACCAAATCCACGATGATCCGTTTTAACTTCTCTTAAGGTAGTTTGTACGGTCCAGGAATCGGCAAAGGCAAGCTCTGGTGCTGTAATGGCGAGTGAGCAGGGTAAGTGCTCTTGCCCTTTAACGGCTAGGCACAAGCTAGTAGCATTAAAAAATGCTCGTTCGGTATCTAAATAAGCTGCACGCACTGAAGAGTCAAAAGCATAAACAGTGCTTAAGATCTCCACGGGGCCATTAACAGGAGGCAAACGCCAATGGTCGTTATCGAGGCGTTCGAGCACAATTTTTTTTCTAGTGCCTGCGATTGAATAAGCCTCAATCGATTCAATGTGCTTGCTGAAATCACGAATTAAATAACTACCCGGAATCCAGGCAGGCATTTGTAGCACCTGACCATCGGGGGCTGGATTGCTAATGTGCAACTTGACGCGAAAGTGATGGCCATGAAGATCAGCAGGCCAGACCGTGTATCGGATTTCAGGGAAGTCGGCAAGGTTCATGATGATTATTTCAGCGAGGTAAATTTCTTTTCGATATCGGTGATTTGTACTGCACCCGGGAAACGGCTACCGTCAGTAAAGAATAGTGTTGGTGTGCCGGTAATTCCATAGGTCTTAGCAAAAGCCATGTTCTTGTCCAGTGGGGTGATGCACTCGCCCTTACCGCTGGGTGTAATGCCGTTAACCATCCAATCAATATAGGTCTTATATGGGTCTGAGGAGCACCAAATTTGTTTTGATTTTTGTGCAGAATCAGGGGACAGGATCGGAATTAAATAAGTGTAGATAGTCACGTTGTCGAGCTGTTGTAGTGACTTTTCTAGACGCTTGCAGTAGCCACAGTTTGGGTCAGAGAAGACCGCTAGTTGGCGACTGCCGTTGCCGCGCACATTCTTAATAGCGTTGGCAGGTGTTAGGTCGCTCCACTTAATCCGGTTTAAATCAGCCTGTCTTTGCTCGGTAATATTTTTACCGGATGCGAGCTCAATGATTTCGCCTTGTATAAGATATTTTGCTGACCCATCGGTATAAAAAATATCATTGCCAACTAGTACCTCATATAAACCAGAAACCGGCGCAGGCATAACGCTTTTTACTTTGGCATTTGCACCTAACTTTTTTTGGATTTCAGCCTTTACTTGCTGCTCTTGTTGAGCATGAGCTTGCCCTGCACAAAAGAGGATTACGCTAAGGATGCTAAAAACTGATAAAAATTTATTCAAAATCGATTTCCCCTAATGCGCGTTCTATCAAGCGCTGTTTTATAAAGTGACTTTTATTCACTAGACCCATACCCCAGTTGCGGAGTTGTCGTTCAGTGCTGCTGCTTGCAGAAAATAATTTCTTGAGTTTATCGGTCACCCATAAGAGTGCGCTGGTATCACCTTGGCGTTGCCTTTCATAACGACGTAGCAGTACTAGGTCGCTAGGTGAGCGGAATGATTCCTTTTTACCTAAGATGTTGAGTAGTACTGCCACATCTCGCAACCCTAAGTTCAGACCTTGGCCAGCCAGTGGGTGCATGACATGGGCTGCATCCCCAACCAGCACAACCTTGGGGTTAGTCTCCGGCCCAATAAATCGTTTAGCACGAATTTTTCTTAAGGGGAATGCCGCAGGTGTTGAGTTAAGAGTAAGCTCACCTAACTGCTTTGTAATTGCACCATTGGCGATGGATGCAAATTGATCTAGCCATTGATCTTGATTTAGTTTTAATAACTCTGCAGCATTCTCTGGGGAAGTTGACCAAACCATAGAAACTTGTTTTCCGGGTAAGGGCAACATGGCAACAATATCGCCACCAGGCAAGAACCACTGAAAGGCAGTTTCTAAATGTGGATAAGTGCATAGCCAATTGGCAACGACGGCGTTTTGTGAATAACTTTCTTCACTCGCACTGATACCAATTTCATTGCGAATTGGGGAGTTTGCACCATCGGCTGCTATCACGAGTTGCGCACGAATGCTTCCACCATTTTTTAAATGCAAAGTACTGCCATCGGCATCAACATCGATTTTTTCTACAGCATCAGTAATGCGTTCTAACTTGTTCTGAAAACGTGAAGCTTGATCAATGGTGTGTTCAATTAAATTGGATTCTCCAATCCAGGCAAGTTGCGGAGTGCCTGCTTCAAATGCTGAAAGATGGAGGTAGTCATTTTTTTCACCTCTGTCACCATAGATCCGCATATCCCTGACTGGCTGCAGGCGACTGTGATCAAGCGCATCCCAAATTTGAAGGTGAGCCAGCAACTTTTGAGTACTTGGAGAAAAAGCGTAAATTCTTTGACCCCATTGGACCCCTTGCGGACTTGGGACGTTTTCTCCTAAATCGGGGGCGATCTCGATGGTTTGCAGTCCCAGTTGGGCAAGTCCTAGGGCGCACGCCTTACCGGGGATGCCTCCGCCCACCACCACGACATCTGCGCTGCGGTTTTTTGGGTTAGAGGCTGGAGCCTTAGAGAGGAGATTTTGGTGAACTTCTGACATAACTCGATGATATCGAAACCAGCCCCTTTACAATACAAGCATGTCTTTGAAATGTGGCATCGTCGGCCTGCCTAACGTCGGCAAATCTACCCTCTTTAATGCGCTTACCAAGGCTGGAATCGCAGCGGAAAACTATCCTTTCTGCACGATTGAGCCTAATGTGGGCGTTGTAGAGGTTCCTGACCCTCGTCTAGCCTTTTTAGCCGAGATCGTGAAGCCTGAGCGCATTCTGCCCGCAGCTGTCGAATTTGTCGATATTGCTGGTTTAGTGGCCGGTGCCTCAAAAGGGGAAGGTCTTGGTAATCAATTCTTGGCCAATATTCGCGAAACGGATGCCATTACCCATGTCGTGCGTTGTTTTGAGGACCCCAACGTCATTCACGTTGCTGGAAAAATCGACCCAATCTCTGATGTGGGTGTGATCGATACCGAATTGGCTTTATCAGATTTGGCAACGGTTGAGAAAACCCTCAATCGCTCAAGCAAGGCTGCTAAGTCTGGCAATGATAAAGAGGCTGCGGCTTTGGTTGCTGTGTTGACTAAAGTTCAGACCCACTTGGATTCTGCCTTGCCAGTTCGTAGTCTGAATCTGAGCGATGACGAAAAATTACTAATTAAACCCTTATGTTTAATTACCGCCAAGCCTGCGATGTATGTTGCTAACGTAAAAGAAGATGGATTTACAAATAACCCACATCTTGAAGCAGTGAAACAACATGCTGCAAAAGAAAATGCCCCAGTTGTTGCCGTATGTGCTGCTATTGAGGCAGAAATTGCCGACTTAGAAGAGGCAGACAAGATTGAGTTCTTGGCTGACTTGGGTATGGAAGAGCCAGGTTTAGATCGCGTGATTCGTGCAGGTTATTCATTGCTCGGTTTACAGACGTATTTCACGGCAGGAGTTAAAGAGGTTCGCGCTTGGACTATCCATGTTGGCGATACTGCGCCTCAAGCGGCTGGCGTGATTCATACTGACTTTGAGCGTGGCTTTATTCGTGCCCAGACAATCTCCTACGAAGATTTTGTGCAATTCAAGGGTGAGTCTGGAGCCAAGGAGGCTGGTAAGATGCGTGCCGAAGGCAAGGAGTATGTAGTTAAAGACGGTGATGTATTGAACTTCTTGTTTAACGTCTAAAGTAGTCCTTAGGGCAATCTTATCTTTACCTAATAAAAAAGCCCTTTTCAGGGCTTTTTGTTGATGTGATTTCAGATGTACGACTTTTTTGACTAGCTTGCTTTCGCTGCCTTTTCTAAGCATTTAGAAATTTCTTCATAGCGCTTGAGTGCCAGCTTGGTGGGCAGTACTTCTTTTTTGCGACCATCAGCATTAGCTGCCATCTTGATGTAACCCATGGCGCTCAGATTTTTCAAGCGACCATGCAAAGTAGCTTGTGAGCCTAGGTCGGCTATAGAAATTAAATCGCCAACCAAAATTGCCTGCTTCGTATGCGCACAAGTGACAACCCTATCAAGCAAGCTCTCTTCGATGCAGTCCAACTTCTTTCCTGGATTAATGCGATCAAGAGCGTCAATTAAATTGAGGAACTTAATATACGGTGACGGTTTAGTAGATGACATGTTTAATCTTTATATTAGCTGTTGAGCTAATATCAGTGTATTCCCTTAACTTGATTTTAGCAATTGATGCACATCAATTAAAAATAAACCATACTAATTACGATGGCTAAATTTTTTTCTATTTCTTCAGAATGGTTTATTGGCTTCGTCATTAGTGCGATGGCGTACACATTTCTTTTTTATTTAAATGCTTGGCTGACTAATACTTTGGTATTTGGTTTGGGGGTAAATTGGATTTATCTGCCTGCTGGCCTACGCTTATTTTTAACTTTGCTTTTTGGTTTGCCCGGCGCCGTTGGTATTGCTACAGCTTCATTCTTGATTAGCTTTTATGGCGACTTCCCACATGATTTGACAGTGTGTGTGGGTGTTGGATTAATTTCTGGATTCGCACCTTACTTGGCTAGATATTTCGTATTTAATAATCTTCGCCTTGAGTCGAACTTAAGCAATCTAAATTTCCCAAAACTGATTGCTTGTATTTTGATTTATTCCCTACTATCAGCAGGTCTACATCAATGGTGGTTCTCGATGATGATGCTGGAAGATGCAGGTAGCGTCAATCACTTTCTAGTGATGTTTATTGGCGACGTGCTTGGTTCTCTGTTGCTCATTTCTTTGATCAAATACTGCCTAGATCTATTAAGAAAGACTAGGAAAATAGCTCGCTGAGGGCTGCGCCTGGGTCTGTTGCCCGCATGAAGGCTTCCCCAACCAGGAATGCATTGATGTGATTGTTGCGCATGAGTTCTACATCAGCGCGATTCAAAATACCAGACTCTGTCACTAATGTTTTATTGCTAGGAACCATAGACATGAGAGAGAGGGTAGTTTGCAATGTCACCTCAAAGGTCTTGAGATTGCGATTATTAATGCCTAGCAACGGAGTCTTTAGTTCTAGTGCCTGCTCTAATTCTGGGGCGTTGTGTACTTCAACTAAAACATCGAGCCCTAAATCGTGGGCGCATGCTTCGAGCTCTTTCATTTGATTCAATTCTAAGCAGGCCACGATCAGCAAGATGGCATCGGCGCCAATGGCGCGAGCTTCATACACCTGATAAGGGTCTATCGTGAAGTCTTTGCGAAGAACAGGAATGTGACATGCTGCACGTGCTTCTTGCAAATACGTATTAGAGCCCTGGAAATAGTCTTGATCAGTTAGTACAGATAAACAAGCGGCGCCATGTTTTTCATAGGACTGAGCAATATCTGCTGGTAAGAAGTTCTCGCGCAAGATGCCTTTACTGGGGCTTGCCTTTTTAATCTCAGTAATGACTCCCGCTTTGCCGGAGGAGATCATGTTCTCAATCGCTTGGATGAAGCCTCTTGGTTTCAGAAGAGTATCTTGATTGTTGGCTTGCGCTTGCTCGCGTTGATTAGCAAGTGATAATTTCTGTAGGCAGCTCGCTACTTCAATCTTTTTAGTGGCAACAATTTTGTCGAGAATATCGCTCATGGGTGCTTAATTATTTAGTTTGTGTTGCCGCAACAAAGGCGTTTAACTTTTGGCGGGCAGCACCAGAGGTAACGGCTGCTTTAGCTAGTGCAATACCGCTAGCAATATCCTGAGCCACGCCAGCTACATAAAGTGTTGCTCCGGCATTCAGACAAACGATGTCACTTGCCGGACCTGGCTTGGCGTCAAGTACATCAAGAACTATTTTCTTGGATTCTTCTGCATTGGCTACCTTAAAGCTATTGGTGGGGGCTGTGCTCAAACCAAAATCTTGTGGCTGAATCTCATATTCTCGAACCACACCGTCTTTAAGCTCGCCAACCAAGGTGGGGCCTTCTAGAGAAATCTCATCTAGACCATCTCGCCCATAAACCACCAGAGCATGTTCCATTCCGAGGGCTTGTAATACGCGCGTCTGAATACCTACGAGATCAGCATGAAACACGCCCATCAAAATACGTTTAGCATCGGCTGGATTGGTGAGGGGGCCTAAGATATTAAAAATAGTACGCACACCCAGTTGCTTACGAATAGGCACCACATTCTTCATAGCTGGATGGTGGTTTGGGGCAAACATAAATCCTGCACCAACGCTTGATATACATGCTGCTACTTGATCGGGAGAGAGGGCTAGGTTTACACCCAACGCCTCTAAAACGTCAGCACTGCCAGACTTACTGCTCACGCTACGATTACCGTGTTTAGCAATTTTTGCGCCCGCACCAGCAGCTACAAACATGGCAGCGGTTGAGATATTAAATGTATGAGCACCATCACCACCTGTGCCCACTACATCGACTAAATGATGACGGTCCTCAACTTTCACTGATGTAGCAAACTCACGCATCACTTGAGCGGCTGCAGCGATTTCGCCAACAGTTTCTTTCTTGGTACGCAGTGCAACTAGCAGTCCGGCAACTAGCTCGGGCGACATTTCACCACTCATGATGAGGCGCATCATAGCGGTCATCTCATCATGAAATAACTCGCGATGTTCAATACAGCGTTGTAAGGCTTCTTGCGGAGTAATGGGCATGGCGCTATTAGTAGACTATTTATTTTGTAAAAAATTCTTGAGCAGAGCATGGCCATGCTCAGAAAGAATAGATTCAGGGTGGAACTGCACACCTTCAACAGCAAGTTCTTTGTGGCGTACGCCCATGATCTCTCCATCAGATGAAGTGGCGGTAACTTCTAGCATTGCTGGCAAAGAGCTTTTCTCAATCGCTAGTGAGTGGTAACGGGTCACTTTAAATGGATCTGGCAAGTTTTTAAATACACCCACACCAGTGTGATGAATGCTATCCGTTTTACCGTGCATGACCTTTTGGGCGCGAATCACTTTGCCACCAAATGCTTCGCCGATCGCTTGGTGTCCTAGGCAAACTCCGAGGATTGGAATTTGACCGGCATAGCGTTTGATGGTCTCGACAGAGATGCCCGCCTCTGATGGGCTGCAGGGACCAGGAGATATACAAATACGCGCAGGGTTGAGCTTAGCAATATCTTCTACTGCAATTTCATCATTACGAAATACTTTTACCTCTTCACCGAGTTCTGCAAAATACTGAACCAGGTTGTAAGTAAATGAATCATAGTTATCAATCATTAGGAGCATCAAGTCCTCCTTGCACTAATTCTGCTGCAGTTAATACTGCGCGTGCCTTGGCTTCCGTTTCTTTCCACTCGGCGGTTGGGTCAGAGTCGGCTACAACACCAGCACCTGCCTGAGAGTGCAACATACCATCTCGAATCACACCGGTACGAATAGCTATCGCAACATCCATATCGCCGGAGAAGGAAAGGTAACCTACTGCGCCACCGTAAACTCCGCGCTTCACAATTTCCATTTCATCAATGATTTCCATTGCCCGAATTTTTGGTGCCCCGGATAGGGTTCCAGCTGGGAAAGTGGCTCGCAAGACATCCATATTGCTCATATTGTCCAAAAGATCGCCCTCTACCGAGCTCACAATATGTTGAACATGGGAGTACTTCTCAATGGACATAGAGTCAGTTAACTTGACTGAACCAGTTTTGGCTATGCGGCCCACGTCATTGCGAGCTAAATCAATCAGCATGACATGTTCGGCAATTTCTTTGGGATCTGCCAAGAGTTCTTTAGCCAAGCGCTCATCTTCCTCTGGATTGGCCCCACGAGGACGAGTGCCAGCCAGAGGCCGTATGGTCACAATCTTCTCAGCCGACCGTTTTTCTTGGCGCACCAAGATCTCGGGGGATGAGCCCACAATTTGCATATCGCCAAAGTCATAGAAATACATATACGGCGAGGGATTGAGTGACCGTAAGGCTCTGTAAAGTGCTAATGGAGAATCGGTGAATGGTTTACTAATACGCTGACCAATCACCACTTGCATGCAATCACCAGCCAAAATATATTCTTTGGTTTTGAGCACTGCGCTCTCAAAATCAGCTGCTTTGAACTTACGAATGAGATCAGTTTTTGTGCTGGGTAATGATGCTGGCATGTTTGCCGGTTTGCCAAGACAGCTTAGCAATTCTTTTAAGCGGCCCTGCGCTTTTTCAAAGCCATCTGTAATGCTGGGATCAGCATAAACAATAAAGTAAATTTTTCCAGCGACATTATCAATGACTGCCAACTCTTCAGTCAGCATAAGCTGAATATCGGGTACACCTAATTCATCTGGCAGTTGATGCTTGGCTAAACGTGACTCGATATAACGGACGGTGTCGTAACCAAAGTAACCAGCAAGACCACCACAAAAGCGGGGCATGTCAGCTTGTAAAGCTACCTTAAAGCGCTTGAAGTAAGCATCTACAAAGTCGAGTGGATTATCGGTATTAGTCTCAACAACTTTTCCATCTGTTACGACTTCGTTCATTGGTGCAGTAGGCGTGCCAACAGTTCTCACGATAGTCTTGGCAGGCAGGCCAATAAAGGAGAAGCGGCCGAAACGCTCGCCACCTAAAACAGACTCTAAAAGGTAAGTATTTGTCCTACCAAATGCCTGGCTGAGTTTGACGTAAAGCGATAAAGGGGTTTCTAGATCAGCTAATACCTCTTTGATCAGAGGGATGCGATTGAAACCCTGTTTAGCTAGGGTATTAAATTCTTCGAGCTGCATTACGCTTTTCCTGACTTTCCTAATTCAGTGCGCATTGCTGCAATGACTTGTGCGTAATTTTTTTGTGCATAAATGGCTGAACCTGCAACAAAAGTATCGGCACCGGCTCGCGCTACTTCTGCAATGTTGTCAACTTTAATTCCGCCGTCTACTTCAAGGCGAATGTGTCGACCTGTCTCTGCTTGATAGCGATCAAGACGGGCGCGAACTTGAGCAATCTTTTGCAGAGTGCTTGGGATAAATGATTGACCACCAAACCCTGGGTTCACTGACATGAGTAAAACAAGATCGAGCAATTCCAAGGTGTGATCAAGGTGATCAAGTGGTGTAGCTGGATTAAATACGAGACCGGCTTGACAGCCTTGATCACGAATTAAGTTCAACGTGCGATTGACGTGAGGACTTGCTTCTGGATGAAAGCTAATTAAATTGGCACCAGCTTTAGCAAAATCGGGGACGATGCGATCTACAGGTTCAATCATCAAGTGGACATCGATCACTGCAGGCTTGCCATCTTTGTTTGCATAAGGGCGAATAGCCTCACATACTAAGGGGCCAATAGTGAGATTGGGTACATAGTGGTTATCCATCACATCAAAGTGAATCCAGTCAGCACCTGCCACTAAAACGTCCTGCACTTCCTTGCCTAGACAGGCGAAGTCGGCCGATAAAATGGATGGGGCAATAACAAATTGACTGTTTGAGGATGATTTTTGGCTTTCCATCCCTAGATTCTAGCTTGCAGTTGGCTGAAGGATGGAGCAGAATTCGAGCATGAATCCCCACGAAATGAGCATTACGGTCAAAGCCCAGTACCTTCCTGAGCAATCTGACCCCGATAACCGCCAATTTGCCTTTGCTTACACCGTAACCATTCGAAATACCGGCACGGCCAGTATTCAGGTGATTGCCCGCCATTGGCTCATTACAGACGGGGATAACGAAGTCCAGGAGGTAAAGGGCTTGGGAGTGGTTGGACAACAGCCCCTGTTGCGCACTGGCGAGCATTTTGAGTACACCAGTTGGGCTACTTTGCCCACGCCTGCAGGAACCATGCGTGGGGAGTATTTCTGTGTCACTGAGGATGCCCAGTTCTTTCAGGCCCCCATCCCAGAATTTGCCCTAGTGATGCCGCGCACGCTGCATTAATCAAGGACGTAGGAAATACTATTTTTTGCCTTTGCCAGTCCAAAGAACAATAAATAACAAAAGTCCCAAGGCAACAGCGCCCTCAAAGACAAATAACAGCATTGGGTATTCATCGAGTAAATTGGCAATCATGATTTCTAAATTTAAATTAGTTCCAGTAAGTGTATTCGCTATCCTTGCTGCTAGCTTGATTGTTGGATGTTCTACGCCACCTACCCGAGGTACTGGATACCGCTCTAGTAGCTCAGGTCCTTCACCAACAAGTTTCAATTCCTCTATTGCTAGCTTTAGCGCGGTTTCTTGGCAAGCTTTACCCGGATGGCAAGAGGATGATTTAAGTCAGGCTTGGCCTGCTTGGCTAAAAAGTTGCGATGCCTTGCGCAAAAAAAGCGGCGAAGTGAATTGGCAACAGGTATGTGCTCAAGCAGGCACTGTCTCCAGTCGCGATACTCAATCTATCCGCAAATACTTTGAAAACAATTTTCAGGCTTATGAAATTCGTAATAGTTCTGGCAGTGATACAGGCTTAATGACTGGCTACTACGAGCCTGTCATGAATGGCTCGAAAACTCGCACAAGCACTTATAACATCCCACTTTATGGCTTACCGAATGCGTGGCGTAAATCGAAACCTAACCCTGGCCCAAGCCGTGCTGAGCTCATGAGTTCTGGAATCTTGCAAGGCTCAGAGATTGCCTGGGTACAAGATCCCGTAGCAGCAGCGTTTATGCAAATTCAGGGTTCTGGAAAAATTCGTCTTGAAGATGGGCGCATCATGCGTCTTGGTTATGCGGGTACTAACGACCAACCTTTTAAATCCTTTGCTCAGTGGTTGCTCGACCGTAAAGAAATTACTCGCAGTGAAGCAACCATGCAAGGTATCTCGCAATGGGCTAAGCGTAACCCTGGACAAGTCAATGAAATGCTCAATGCCAATCCACGATTTGTATTTTTCAAGGAGTTGCCGGGCAATGTAGCAGCTGACTTAGGTCCCAACGGCGCGCTGGGTGTTCCGCTGACCAGTGAGCGCAGTATTGCGGTTGATTTACAAGCGATGCCATTAGGTGCGCCGGTTTATCTGGCAACAACCAAGCCGCTGAGCAGTCAACCCTTGCAAAAACTGGTGATGGCGCAAGATACAGGCAAGGCCATTGTGGGCGGCGTTAGAGCAGACTACTATTGGGGGTCAGGAGATTCTGCTGGTGAAATGGCAGGTCGCATGAAACAAAACGGTAGGATGTGGTTGTTACTCCCACGTTAATTGAATACATATCACTGAAAGAAATTCATGAGCTACAAAACCATTTTGACTGAAGTTGAGGGTAAGGTTGCCATCATCACCTTGAATCGTCCCGAAGTGCTGAACGCACTAAATGATCAGCTCATGGACGAGCTTGGCGCTGCCTTATTAGCTTTTGATGCGGATGACAATATTGGTTGCATGATTGTCACTGGCAGTGACAAGGCATTTGCTGCTGGAGCGGATATTGCATCTATGGCTAAGTATGGTCTGAAGGATGTTTATCGCGGTGACTTTATTACCCGTAACTGGGAAGAGATTAAAAAAGTTCGTAAACCAGTTATCGCTGCAGTTTCTGGCTATGCCCTCGGTGGTGGATGTGAGTTAGCCATGATGTGCGACACCATCATGGCAGCCGATAACGCTAAGTTTGCACAGCCTGAAGTAAAACTGGGCATTATTCCTGGAGCTGGAGGTACACAGCGCTTGCCTCGCGCGGTATCAAAAGCAAAAGCGATGGATTTGGCTTTGACGGGGCGCATGATGGATGCCGCAGAAGCAGAGCGTTCAGGTTTGGTTGCACGTATTTTCCCGCAAGCAGATTTATTGAAAGAGGTAAAGGCGATTGCTAAAGGCATTGCAGACATGCCTTTATTGACTGCGATGATGGTTAAAGAGAGTATCAACACTGCCTATGAGACCACCTTGTCTGAAGGCATTTATTTTGAACGCCGGCTATTCCATGCCTGCTTTGGAACGAATGATCAAAAAGAGGGCATGGCTGCGTTTATGGAAAAACGCCCAGCCAAATTTACGAATTCTTAATTCGAGTCACTCAAAAAGAATTTAGCTTTTTTCTAGGAAGCGTTGAGCTAGTTTGACCCAATAGCTCACGCCAACTGGAATTAAAGAGTCATTGAAGTCGTAGGAAGGATTGTGAAGGTGACATGGACCCATGCCATGACCCACAGAGCGATGATCACCATCGCCGTTCCCTAGAAATACGTAGCAACCTGGCTTTTCTAGCAACATAAATGCAAAGTCTTCAGCGCCCATCGTGGGGTCGATAGAACTATTGACATTTTGTTCGCCAACTAATTCACTCATGACCTCTGTAGCAAATTTCACTTCAGTAGCATGATTAATCAGCGGTGGGTAACTTCTAGCAAAGTTAATTTCAGCCTGACAATCAAAAGCACCTGCAACACTGTGGGCAATTTCTCGTAAGCGTTGCTCAATCAGATCTAAGACATCTAATGTAAATGTGCGTACCGTGCCGCCAATAAAGGCGCTATCTGGAATGACGTTACTAGTTTCACCCGCATGAAATTGCGTGATCGATAAAACTGCGGCATCCACAGGGCGCTTATTGCGTGTGATGATGCTTTGTAAAGCAAGAACCACTTGTGCCCCAGTAAATACAGGATCTGCACTGTTGTGAGGTAGGGCGGCATGACCGCCTTTGCCTTTGATGGTGATTTCAAAGGTATTACTAGAGGCCATCATTGGGCCAGGGGTAACGCCGAAGTGACCCTCTGCCAAACCGGGCCAGTTGTGCAAACCAAACACTGCATCACAAGGGAACTCTTTGAAGAGTCCATCTTTAATCATTTCATGAGCGCCAGCACCGCCTTCTTCAGCAGGCTGGAAAATAAAAATTATCGTACCTTTAAAGTCACGATGATTAGATAGGTATTGCGCAGCCCCCAGCAGCATCGCAGTGTGGCCATCATGACCACATGCATGCATCTTCCCAGGATTTTTGGAGGCATGGGCAAAGTTATTGTGTTCTTGCAATGGCAGTGCATCCATGTCGGCGCGTAAGCCAATCATCTTGCCTAGACCTAAATCTCCGTCTAAGCGACCAACAACACCCGTTTTTCCCATGCCACGGTAAACGGTAATTCCCCAGCTAGACAGCGCTTCAGCTACGAGATCGGCTGTGCGATTTTCTTCGAAACGTAATTCGGGATGCGCATGAATATTGCGCCGAATTTCTTGGATCGCTTCTGCAGAGTCAATAATTTCTGGGGATAAATGCATTCCTTTATCTTATCCGAAACTCTTTACATATGCCTTTTGCGGGAAATTAGCGCAAATTAATTCTTAGGTAATTGAATGTGCTTTGCAGCAAAAGTCAGTGCCTCTATTGAATAGGGGCTGTTATCAGGTTTTTGGAGTGCTTTTGGGAGTACAGGAATAAGACCCAAAAATGGTGTGGTCATTCTAGTTTTGAGCGTTTGTAGATTTTCCTGAAGAAGCGGCATCTCGGTAGAGAGGGTGTTAGCTATCCATCCTGCAATAGTTAAATTACGTGCCTTGATAGCCTCATAAGTCAGGAGGGCATGATTAATGCAGCCTAACTTCATACCCACTACAAGGATGATGGGCAAACGAATTTTTTTGGCAAAGTCGCTTAAATCATCCTGATCATTCAGGGGGATTAGCAAGCCACCAGCGCCCTCAACCACAATACAATCTGCTTGATTTTGGGTATTCTGAAATGCTTCTGCCATCACACCCATTTCAAGCTTCAAACTTTGGCGCGCTGCCACTAGGTGTGGAGCTGCTGGCTGATCTAATACATAAGGACACAAACTCAACTCATTAGAGCCCAGATTTGAGGCGATGCGCAGTGTTTCTACATCTTCATTGAGGGTCTTGCCTGCCGCGTCTTGGTAGGTGCCGGCAACCACAGGCTTAAAGCCAATTGTATTTATTCCCTGCTCGCGCAAGTTCAGAATAAGAGCACCGCTGACTAGAGTTTTGCCAACCTCAGTATCAGTACCGGTAACGAAGTAACCATTGATCTTATTCATGGCCTGCCTTTTCAATCACCTCTTGCTCAATTATTTTCAGAGTGGTGATGAGCTGACGCAAATCGGCTTCACTGTGATTGGCAGAAAACGTAATGCGCAATCGCGCACTCCCATTTGGAACGGTAGGTGGACGAATGGCTGGAATCCAATATCCTGCTTCATCTAATAGCTTTGCTGCTAGAAGGGCATTGGCATTGCTACCTAGAATGACAGGTTGAATGGCAGTGCAAGAGGGAGTCTTTTCCCATCGAGAGAATTGCATTTCATCCTGCCAAATGCGAATGAGTTTATTGAGTTGAGTACGGCGATCGCTCCCCTCGCTCCCTTCAATGATTTCTAAACTCTTAGAAAGAGTATGCGCAATCGCTGGCGGTGTTGCTGTGCTGTAAATAAAAGGGCGCCCTTTTTGAATAAACCATTCAATAAAGGCCTCTTGTGCGCAAATAAAGGCCCCGCTGACCCCAGCAGCTTTACCAAGCGTTCCAATGTAGATAATGCGATCAGAGCAGATGCTCTCTTGCTCCAAAATGCCATGACCATATTTTCCGAGAATCCCAAATCCATGCGCATCATCAACTAACAACAGCGCATCATATTGTTCGGCAAGTTTTAGTAAATCTTTTACTGGAGCGAGATCACCATCCATACTAAAGAGGCCATCAGTGACGATGATCTTCAGGGGCCTTTGATCTGCTTTCAGTGACTCGCTGAATGAATCGATTTGTGTGTGGTCAAACAAGGTGACAGTTGCTTGAGTCTGTGCGCTGGCTAGGCGGATGCCATCAATGAGGGAGGCATGATTGAGTTTTGCGGAATAGATGCTGGTATTTCCTGGGGGCGCGAGTCTGGCTAATGCAGTGATGGCCGTTAAATTAGCAAGATAACCGGTGCTAAAAAAGAGTGCGCGCGCATTGGGGATGTGTTGCTTTTGAAAAGCAGCCAATTGTTTTTCAAGTAACTCGTGGGCCATGCTGTGACCGCTAATGAGATGGGAGGCTCCACTGCCCACCCCATATTTCTTGCCGCCTTCAGCAAGAGCCTTAATCAGCTCGGGGTGGTTTGCAAGGCCCAGATAGTCGTTACTGCAGAAGGCTTTCAGCTCTCGTCCATCAACTAAAGCTTTAGTATCGCAGGGCGATTGAGTTGCTCTCAGTTTTCTCTTAAGTAAGCGCGACTCCAGATCTGTAATTTGCTCTTGCGCAAAATGCAAAGCTTTAAATGCGTTCGCAAAGTTCGTCATGCCAAAGTCTTTTCAAGTGCAAGTTGTACGGCATTGCCGAGTTGCATAGTTTCTTCTGGCGTCAAAATATACGGAGGCATGACATAGATTGTGTTGCCAATAGGCCTAATTAATACGCCTTGATCCAAACTATTAGCAAACATCTCTCGTGCAAATGTTGTGATATTTTTTATGCAATCACGTTTTACATCGAATGCCAAAATCATACCTTGTTGACGCCAGTGTTCAATTCGAGCATCAGTTTTTGCCCATGTAAATGCATTTGCTAAAACTTTTGAGCGCTCAATATTTTTTTCTAGTACTTGGTCGGCTTCGAAAATCTCTAGACAAGCCAGTGCAGCAGCACACGCCAGTGGGTTGCCGGTATAAGAATGGGAGTGCAAGAATCCTTGTTGCGTTTGATCACCATAAAATGCTTGATAAATCTTATCGGTCGTGAGGCAAAGTGATAGCGGCAGATAACCACCACTAATTCCCTTGGAGAGCGTCAAGAAGTCTGGCCAGATACCTGCGTGCTCACAGGCAAAAAATTTACCGCTCCGTCCGCATCCCACTGCGATTTCGTCGGCTATCAGGTGCACTTCATAGCGATCGCATAGACTTCTCACTAAGCGAAGATATTCAGGTGAGTGCATGGCCATCTGTCCGGCACATTGGACTAAGGGCTCAACAATGATGGCGGAAATATTGTGATGCTCTTTTATAAATAATGCTTCGAGTTGTTTAGCTGCATATATAGCTACGTCTTTTGCACTCTCGCCAGATTTTGCTTTGCGTGCATCAGGCGAAGTAATAGTGAAAACATCTTGCAAGAGTGATCCATAGGCCTCTCGGAAAATAGCTACGTCAGTGACTGCTAGCGCACCAAGAGTTTCCCCGTGATAGCCATTTTCTAAGCAAACAAATTTTTTCTTTTGTAACTTGCCATTAAGCTGCCAATAGTGGTGACTCATCTTCAGTGCAATCTCGACAGCAGAGGCACCATCGGACGCATAGAAGACATGGCCTAAATGGTGATGGGTTAGCGCAGAAAGTTTTTCTGATAACTCGATCACGGGTGGATGTGTAAATCCAGCGAGCATCACATGTTCAATTTTTTCGAGTTGCGCAGTTATCGCTTGATTGATGCGCGGATTGGAGTGACCAAATAAATTGGTCCACCACGAACTAATGGAGTCGAGCAGAGCTTTTCCATTTTCGTCATAGAGCCAAGCACCTTTACCTTTTGTTATGGCAACTAGCGGAAAGGATTCATGCTGCTTCATTTGAGTACATGGGTGCCATACCGCGGCTAGGCTGCGATCAACAAGAGGGGTTTGATTTAAATCAGAAATAACCTTCATGTTTGATATTTGACCACTAGTTTTTCCATATTCGCGCCTGTATCTGTTATGTTTATGCCTTGAATCCACTCATTTTCTGGAATTTAGCCATGCAGGACACTCAAACCATTGAAAAACCCTTAACCCAGTTCAAATCGAAGGCTGATTTGCATCAGGACGCTAATGTAGGGGTCGAAACAGCCGGTGAGTGGTCGGTGGCTCAAATTGAAGCTTTATTTGCCCTTCCTTTCAACGAGTTAATGCTCAAAGCCCAAGAGACTCATCAGTCATATTTTCCAGAGGGCGACGTGGAATTGGCCACCTTGCTTTCCATCAAGACCGGCGGCTGTCCTGAGGACTGCGCTTACTGCCCTCAGGCCGCTCGATATGACACCGATGTTAAGGCTGAGAAGTTAATGGGCTTAGAAGAGGTTTTAGAGGCTGCAAAAGCTGCTAAAGCTGCAGGCTCAAACCGTTTCTGTATGGGTGCCGCTTGGCGTGAGCCCAAAGACCGAGATATCGAAAAAGTCACAGCCATGATTAAGGGTGTTAAAGCCCTTGGTTTAGAGACTTGTGCCACCTTAGGTATGCTGGAGGCCGATCAAGCTCAGGCACTGCAAGAGGCAGGCTTAGATTTTTATAACCACAACTTGGATACCAGTGAGGATTTTTATCGCTCCGTGATTTCAACCAGAGGCTATCAAGATCGTCTCGATACGATTTCTCATGTGCGCGCTGCGGGTATGTCAGTTTGTTGCGGTGGAATCGTTGGTATGGGTGAATCTAGAGAGCAACGCGCTGCGTTTTTGGCTCGCTTAGCCAATTTAAGTCCTTACCCAGAATCAGTACCAATTAACCATTTGGTTCCGGTTGCAGGAACCCCATTGGCGGATCAAAAGCCTTTGGATCCACTGGAGTTTGTCAGAACCATTGCAGTTGCTAGGGTTACCATGCCCAAGGCCAGAGTGCGCCTATCGGCCGGCCGTCAGGAGTTGGGCAGGGCAGTTCAAGCCATGTGTTTCATGGCTGGCGCCAATTCTATTTTCTATGGTGAGCAACTACTCACTACCGGCAATCCCGAGGCAGAACAAGACCGTGAGCTCTTAGCGGAACTTGGTTTGAAGACCAAACAAAGCTGCAAAGCAGAGGTTTTAGTCTAGTTTTTAATATGTCCCCCATAGATCATTTCATTCTGGAGTTTGATAACGCACTGCGTTCGGTGGTCGGTGGCGCAAATGCGCAAAGACCAACACCGGGCTCTGATGCCGGGAGCAATTCTGGTTTAGATGCTGCCGAGCGTAAACATGCAGCAGGACTGATGCGCGTGAATCACGTTGGGGAGGTTTGCGCTCAAGCACTTTATCAATCGCAAAAATTAGTCGCTAGAAATCCAGAAATTCAGGAGATGCTCGATCACTCTGGTCAAGAGGAGATGGATCATCTTGCGTGGTGTGAAACTCGCCTCCATGAGCTAGGATCACACACTAGTTATCTCAATCTACTGTGGTATGCAGGATCCTTTGCAATCGGCCTAGCAGCAGGCTTAGCGGGTGATAAGTGGAGCTTGGGTTTTGTTGCTGAAACTGAAAAACAGGTTGAGAATCACTTGGAAAGTCATCTCGAAACCTTGCCAAAAGAAGATCAACGTTCTAGTGCAATCGTTAATCAAATGCGCCTCGATGAAATTGCCCATGGACAGGCTGCAAAAAATGCTGGCGGCGTCAATTTGCCAGAGCCAATCCAAAAAATAATGCAGGCAATGTCTAAGGTGATGACCACTACTGCTTACAAAATTTAAAACTGAATTCGATTTATTTCACTAAATCCATTTCTGATTAATTTTTGATATATTTTTTTACCTATTACTGTTTTTAAATACAGTATATTTAGGGATTATCCAACCCAATAGCTAAGATCTATTCTTAAGTATATTTTCCAAGCCATTGTTTCAAGTAGCTATTTTATTATCACCATTTTCTGAACACATGACGCTAAGTGTTTGTAAACACTAGAGAAATTCCTAAAAAAACTCCTAAAACCACTTGACCCTCTTAGTACGATCCTCTAAAGTGGGAGGAAGTGTGAAAAAGTGGGGTAAATGGTGTTTCAAGGTGCTTCAGCTCTCAATTTAGATGCAAAAGGCCGCATGTCTGTGCCGGCAAAGCATCGTGACGCCCTGTTAGTGCAGGGCGAGGGCAGAATCACGCTCACAAAACACCCCGATGGCTGCTTATTGCTATTCCCAAGACCGGAGTGGGAAACCTTCAGAGCAAGAGTTGCGCAACTTCCTATGGATGCACACTGGTGGCGCCGTATTTTCTTGGGTAATGCAGCAGAGATGGATTTGGATAGCGCCGGTCGCGTATTGGTAGGTCCAGAATTACGTGCGGCAGCTGGAATTGAAAAAGAAGTGATTTTGCTCGGTATGGGTAGTCATTTGGAATTGTGGGATGCGGCTACATACGCCGCAAAAGAACAGGCTGCCATTGCGCAAGGTATGCCTGAAGCACTGAAGCAATTTAATTTTTGATGACAGGGTGCTATGAACATAACTCATCGCCCAGTGTTGCTGGCCGAGGCGGTGACGGCGCTAGTTGGCGGTCCGCTGATTCAAAATCAAAGTGCAACAAACAATACTTTGGTAATCGACGGAACCTTTGGGCGCGGCGGCCACACGCAAGCATTACTCAGGGAATTAAATCCTGCTGCGCGAATGATTTCATTCGACAAGGACTTAGATGCGATTGCCGTAGCGCAAAAAATCAACGATCCACGATTGAAGATCGTGCACGACAGCTTTGCACAGATGGATCAGTACGCAGAAGCAGAATCGGTCGATGGAATTTTATTGGACTTGGGCATCAGCTCACCTCAAGTGGACGAAGCGCATCGGGGATTTTCATTTCGTCGCGAAGGTCCACTCGATATGCGCATGAATACCGATCATGGTTTGACAGCAGCAGCATGGTTGGAGCAGGCAGCGCTGGAGGAAATCACCCGCGTGATTAAGACTTACGGAGAAGAGCGCTTTGCATTTCAGATTGCGAAAGCCATTGTGGCTAAGCGCGAAGAGGGCTTGCCCCCAAAAACTACAACCGAGCTTGCTAATCTAGTGGCGAGCGTCGTGCGCACTCGCGAAGCAGGTCAAGATCCTGCAACTAGAACTTTTCAAGCATTGCGTATTTTTATTAACCGAGAGTTAGAAGATTTAGAGCTCGGTTTAAAAGCAGCTTTGAAGTTATTAAAACCTGGCGCAAGACTTGCGGTGATTAGTTTTCATTCGTTAGAAGATCGCATCGTCAAGCAGTTTATGCAAGCGCATGCAAAAGTAGATGTGCCTCGTGGGCTACCGATACGTGAAAAAGATTTGCCGCAAAGTGCACTTGAGCTGATTGGTCGCGTTAAGCCAAGCGATACTGAGGTGTCTGAGAATCCCCGCGCACGCTCTGCAATCATGCGTGTTGCCGAAAAGCGCATTGGAGCGGTTACATGAATCGCGCAACTTTGACTTTGCTCGCATTGCTATTGATTTGCGCCTTATCGTTGGTGGCAGCACAGCAACGTGCACGTAAGTTATTTATTCTTCAAGAGCGTGCACAGATTGAAGAGCGCAAGTTAAACCAGGAATGGTTGCGTTTGGAGTATGAGCAGCGCAATCTTTCTAAATCCGCACGTATTCGTGATGTTGCCCGCAATCAATTACGCATGTCCCCAATTTCTCCTGAACGTACTTTGTATTTAAGGGAGGCTAAATGAGGCCGGTTGGTTTTTCTACTACGCCAAATTTAGTATTGCGTCTGCCAATGTGGCGGTCGCGTCTGATGCTGTTCCTCTTGTTCTTTGTTTTCATGATGCTTTTGTTGCGAGCATTTTGGATTCAAGGTCCGGGTAATGCATTCTATGAAGCCAAAGGCGTACGCGGCACTCAGAGGGAGTTAGAGTTACCCGCCAGCCGTGGAAAAATTTTAGATCGCAATGGCCAGGTTATTGCAACTAGCTTAGAGGCTAAGTCGGTGATTGCCTATAACGACACTGTTCCGGATGATTTGGCTGTAGACAAAGTGCAAAAGTTAGCAAGTCTTTTGCAAATGAGTGAAGCTGAGTTGCGTAAGAAATTGCGAGAAGAGCGTAAGCAGATCTTTTTAAAGCGTCAAGTGGATCCTGAAGTTGCGCAGCAAATTAAGCAGCTGGAAATTCCGGGCATTGGTTTAAATAATGAATATCGTCGCTTCTACCCAGAAGGCGAGGCGATGGCTCACGTGGTTGGCTTTACCAACGTAAACGATAAAGGCCAAGAAGGTATGGAGCTTTCTAGAGAGAAAGATCTTGCCGGTCACCCGGGACAAAGACGCGTAGTGGTCGATCGTCTTGGACGCGTTGTCGATGAGATGGCTATTTTGCAGTTACCACAAAACGGTAAGGATCTGAATCTGTCTATTGATAGCAAGATTCAGTTTTTGGCTTACAACGCCGTAAAGGATGCAGTTGAAAAGCATCATGCAAAAGCGGGTGGTGCTGTGGTGCTTGATACCCAAACGGGTGAAATCTTAGCCTTAGCAAATTATCCAAGTTACAACCCGAATGATCGAAGGTTTTTAACGGGCGAGCAATTACGAAATCGTGTTTTGACCGATACCTTTGAGCCTGGTTCGACTATGAAGCCGATCACCATTGCGATTGCGTTGGAAAAAGGAGTAGTTAAGCCAGAAACTAATATGGTTATTGGAGCAAAGTATTTGATCGGCCCAAAGCCTATTACCGATACCCATCCTTATGGAAATTTAACCGTTTCTCAAATTATTCAAAAATCTAGCAATATTGGTACTGCCAAGATTGCTATGAATAACCTTTCGGCTGAAGAGATGTGGGATTTTTATACTGCAGTTGGCTTTGGGCAGGCGCCAAAAATTGGATTCCCTGGCGCTGTTGCAGGAACAGTTCATCCGTTTAAAAAATGGGTGCCTTCTGATCAAGCGCGTATTGCATTCGGCTACGGGATTTCTGCATCGCTCTTTCAAGTAGCTCGTGCATATACCGTTTTTGCGCGTGATGGCGAATTGGTTCCTTTGACAATTGAGCGTAGTCCAGAATTCAAGCCAGGTATCAAAGTACTTTCTCCTAAAACAGCTATTGAAATGCGCACCATGATGGAGTCAGTTACTGAGCCAGGCGGAACTGCAATTAAAGCTCAGGCTGAAGGCTTCCGTGTTGGTGGTAAGACTGGTACAGCGCATAAGTTAGTTGGCAAGGGCTACGGGAATAAATACCGTGCTTACTTTGCTGGATTGGCGCCAATTAGCGCACCACGTATTGTGGTTGCGGTAATGATTGATGAGCCTACTGGTGGAAGCCACTACGGCGGGGATGTAGCAGCTCCCGTGTTCTCAACTATTGTGAGCGAGACATTACATACCTTGAATGTTTTGCCTGATAGCAAAGTAAAACAAATGGTCTTGCAGGATAAAAATCCATCTGAGATTCATACTGCAAATGCTCAAGCTCAACAAGTGGTTTTGAAACGATGAGGGTGGACATGAACATAGACACCAATCATTTGATTGAACACTTACATACTCTCATAAATCCTTCCGCAAAAGTATGTGCGGATAGTCGCCAGATTCTATCCGGCGATATCTTTTTTGCTTACCCGGTTGGTCATGGCAATGCCCTGCGTGATGGCCGACAATTTATTGCTGCAGCATTAGAGAGTGGTGCAGCGGCTGTGATATTTGATCCAGCAGGCATGAGTAATCAATTCGCTGATCATCCGCAATGTTTCGCGGTTGAAAATCTTGCTGAAAAAGCAGGTGAACTATGCGCCCAATGGTATGGTCATCCAAGTAAACAATTAAAAATTATTGGCGTCACTGGTACTAACGGAAAAACGAGCATCACGCAGTGGTTGGCTCAGGCGCTTGACGCTAGCAATCATCGCACTGCAGTTTTGGGTACCTTGGGAACTGGCTTTCCAGGCGCATTGGTTCAAACTGGCTATACAACTCCAGATGCCCCAAAATTACAGACGCAGTTGTCTGAGTTGCGTAACGCTGGTGCAAAACAGGTGGCGATGGAAGTATCCTCGCACGCCTTGCATCAAGAGCGAATCGCTGGTACTGAATTCAATTGCGCAATATTTACCAATCTGACACAAGATCATTTGGACTACCATGGCACTATGGCTGAATACGCTGAAGCAAAAGCAAAGTTATTTCAGCAAGCTGGTCTAGAGCATGCAGTTATCAATTTAGATGATGTTTTTGGTCGTGAACTGGCAATGAATCTTTTGGTGAAAGAGGATTTGAAGGTTTGGGCCTATGCATTGTCCCAAGCGGCTTTCGATGGGTTTGAGAAATTTGGCGAACGTTTACAACGCATATGCGCAAAATATACTGTGCTATCTGGTTCTGGATATGACTCCACTTTTATTTGTCAAAGCTTAGGCAGCGTTCAATTACATATTCCATTATTAGGCGAATTTAATTTAAGTAATGCGCTTGCAGTATGGGCTGCATTACTGACGCAGGGAATGGGTTGTGAAGAGGCTGCAAAAAAAGTCAGCCAGTTGAATCCAGTACTTGGTCGTATGGAGTTGATTTCACTTGGCAAGCAAGGAAAGGCTGAAGGCTTATTGGCGGTTGTAGATTACGCACATACTCCAGATGCGCTGGAGAAAACTCTCCAAGCATTGCGTCCTATTGCCGAACAACGTAGTGGAAAAATTTGGTGTGTATTTGGTTGTGGCGGTGATCGCGATGCTGGTAAGCGTTTACTGATGGGAGCTATTGCCGAGCGCAATGCAGATCATGTTTTGATTACTAGTGATAATCCTCGCTCTGAAGATCCACAAGTCATCATGCAGATGATTCGCGGCGGCATGAAAGCGGATGCACAAAATATTCAAATGATTGCCGATCGCGCAGCAGCCATCATGGCTGCAATCCGTCAGGCTGATATGCGCGATATTGTTTTAGTTGCTGGCAAAGGTCATGAAACCACGCAAGAGATAAACGGTAAACAGTTTGATTTCTCTGACCAAGAGCATATTCGCTTAGCGGCTGGAGGAGGTATCTGATGACTATCATCACTAACCTTGCACAAGCGCATGCAATGTTGCCTGGAAGCATGCTGATAAATACTTCTGCAGAGCATGCTCAGGGTGTAATGATTTCCCGAGTAGCTACGGATAGTCGTCAGATCGATCGCAATGAATTATTTGTTGCCCTGGTAGGGGAGCGTTTTGATGCTCACGATTTTTTATCTGATGTAGCTAAAGCTGGTGCTAGTGCAGCGCTGATTAGTAGTCAAGATAAATGTCCAGCAGACTTACCTGCAATTTGCGTTTCCAATACTCGCATTGGTTTAGGAAATTTAGCAAAAGCGTGGCGTGCGAATCATCCTATTCCTTTGGCATTGGTTACCGGTAGTAACGGCAAGACCACTGTTAAAGAGATGATTGCTTCTATTTTTAAGGCTGCAGTTGGCGAGCAAAATACCTTGGTAACCAAAGGTAACCTCAATAATGATATTGGTTTGCCATTAACGCTCCTGAAATTGCGCTCAACCGATCGTCTTGCGGTGGTTGAGCTTGGTATGAATCACCCTGGAGAAACAGCGCAGTTAGCTGCAATTGCTCAGGCGAATATTGCATTAATTAATAATGCTCAGCGCGAACATCAAGAATTTATGGCAACGGTTGCAGCAGTAGCAGAAGAGCACTCAGATGCGATTCGTGCTTTGCCTAGTAACGGAATTGCTGTATTCCCAGCGGATTCAGAATTTGCGAAGGTTTGGCGTGAAGCTGCTGCGGGTCGCAAGGTAATTGATTTTGTACTGACCTCTGCACAGACCAAAACTAATGCTTCGGTAACTGGAACTTTATTAAGTAATGGACTCGTACAGATTCAAACTGAACTGGGAACTATTGAGGTTCAGTTAAATACCTTGGGTAGCCATAACGTACGCAATGCTCTGGCTGCAAGCGCTGTAGCAATTGCTGCAGGCGTAAGCTTTGAAAAGATTAAACAGGGCCTTGAGGCTTTCTCGCCAGTAAATGGGCGTATGCAAGCAAAAGTAATTGATTCAAACCACACCCTAATTGATGATAGCTATAACGCTAATCCCGATTCTGTAAGGGCTGCGATTGATGCTCTAAAGCAATCCGGCAACTTATCCTGGTTGATCTTGGGTGATATGGGTGAAGTTGGTAATCAAGGCCCAGAATTCCATCATGAAGTTGGTGCATATGCTGCTGAGCAGGGAGTTACAAAGTTATTTGCATTAGGCGAGCAATGCCAATTTGCCCTTCAAGGATTTAATAAGGCGGCTGGCGATATTTCGACCGCCTCTAGCGCATTACATTTTTCCGATATGGATAGTTTGATTGCCCAATTAAGAAGTGCATTACATGCGCAGTCTAGCGGCAGCAATCAACATCTCAACATTTTAGTTAAAGGTTCACGATTTATGCGCATGGAGCGGGTAGTTCAAGCCTTGTTAGAGGAGGCTAAAACATGCTCTTAATGTTGGCGCAATGGTTACAAGATGATTTCGGATTTTTCCGAGTGTTTAACTACATCACCTTTAGAGCGGTGATGGCAACAGTAACCGCATTGTTAATTGGCCTGGCTGCAGGCCCTTGGGTGATTCGTAAATTAACTGCCTTGAAGATGGGTCAAGCGGTTCGCACTGATGGACCGCAAACGCATTTAGTTAAATCGGGCACTCCAACGATGGGTGGGGTATTGATTTTGATTGGCATCTTTATCTCATGTATGTTGTGGGCTGATCTCAGTAACCGATTTATTTGGATTGTGATGATCGTTACCTTTGGGTTCGGATTAGTAGGCTGGGTAGATGACTACCGTAAGGTGGTTTATAAAGATCCTAAGGGAATGGCTTCAAAAGAAAAGTTTTTCTGGCAAACCTTGATTGGTTTATTTGCAGCAATTTATCTAGCGTTCTCTGTTTCTGAAGTAAACAATCTGAAAGTGCTGCAATTATTTTATGAATGGCTTAGAAGTGGATTTGCATTAGATTTGCCCGCAAAAACCAATTTGCTATTGCCGTTTATGAAGGAAGTCAGCTACCCATTGGGGATACTGGGCTTCATTATTTTGAGTTACTTGGTCATTGTTGGTAGTAGTAATGCTGTGAATCTAACCGATGGCCTTGATGGTCTTGTCATCATGCCGGTGATCTTGGTGGGCGCTGCTTTGGGTGCGTTTGCCTATGTGATGGGTAATGCTATTTATGCCAAATACTTATTGTTTCCTTATATCC
>Ga0209189_1000503_pt1 | contig 32797 bp, 10 predicted proteins | sample C_130820_EF_Meta_FD_187308 | JGI IMG/M metagenome (GOLD analysis project Ga0209189, IMG submission 187308) | Freshwater microbial communities from Lake Croche, Canada to study carbon cycling - C_130820_EF_MetaG (SPAdes) (version 3) | ecosystem: Environmental > Aquatic > Freshwater > Lake... | reverse complement strand
GCCGCCCCCCACGGCCAGCACATACATCAACGTCGACAGGTAACACGAATACTTGACCGTGTACTGCAGATTCGCCGTCTTGAACGCGTACACCTGGTACGTGACCCCGTTGGACACCGCGAGCCCACTCGCATCCGTCGACGCAAAATTGGTAATCGCCGGGTTCACCGTCAAAAAGGCCGTCGTCACCGCCAACGTCTGCGTTGCCCCGTACGTGCCCATGATGTACGGAGTAAAGGTGTAGACCCACCCTCCCGCCGCCGCCGCCGTGTCGGTCCACGTGTAGTTCGCGCCGCTCTGCACCAGAGCCGACGTGCTCACGATCTTCGTGTACGTTTGGCCCGCCTGCGTCGCCGTCGCCTGCAAAAACCCGTACGTGCCCGCCCCCGGAATATTGAACGTGAACGTGAGCCCCACCGGCACTTGGGCCGTGATCGTGCCCCCGATGCTCGGGGTCACCGACGTAAGCCCCGTCTTGCGGTACGCGTACCCGTACAAGACGCGGAATTCCATGGGCGTGAGTACCCGGCTGTAGTAGCGGAAATCGTCCACCTTGCCGTTGAAATAATTGGCTAATATACCCGTGCCGTAACCCACGTACGTGCTCGTAATCGTGTACGGCACGTAGGTCCCCGACGTGTAGACGACGGAACCATTGTTGACGTACAAGGACTGCACCAAAGCCGTCCCGCTGCAGCACATGGTGTACTGGAACAGGTTCCACGCATTCGACGTGAACGGCAGGGCCAACGTCGGCACCATGGTACCGCTGGCAAAGACACCCAGATAGTTCCCCGACACGCAGATGGAGATGGGGTAGGCCGCATTGATCGAAATGTCCACGACGGGAATGGGGGCCGCCGACGTCCCCTGATTACCAGTGGGATTGAACCAACCCGTCATGGAAATACCGTTGCCCGTGACGGCCGGTGGCATGGTGAGCGCCGTCGTGTTCAACAGGTAACCCGCGTTCATGGACAAATCGCTCGTCCCGACGTACCCCATCGATGCATCCAGCGAAATAGACGACCCAACCAGTGTTGTGTCATATTTCCCTAAACCCGACGCAAAATTTGCAATTTGCGCCGATGATGACATGTTGTAAATAGATAGGCTGAATCTATATATTTACAGTTAGACGCGATGCTGGATATTGGAACCTACTATGGGAACCTACGTCTACAAAGTACCCCAGTGTTCGTGTTTCACACGAACACGATAAAATCCGTGCGACTACCAAAGGTAGTCGCACGGATTTGAGAGTAAAACCTCCCTCAAGATAACTAGGCACCCACTTGCGCCACCAACGGTGGCGCTGAGGGTGCCTAGTAAAGAGAATAAGGGTTCTTGGTACAGATCTTATAAACCCATTTGAATAAGATTTTCTATAAGACGATCAGCGTGCGAAGCCCGCAACCCTGGGGGGGTCAGCGTGCGAAGCCCGCAACCCTGGGGGGGTCAGCGTGCGAAGCCCGCAACCCTTTTGTGGGGCTTGCGTGTCGTTACTCCCTTGCAACCCACGAAGTGGGTTGTTGAGGGAGATATCTTGAGGGAGGTTTTACTGGAACCGTAGGTTCCAATAATTCAATGAAACAGCTTTACTGTTATTTGAACTATAATACGGATGTCATGTTGGTAACGACGATTGGCACTTGTATTTGTAGCCCATCTTGTTGTATCTTTTTGATCCGGACCAACGAGGTCGCACCACCGTCGCTTGTCGACGTGAGGAGACACGTGACCCGTGGGGTGATCTCTCCCTCGGGAACTTGGATCGATCTGGACAACAGGGCTGGATGTAGTTATGTTATCATATTATTCTTGGTGGCGAGCGAAGCGAGCCACCTGCACACATCGACCTGTGAATGACGTGATGTGTTTTACAACCAGTACCCAGAAAATAAAATCCCTTTCATATACATTGCATCGTTACCATTGACTGTTGAAAATATAAACCGGATGTATTTGTAATATGGTATACTACTCATATTGTATGTATGTAGTGAGTAATCATATGGCGATGCAGCTGAGATGGTATAAACCGTGGTCCAGGTGGAATTATTGTTCGAACCCGCAATGGTGATGGACGCGGGGGCACTTCTTCCAGTTCCATTGGCGTCCGGGTAATCCCAAAATTGGAATTGAGTTAGCGAAATATATCTTGATGGTAAAGTAATTTGCGCCCATGGACCATAGACCGTGGTACTACTTACAACAGTACTGTAAGTTGTGGGAGGTGATGTGGGAGACCCTGAGTTAAACCCCCCCATTTGCCACGTTATACCAGTCGAGTTACCAGTATTACTATAGGTTTGATTGAATAAACTTTGTGCACCAGTTGAACCAGTAATAGAGTCACTGATTGAATATGTTAAACTTGTATTCGCGGACAATATACCCGTAGAAGCTGGATTGGAATATCCAGTAAAATTTATTCCTTTCATATACATTGCATCGTTACCATTGACTGTTGAAAATATAAACCGGTATGATGTATAAAATGGTATGTTAGTTAAATTGTATGTATGTAGTGAGTAATCATATGGCGATGCAGCTGAGATGGTATAAACCGTGGTCCAGGTGGAATAGTTATTTGAACCCGCAATGGTGATGGACGCAGGGGCACTCTTTCCAGTTCCATTGGCGTCCGGGTAATCCCAAAATTGGAATTGTGTCAATGACAGATTATTACCCGTAGGATTGATTTGCACCCATGGTCCATAGACAGTAGTACCGCTTACAACAGTACTGTAAGTTGTGGGAGGTGATGTGGGAGACCCTGAGTTAAACCCCCCCATTTGCCACGTTATACCAGTCGAGTTACCAGTATTAACATAGGTTTGACTGAATATCCCTTGTGCACCACCTGAACCAGTAATAGAGTCACTGATTGAATATTGTAATGATGCGTTTGTAACCAATGTTCCAAGAGATACAGTTGTAGTCCCGTTTACAGAACCAGCCGAATTGGTCGCGATGATGACCACCACCCATGAGGTACCACTCGATACTGTAAATGTCGCCGTTCCCGGACCCTGAGACGCCGGGGTAGTAAGCGTGCCCCCGATCGTAAACGTGTTCGAGACCCCGATACCGTACCCTCCCGTCCACGTGATTGTAAAGGCAGTAGCAGATACCCCAGAAGATCCGGTGCCGGTGATCGCCGTCGGGGCCGCAGTGACCGCCGGCTGTCCACCCCCGGTCGTCAAATAATTGCCCCCCGGTCCCGAAATCACCCCCAAACCGTATTTGTTGATGTTGTACGGCATGCCGTACGATCCCGACCACACGGTCCACGTGCCCGCCCCGTAATTGCTGTTGGAATAATTCGTGTTGTTCGTGTACACGTACACGTACTTGCCGTCCGCCGAGCACTGCACCACGCCCCCGTTGGCCGTCTGGCTCCCCGCCGAAAACGTCCACGTCGACCACGAAGCCCCCGCATTCGACGACATGGCGCCCACCGTCGCCCCGTTATAAAACAGCACAAAAATGTAGTTGCCGTCCTGCGACATGGCCGAATCCCACAGATTGGTGTTCCCGCTCGCCGCGATCGTGGCCGCCGTCCACACTTTCATCGTACTCGTCGTCGCGTTCCACAGGTACAAGGACCCGTTGGCCGTCGACCCAAACAAGACGCTGTTCAACAACGGGTAATACTGGGGCAACGTGAGGTTACCACTGGTAATTGGGTAAATGTTGTTGAACGTCAGGCCGTAATCCGCCGAATACTGCAAACCGACCGTAAAATCCGTGGCCCACACGCGTTTGCCGTCCGGCGAGCAGCAAATGTTCGAAAAATTGCTACCGGTATACCCGGTCCAAATCGACCAAGACACCCCGAAATTGCTCGACCGGTACACCTTGGACGGGTTCGTGTTCGAGACCACATACATGTATTGGCCGCAATCGCTCATGGCTTGACCCACATACTGGTCGACCGTGGTAAACGATGTGAACGACCCGCCGTAATTGTTCGAGACGTAATACCCCACATTGGTCGTAGAATACAGTTGGTACTGACCCGTCGCACTGATCGCCGCGATCAGGCTGTTGTATTGTGAGGCTCCAATCACGTTGGTGGCCCCCACCGGTCCGTACGAGTTGCCCGCCTGACCCAACAACACCGTGTTCCCCATTTGGTTCGTAATCGTCTGGTTGATCGTCGTGTTCTTGCCCTGGGCCACGACCGTGCCGCTACCGTTCAACGCATAAATGACCAACGCGTACGGGTAGATACCGTTGAGTCCCGAGAAGACCGCCGTCACGGCCCCCGAGGATCCCGGCGGCGTCGACGGGGTCGCCGCGGCCCCGTTCACATAGTACTGGTAGGACACCACCCCCGCAGGCGTCGTCCAGGCCGCCGTGAACCCGGTGGTCGTCATGCTCGACAACGTGACCGCAAACGCCACCGTTTGGATAAACGGCGGTGCTCCTGTCGGGGTGGATTCCACGATGCCCAGATCGCCCGGCGTGTTCAAGCCGTTCCCGGTCAACGACGTGTTGAAAATGTACAAGTAGTACAACTGCATGTTCACACTGATGCCCAACTGCGCGGTACCAATGTAGTTCGAAGTGCTCAACGAAGCCCGTACCGTGGCCGGCGACCAATTGTACGAGACGTCGTTCGTAGTGCCCTGGTTCAAATAAATGACCCCGCTGTTTGCCGCCCCGCCGCTCGTGTATTTGGCCGTGAAAATGGTGTTGGCGGCGTACGTGCCTACCGCGGTTTGGAACGTGTTGTTCCAGTTTTGCGTGTAGTTGCCCGCGGACAAGTTCAAGTTCATCGCTTGGTTGGTGGCCCCGCCACTTTGATTTCCTCCTATTATCAGCGCGCCCCAGCCCACGTTGTTCAACGCGTTCCAGTGTTTCATCACGTACGAATAACTGGCGTCCCCGTACGGCAGCGCCCCGTTCGGCAAGTTGAAATAACCATTGGGTTGCGGGGATAACGTGCCCCCGCCCGCCCCGCTGTACCCGAAATTGACCACCCCGTAACACAAATCGTAAATCGGTTGCGACTGTGTGCCGTACTGGAAGGCGCAATTGAAGCAAATGTCCATGCCCTGGTCGTACCATTTCGTCACAAACGCGTACGTGGGATTGGCCGCCCCGAACGATGCGCCGTTGCCGCACAAATCCAACCACACGTTCAAAGGCGTGCCCGTGGCCAGGTAGCCCGTGCCCAAGTTGCCGCACACGTCCGCATAAAAGTTGACCGTGTTGTTTCCGCAGACGTCGGCCGAATGACGCAAGGTCATGACCGGACCAAAGTAGTTGTAGTTGAGCAACCGCGTGCCGTAGACCCCCTTGATGGTGCTGTACGCCGTCGCACTCAAACCGCGCAAAGACAAGACATCGTTGTACGCCCCGGAAGCCAGTTGGGCCGGCGGCAACACGGCCTGCGCGTTCGACGTGACCGGCACCTGCGGGAACGCGATGACCACGATGCCCGAACCGCCAAACCCACTGAAATAATTCCAGGCCCCGCCGCCCCCACCCCCCGTGTTCGCCCCGCCCGACCCCGCACTGTTGGTCGATGTGTTGCCCGTGCCCGTTCCTCCCGGATTGATGCCTCCTGCACCACCTGCGTAACTTCCACCTCCACCGAGTGAACCACCCCCGCCCCCGCCGCCGCCCAAGCCACCGAGTGCAGCAGCTCCGCCCCCGCCTCCGCCCCAGTAGTAGGTGCCGTACGCGATACCCGACGGCGCAAACGTGCTGATGCCCGGCAACGGGCACTGAATGCCCCTGCCCCCGGTCCCGGTCGTAATGAACGCATACGCGTTGACCGTGGTGCCTGCCCCGCCCCCACCCGCCGAGGCATTGACCCCAATGGACGTGACGACCCCGCCCGACGCCACGCCCCCCGGATTACCGAAATTGTTGTACGTGTTGTTGCATCCCCCGCCCGCGTACAACGTCGTCAAGCTCGTTACCCCGCCGCCGCCGCTGCCGCCCGAACCGCCCACCGCCACGGCCGCCCCCGCCCCGGCCACCCCGGCCCCGCCGCCCCACGCAATCATGTTCAACGCCCCGTTCGCGCTGAAGTTGACCGTGGTGTTGTTGCCGACCACTCCGTTGTTCCCCGCGACTCCCGCCGGACCTCCACCCCCCAAGCATCCCGACCCGCCCGCGCCCACCGTGACCGTGATTGTCTGCCCAGTGCCCACCGGCAAATTGACCGACTGCATCACCACGCCCCCGGCCCCCCCGCCCGAGCCCGCATTGGACCCGCCGCCGCCGCCCCCGGCCACCGCCAGCACGTAGATCAACGTCGCCGCCGACGACGAATAGTTGATCACATAACTGCTCGCCGTGTTCAAAAAGGCGTACACCTGGTACGTGATGCCGTTGCTGATCGAGGACCCGCTCACGATGCCGTTGCCCACAAAATTCACGTACGACACCACCGTCCCAAAGTACGTGATGCTCGAAATCGTGACCGGCGTGTTCGTCGAGGTCCCCGTCCAGATCAAGTCCGTCGCCTGGTCCATCGGGAAATACAGGGCCAAGCCCGACGGGTCCACCACGTTCCCAAACGATTGGGACGAAAACCCGTACGACCACAGCGAAAACACGTCCTGGAACGTCAACGTACGGTTGTAGACGCGCACGTCGTCCATGAACCCGTTGAAATTGCCCAAATTGGTGCCGTTGTTGGTGGCAATTGACGCGCCCGACGGCACGCCGCCCAGATAGTTGGCCGTGTACGCCGCCGCCGTATTCGGCCAGCCCCCCTGGAGAGACGCGACCGACACGTCGTTCACGTACACCGTGTACGTCGCCACGTTCATGCCCGCATTGTAACTGCACGTCATCGAAAAGAAATTCCACGTGTACGGCTGCAACAACGTGCTCGAGGCAATGTATTCCAACGTGGGCGAGTTCTTGACCAAGAAATCCAGGTACCGGTTCTGCAGATTGTAAAACACCGAAATCGTGCCCGTACCGTTGCCCATCGTGAGCAGCGTCGCGTTGGACGGTTCCACGACCGCATTCGCATAAAACCAGCCCGTGACCGAGAACCCGGCCCCGCTCACCGCCGCCGGGCACGTCCACGGTCCCATTTGCACGTAGGAGAAGGTGCCGTTGAAACTGACGTAGCCGGTACCCGTGAGTGGGGCCGGGTTCGCCGTCTGGATCAGTGCGCCCCCGTTCAACGACGCATCGATGACCGGCATGCCCCCCGAATAGTCGTACAACAAGCTGCCATAATACGAATTCGCGTCAAACGGGTAATACAGGGCCAGGCCCGACGTGTCGATGAAATTGTACCCCAGACCCACGCTGTTGTTCATGATGACCTGGATGCCCGCGACCCCGATGCCCGACGGAATGCCCGACGTGTTGTTGAACGTGAACGTGAGCGGCGCCGTCGCACTCACCGTGCCCGTGTTCAAATTCAAATTGAACGGCAGAGAGAACGACGTGTAGGGGAACCTCATCACGTTGGTCGGCACGGCGACCATCGTACCCGCGGTGGAATAGGCCGACGCCGGCAACGTAGGAGAGGCGACCGTGCCCGGGAAAGAAACGGTGGTTTTGTAGACGGTATTGCCCTCGATATTAGATGCGTAGACATTGTTGGCACCGTCCACGCACAACCCCCACACATTGTTCAAGGTGGGATTGACCGGCATGGCCGTCGACGGAAACGCGGTGAACGCGTTGAAGCCGTTCCCGTTCCACTGAGCATAATACATGGAAATGGTTCCCGACGCCTGGGTATTCGTATTCAAGGATAAGAACAAGGTGTACCCGTCCCTGGAAAACTTCAGGATTCGCGTATAACTCAATGCAGGAGAAGATATTAACTTGCCCATGCCGTAGTTGGACCCGTTCCACAAGGCGTAATACACATAATTACCCGTACTATCTGTGTAAGCAATCATGTTGGCATCACTTGAAATGGCCACAGATTGTGATACAGAATTGATGGTGTCCAAGGTTGGCGTCAACGGGCCGTAGTTGGACCCGTTCCAGTCCGTCCAAAAGACCCCGGTAGACGGTCCACTCGACGCGGTTCCGCCCCCGCTCATCACCACCGCCCGGGACCCGGTCGGGGTCATGTCACACCCGTTGTAGTACCGTCCGGTCACGCTGTCCAAGATCTGGACCAGGATGGAATACGTGCTGCCGGTCCACGTGAAATAAGAGCAGACCGTCGACGACCCGCCGTATTGTGACGACGATGCCATGAAACCACGCATGCCGTCGCTCGTCAACGCGACCCCCAACGAACCGATCGATGTCGAACCAAACGTCGTGGTGGTCCACGACGCACCGTTGTAACGGGCAAACGTGGGAAGAGCCCCCGTGTACCGGGTAAACACAAACATGCTCGCGTCGTAACTGCACGCTATGCCCGTGACGACCGCCGTCGTCGTAAAGTACGTCGAATACGCCCCAAACGTCGGCGGTCCCACCACATACGTCGTGTTCGCCACCGGGAACGCGTAATTGTTCAGCAACGTCACGCCCCCCAACGTCACCGTCAAGGTCTGCGTCGGCGAATAACTGCGGTCCTGCGGCCACGCATAAAAGTTCAAATACGCGTTGGTTCCGTTGTAGACCGTCATGTTTTGCGACATGGTCACCGTTCCCACCGTCGTCTGCACCGTGTTCACAAAATACGACACCCCCTTGGGCAACGTACCCGCGTACAACGTCGACGAAAGACCGCCGTTCACCACCGACATGCTCGCACCCGACGGCACCGACAGAGTCCACCCCGGCAGCGTCGTGGCACTCGCCGTACTGGCCGCCCCCGCCACCGGCAGTCCCGTCCCCGTCGAAAAATTACCGTTGTTGGCTCCCGGCAACGGCACGTACGTCAAATTCGCCGCATGGTCCATGGGATAGTACAGGGCCAGGCCCGACGGATCGATCAAATTCGAGTACGAATTCAACGAAAACCCGTACGACCACAGCGAAAACACGTCTTGGGCCGTCAACGCCCGGTTGTACACGCGCACATCGTCCATGTACCCGTTGAAAAAACCCAAATTGTTGTTGTTGCTCGACCCCACGTTAGTCCCGGTGCCCCCCAAATAGTTTGACGTGTAGGTCGCCGCCGTGTTCGGCCACGGCGCATTGGCCGTGTTCATCGAGACATCGTTCAACCAGTACGTGTACGTACCGTTGCTGCCGTTGTACGTACCGATCAATGCAAAGAAATTCCAGGTGAACGGCTGCACCGGCCACGTTTGCCCAATGTATTCCGCATTACCCACGCGGTTCAACAAGAAATCCAGGTACATGGTCTGCTGGTTCAAATACACCGACACGGTGCTCAATCCGTTGTTCAGCGAAATCAAGGTCGCGTTCGCCGGTTCGACCAGGCTGTTGACGTAAAACCAGCCCGTGATGGAAAACCCTTGGCCCACGGTCGCCGGCGGGCACGTCCACGACCCGATTTGCACGTAACTCGACGTGCCGTTCAAGGTCAGGTACCCCGTGCCCATCAACGGGACCGGATTCGTCGTCTGGAGCTTGGCGCCCCCGTTGAACGAGGCATCGATCGCGGCCACCCCCGTCGCATAATTGTACACCAACGTCCCGTTGTACGCATTCGTGTCAAACGGATAGTACATTTGCAAAAACGACGGATCGATGAAATTGTAGCCCAGGCCCGCGCTGTTCTGCAAGACCAGTTGGATGCCGCCGACGTTGATGCCGGAGGAAAGCGCCGGATTGTACACATTGGTAAACGTTTGGTTGAAAATGAACGACAAGGGGTACGTGTTGGACGACGTGGTCATGTTGTACGTAATCGGTAAATTGAACGAGGTATACGGTACGGCCGTCGTTTGGCCCGTTGCTACCAGTGTATTGATCACACTTGGCCGAGACACCGTGATCTTATACAAGGCCGCATTTTGTTGCAACAAATAAACGTTGTAATTGGCATCAATGCATAATCCCCACGGGTCCAGCGAGGCAGGTATAAAGGACGTAGGTATATAGGTAAACGTGGCATTGAACGACGTGCCGTTCCATTGCGTGTACAACAAGGAACCCGTAGAATTAATCACAACAGAATAAAACAGAGTATTGCCGTCCGGAGTGAACCGTATAGAACGGGGAGTCAGGTAAGCCGTCGTATTGATCTGGGTCCCCGCAGTATAATTGGTGCCGTTCCAGGTGGCCCACCACAAGTATCCGGTATTATCTGCCCATGCAATCTTGCTTCCGTCGGGGGTCATGCCGATCGCCGGTCCCCCCATTCTGGCGGTATTCGTTTCCAAGGTCTGGGTCCAGGCGGTGTAATTGGTACCGTTCCATTTGGCATAACAAATGTTGGTACTAACAAACAACGCCACAACCATGGAACCATCGTAACTCATGGAAAACCCCTGACAGTTCGTGCGCGACGTCGTATCCAACGTTTGGGTTAAATTACTATACGTGGTACCGGTCCACGTGAAAAAATACGAATACCCCGGCGATGTATACGGAATAAAGAGACCGCGCATGCCGTCCTGGGACAAACAGAAATTCACGCTTCCGTACGTCGTAGGTCCCCACGCGGTCGGGGCCGACCAGGACCCTCCTGTCGTCAAAGATCCCGCCGTATACCGCATAAACGTGGGCTGAGTTGCCCCCGCCTGCTGGAAAATAAACATGCTGCCGTCGTACGAACAAGCCATCGCGCACCCCAGAGGGTTGTTGAACCCAGTTATGCCCGGAGCAATACTGATCCCTGTCGTATTGATTGTCGCCGACGTTTTATAAAACGTACTACTAGTGGCAGTATACCCTCCCGAATAGACATTGTTGTTCGCATCAACCGCCAACAACCAACCGTCCAAATAGACCGGGACCGCCGTCGGTGCGACCAACGTGAATGGATTAAACGTGGTACCGTTCCACTGACTGTAAAGCAGGGTACCAGACGTATCGACAGCGTGATTATGGTACAAGACGTACCCATCGTAAGAGAATCTAAGTGCGCGTGGTAGACAAGGTTCCGTTTGGATCAACGTCGGTACTCCGTAATTCGTGCCGTTCCACGCCGCCCAAAAGACATTATAATAACCAGTATCAACCTGGGCATACGCAATCTTGGTGCCATCTTTGGAAATGGCCATACCGCTACATGTGCGTGCCGTCGTATCCAACGTCTGGGTAAAGACCCCGTAATTGGACCCGTTCCAATTGGCAAAATATACGTACCCACCGCCCGCCGTCACCACAATGCGAGACCCGTCCGTGGTCATATCACAGCCTTGATAATTGCGCACCGTGGTGTCCAACGTCGCCGTCAACGCCGAATACGTCGTACCGGTCCACGTAAAAAAATAACACAAGCCCATGGTCCCCGCACCCGAAGTGGCACCATTGTTGGTAGTCGTGCATAGGAGTCCGCGCATGCCGTTCCCCATCAATGAGATGCCCAACGTATTCGCCCCTAGACCAAACGACGTCATGGCCGACCACGAGGTACCATTGTAACGGGTGAACTGCGGTGAAAACCCCCCGTTGTAATTACTAAACACAAACATACTCGCATCGCTCGAACACGCCGTACCCACAGTCTGCGTAGAAAAGGTCAAACTGGACAACGGCGTCGTGTATGCCGAAAACGTGGGGTACCCAATCGTGTAAGGCGTCACGACCGCATTAGTCGCAAACGAGTACTGATTCAGCAAGGTCAACGGTCCCAACATCACCGTCATCGTCTGGGAGGCGTTGTACCCCCCGTCCTTGGGCCACGCGTAAAATGACAAATAGGCCGACGTGCCGTTGTACAAGGTGACCGTCTGGCTCAGCGCCGAAATCCCCGGCGAACTCTGCGCCGTGCTCACATAATACGACACCCCCGTCGGCAACGTCCCCGTGTACACCCCCACGGTCGACCCGTTGGCCAGCGCCATGCTCGTGCCCGTCGGCACCGTCAAAGACCACCCCGGCAGCGTCGACGTCGACGCCGTGACCGTGGCCCCCGCCGCCGGCAAGCCCGTCCCCCCCGAGAAATTACCGTTGGTCGACACCACCTGCACGTTTGGCACCGTCGCCGCATGTTCCATCGGGTAATACATGGACAAACCCGACATGTCAATCACGTTTGCATAATTCGTTTGCGTGTACCCGTACGACCACAAGGCAAAAATGTCCTGCGCCGTCAACGCCCGGTTGTAGACCCGCACGTCGTCCACATACCCCCCGAACATGCCCAAGGGATTCGCGTTCGACGACGAGATCGGCGTGCCCGAAGGCACGCCCCCCACATAGTTCGCCGTGTACATCCCCGAAACCGGCCATTTGCCCGTCTGCGTGGCCAGCGACACGTCGTTCAACCAGTACGTGTACGTGGCATTCGACCCACTGGTATACGCACACGTCATGGCAAAGAAATTCCACGAAAAGGGCGCCACCGGGTACGACGACGCCACGAATTCCGCCCCGCCGCCCAGGTTCCCCACAAAGTCCAAATACGCATTCGTCTGGTTCATAAAGATTTCGACCGCCGCTCCCCCCGTCATGGTCATCGCGACCAACGTCGCATTCGTCGGCTGCACCAGCTGGTTCATGTAAAACCACCCCGCAATCGTAAACGCGGCCCCGGGCAAGGCCACCGGGCACGTCCACGACCCCATCTTCACGTACGCCGTCGTCCCGTTCAAGACCAGGTAGCCCGTACCCGTCAACGGCGACGGATTGTACGACTGAATCGCCGCGCCCCCGTTCAACGAGGCGTCGGCCACGGCCGCCCCCGTTGCATAATCGTACAAATTCGTCGCACTGTACGACGTCATGTCAAACGGATAGTACAACTGCAATCCCGACGTATCAACTTGACGGTACCCGTTGCCGTCCACGGACTGCATGCGCATCTGCACGCCCCCAATGTTGATGCCCGAGGCGTACTGACCCGTATTGGTGAGCGTAAACGTCAATGGATAAATGCCCACGTTGGCCACCGTCAACGGAATGTTGAACGTGGTGTACGGGACCGCGAGAGCTGTCGATAATTGGGGGATTGTCGTTCCAGTCAACGCATACGTGACTGCCGTTTTATACACCGTGGTCGTATTGTACCCTCCCACATACAGATTGTTGTTAGTATCCATCGACAACAACCAGACGTCCAAATTGGCCGGAACCGCCGTCGTCGCGACCAGCGTAAACGGATTGAACGTGGTCCCGTTCCATTGGCTGTAGGCCAACGTACCGGTCGCATACGATCCGTAACAATGGAAAATCGTGTACCCGTCGTTGGAAAACTTCAATGAGCGGGACGTCGCCGGGTCCGTCCCAATAAGCGTCGGCAGCCCGTAGTTGGTCCCGTTCCAAGCCGCCCAATACACCTTGTTCGTTCCCCCCGGATCCCCCGCGTACGCAATCTTGCTGCCGTCTTTCGTGACGGCAATGAGACTGTAACCACGTTTCGTGGGATCCAGTGTCGGGGTAAACGCGTTGTAGTTGGTGCCGTTCCAATTGGCAAAGTAAATATAATCGCTGGCCGTAGACACCACAATACGGTTACCGTCTCCCGTGATGTCGCTATTATAATAATTGCGCATCGTGGTATCCAACGTTTGCGTAAATCCCGAAAAATTGGATCCCGTCCAGGTAAAATAGTAACAATACCCGTACGTGATTCCTGCCCCGTTATTCGCCCCGTTGTTCGTGGTCGTCGCAATGATCCCGCGCATACCGTTGGACGTCAGTGAAATCGCATACGCATTCATTCCCGATCCAAACGACGCCAACGCAGACCACGTACTGCCATTGTAGCGCGTAATCTGCGGAGAAACATTACCAGAATAATAACAAAACACAAACATGCTCGCATCGCTCGAACAGGCCATCCCCAACAACTGCGCCGAAAAACTCAAAGTCGAAAACGGCGTCGTGTACGCCGCAAACGACGGGACCCCAATCGTGTAATTCGTCCCGGTCGTGATCGACGGAAACACGTAATTACTCATCAAGGCAATGTTCCCCAGACTCACCGTCAAGGTTTGACCCGCATAATAGGCCCCGTCCATGGGCCAGGCATAAAACGAGACCACAATGTTCGAATTGTTGTACACCCCCACATTCTGGATCATGGTCGTGGTCATCGCGGTCTGGGTTTGGTAAATGTTCATATAGTAGGTGACCGTGGACGGCAACGTCCCCGTGTAGTACCCCGTGACCGCACCATTGCACAACGTCCCCGTCGCCAACCCCCCGCTATTCACAAAACTCCACCCCGGCACCACCGCATTCGTCACGTACCCCTTGGCCGCCGGAAGTACCGTGCCCTGGTTGAAAAACCCGTTGTAAATCGGCGTCGTGTAAATCGTGCCCATCGTGGCCACCGTCCCGTTCGTGCTCAACACGTACGGCGTCACCGTGTACGTGTACGACACGTCCGGCTGCACATTCGTGTCCACATACGCCCACGTTTTTCCGTTTACCAACATCAAGTTGGCGCTCGACAAGATCAACGGGTTCGTCGCCCCCGTCTGGGAAAACGCCGGATTCCGCGTCACCGACAGCCCCGAAAACGTCCCCGAAACGTCAATCTGCACCGCGTTCAAATAGGACACATCGTAATTCAACGACGTCGACACCACCGCCGACGACGACGCATAATTGTAACTGTACAACACGTTGATCTCCGGCACCGACAACACGCGGTTGTAAAACCGCAAATCGTCGATTTTCCCGTTGAAAAAATTGTAGACCGGCCCCGTCGCCGTCGTCTTACCGTACCCAATGTAGTTGCCGTTGGTCAACGACGTGAACGACTGGTACATGGCCGAGTTCTGCATGACCACGTTGTTCGTCCCGTCCACGTACAAGGTCTGCACCGCCGTGTTCCCCACGGCGCAATAAATCGTATAACAAAAGAAATGCCAAGCGTTCGACGTCACCGGGTACGTGGAAGACACATCCACCCCGTTAAAATACCCCGTCAACGTGCCCGTATTCGTGCCCACGGTCCCAAAGAACAGGGACGCCGCCACATTCGTACTCGAAATGTCAAACAACGTGCTGTACAAAATCTGCGTACCCACCGGATAAAACCAGCCCGAAAATGAAATGCCGTTGCCCACATTCACCGACGCCGTGGTGAAGCCCCCCACCGGGTTGGAAATCATGTACTGCCCCTGCGCGTAGTTCAAGGACAAATCGGCCGAACCCACATACGGATTGATAGAATCCAAGCTCGGCTGGACCGTCCCATACAACGTCGCATCGTACACGCCCACCCCGGAAGCATAATTCGCTACTTGGGACGCCATGAACTTGACTAAATAACAGGTATGACGTATATATTTATGCGCACAGTTAGTTTCGGTACTTTTACGCTTTTCACATAGAGCATAAAAGTATAAAATCACATTTTACCACTTCGTATCCCGTCATAAATCATGCGGATCCCCTTCTCCGTAATATTCGCATCCAACTCCTGCTGGTAAAATTGACGAAAATGGTTCGCACAAAATTCGCGCATGTCGGCCAATTCTTGCTGCTTTTCTCGTAAGGCTTCCTCCTCGGCCCGCCGTTTGGCCTCTTCCTGGGCCCGTTTCTGTTCTTCCATCTGTTGCTGGAACCGTTGTTTGCTCCGTTCCTCCGCTCGAAGTTTCCGTGTGGCCTCGGCCTCCTCCGCCGCCCTTTTGACTGCATCCGGGCCGAAAAATTTCGATGGTTCATTTTTCACTTTTTGTGTTTCATTTTGCGTTTTCTCTAAATCCCCGTTTTTAGGCACATTCGGGGGGGTCCGGGACTCGACGGGTGGCGGGGGGACCGCAGGTGCCACTGCAATCTGCGAGTTGGTAAGTGACGGGTCCTCGTCTTCCCCGTCCTCCCCGGTATCGGTAAGTAACCGACCGTAGCGGTCGGCGTATTCGGCCTGCTCGGGCACCAGTTCCACCAACGGCGGGATCGGTAAGCCCCCCAGTGGCAACATTTCCATCTCCATGTCGGGGACTTCCCCGTTTTTATAAATCTTATAGTCCTCCTGGATCACCGTGCTCTTGATTTTTTCCATAGGAATCTTGGTCGTCTCGTACACAATCGAGTGCAATTGTTCGCGTGTGTAGCACAGCGAAATCGCATTCACAATTTGCTTTTTGTTGAGTTTAACCAATTTCATCAAATCGTCTTGGTCCAAGCAATCGTACAACAATTTTAGACTGGCTTTTTTTTTTAGCCGGTTCGTGTAGAAGAAACGTCCATTGCGTTTGTCCATGTTATACATCTCCCGGATACTTTATCGGCCTCCTACAACCCCACCAAAGTATCCACATAAAATATCCACATAACATAAGAAAAACGTTACCATGAAGAATGCCATGTTTCCCAAGAAATGGATAAAAACTCGGTACCTTCTTTTGCCCATTGTGTTGTTATTTTTTGCCATTTTAGGGGGTCTATGGTTTAGAACCACGGTCCAAGAATCGTTGGACACGGCCACCCCACCCACCGTCGTCTTGAACACCATGCCACCACTCACAGTGTCTACCTTACCAATATCCAGCGTGGGTCCCACACCGGTCTCTACCTTACCAATATCCAGCGTGGGTCCCACACCGATCTCTACCTTACCAATATCCAGCGTGGGTCCCACGCCACCACTGACAGTGACTACCTTACCAATATCCAGCGCGGGTCCCCCGACCGATGCGTTATTGGGTACCACCGCACCGGTACCCATGACCAGCATGCCCACGATCCCTATTATGAGTAACCCGATGCCCAGCAACACGGTAATTACGCCAGGAATTACCCAAGGACCCCTCAGTACCGAAATGATTGGTACGCTTTCCAGTACCTTGGCCAGTCTGTTGTTGAACAAACAAAATTGCCCCTCAGTGGTGATTAACAACCCGGGAGCCATGGGCCCCGCGCCTTTCCCGGGTATGGGCATGGGCATGCCCCCCTTGGGAGCAGCAGCAGGTATGAATGGCATGCCTCCCTTGGGAGCAGCAGCAGGTATGCCTCCCTTGGGAGCAGCAGGAGCAGCAGCACCAGGGTTGCCCAGTACGGCCTTTCAACCGTCGTTACCAGCGTCCCCACCCATGAATGTGTTACCCATGATGACCGCGGCCCCCAATACCCTCATGGTACCGGTGGTCGTGCCGTATAATGATCCTCCCCCGGCCATCATGATGCCGGGTACGCAAGCCTCTGGTCCATAAAACCTCCCTAAGATAAAGACGAGAAGAATTGTTGCTGCAAATCTTATACAACCCAATTGAATAAGATTTATTATAAGATAGTCAGCGGGCGAAGCCCGCAACCCAAAAGGGTTTGCGTGTCGTTACTCCCTTGCAACCCACGAAGTGGGTTGTTGAGGGAGATATCTTGAGGGAGGTTTTACTCTCAAATCCGTGAGACTACCTTTGGTAGTCTCACGGATTTTATCGTGTTCGTGTTTCACACGAACACTGGAACCGTAGGTTCCAATACTTGGTTCCCATAGTCGAATTTAATATAATAGTGCAACACGTCCGGCGAATTCCGCATCCCCCGGCAAAATTCAATCTGTTGCTCCTTGGTACGTAACCGCCCGGTATGGTAGGCCCATGTGATGTACATGGACCGCAAATCGTCCACGCACGCCCCCATCACGCGCGTAATCTTGCGCGACAACGACGACTCGTTGTACGGTTGCCCGTCACGTCCCGTCAACAAATAGTCGGTGTCCACCCCCGATTTATCCATGTGCCGCTGCAACGCCGCCAAAAACGCGTCCGGGACCGGAATCGTCTCGCGCCCGTACAAATGCGACGTCTTGTAATCGTTCAACACCACCGTCTTTGCACTCCAATCCACGTAATTGTCCGCAATCACGTTGGGATGCCGCACTTTCAACGTCATGAGTTCCTTCAACCGCCACACCGGAAAATACTCCCCCCCGTAAAACAAACTGATCACGTGGTCCTCCCACGCTTCCGCCGCCTCGTACTCCCGGGACAAGGCCGCAAACTCCTCCGGCGTCTTGTACGCCGGCATCCCCGCCTCTTTCAACTGCTTGTTCTTCACCGCATCAATCTCCTCTTGCAGACGACGCAAGCAGTCCCCGTACCGCTGGATCAGTTCACCGTGGTGGGATGGCGTCATCAAGGCCAACACGGCTTTCCAGTAATTTTTCTTGGTCTCCCGTCCCCGCTCCATGCCCTCAATGAACGCCATCACCCGCTCCGGCTCGTAGTACATGACCCACCAGTGGTCCACCCCCATCTTGTTCAACAAACCACGCACATTCGCCACGTGACGCGCATTCGTAATGTCTTTGCGCTCCCGCGACGCCTGCACCACCTCTTCCAACGGCCGTCCCCACACCAGTTTCACCTCTTCCAACAACCGGTTCACGTCCGCCTTGGACGCACACGCCCGCTCAAACAAAAGACGCACGGTCAACCGGTCCACCCCCACCCGGTCAATCAGTCCAAACAGGGGATGCATTGTACGCCCCGCCAACCCCACCTGGCGCTGATGCACCCGGTATTTACGTCTCAAATCGGCCAAGAACACGGACGGGACCACGGTGGTGACCCACAACGTGTCCACGCCCGGTACATGCCCCGGAGCACCCAACGACACCACTTTGGCTCGATCGTAATGCACCATTTCTATACACCTACTAAAGATCTCTTTTCGTATGGTTTTCACGCGCGCACCCCGACAAACTGTGGCGTACAAACGACGGAGTTGTAAAAAACGCACCCCCAGGACCCCCTTTAGGAAAAGTACTTGGTACCCACATAAATCCGTATAAAAAAATCAAAGACTATATTAGTATACTACTCCTTATTTTCCCCGTTAAAAGATTAATAATTCATGAACGACTACATCGTGTTAGCTCAAGCGGTGTGCATTTGCAACTACAATCCCGACATTCCCATACAAACGGACTGTGAACGGATTCTGTTTGCGAAACAGGACATGGTGCCCACCGCCCAAGAAATCCAAGATTACGAACAATTGGCGATGACGGCCAAAATGTACAAGGAAAAGTACGACGAACTCTTCAGTATCCACTCCGTCAGCATCAAAGAGTCGTACGCCGAAGGGTTCCACAAGGGGGCCGCGAAAGCCAAGATGGTGTACAACAACCACTTTCAAAGCATGGCCAAACGCATCATTGAATGCGAACGCAAGATTTACGGTATCCAACACAAGACGGTGTTCTTGTACCCCAAAGACGGCATCGGTCCTTCCACCGAGGCCGAACAGGCCGAACACGCCCGCCGGGGTCAAGTCGCCAACCCACCCGTCTCTGTCTACTAATGTGGGTCAATGAGCCTTCGGCTCATTGACCCACATGCCCTCCTTAAGATAGCTAGGCCCCCCTTAAGGGGGCCTAGCAAAGACACGCAAGACCGGTGCTATCGACCCGGCGGTACTTTATCATATAGTTTAGGCATGTTGAACTATATGATGTTTTTTGAATGACCCAAGGGGGGAGTACACGATTTGTATATTTGGTCTTAAAACCCATTTTTTCCTTTATCTTTGACTGCATATTATGGTCTCATAGTGAGGGATCTTTTGACGATTTTTGGCGTCGCAGACCCCCCTAAGCGTCGAGACTGGGTGGTTTGCGTGCGTGGCTTGCGCCACGTTCCTTGTCATGACCCGGTGCGGATGCACCGCCCCCGTTGACCACACCATGCATCGAGTGGTAATTAACCAGGCACGTGAACCACCTTTCATTTTTCTTTATAAATTAACGTGTGTTCATTATGTTAACTTGTTCATTATAAATTATAAATGTCACCACCCGGTGCGGACGCACCGTCTTTAATGACCAGACCATGCATCGAGTGGTAATTAACCAGGCACGTGAACCGCCTTCCATTTTTCTTTATAAATTAACGTGTGTTCATTCTCTTTGTTAACTTTTAACATGCCCGATTTTGTCACCACCCGGTGCGGATGCACCGTCTTCAATGACCAGACCATGCATCGAGTGGTAATTAACCAACCACGTGAACCACCTTTCATTTTTCTTTAAAATGTTAACGCGCTAATTTGTTTATTTTAACTTTAAAAGGCCATTTTGGCTTCCACTCATGTTAGGTAAGACAATCCCGGTACGCTAACCAGTTTGGCTGCATTTCAGTCTTCCGCGGTCTGAGCTTGGGGTCGTCGCCAACTTGCAGATTTTACTATATACACTCACCTGCAAATCAGCGACGACCCCAAGCTCAGACCGCAGTAACCCAAGATGGTCACCTCCCAGGCAAACCCAGAAAATCACCGCACCACCATCGAGTGCCACGCTAACCGCCCACCCCCAACCGCACTCGGTAAATTCGCCGAAGGCGAAATCTCAGCTCGACGCTTAGGGCCGCCTGCGGCGTCCCCCGGGGTCCAACTTTTTATAAATTATAAATTATAACTTAATTGTTAACAAATTAAATTCATTTATAATTTGTTAACACATGCCCCTTCAGGGGGGCCTCCTAAAAAACCCCCTAAAGCCGGAGATTTTATTTTTGGCGAAAATTCTCTTGAAGGCGGTTTTCCTAAAAAACCCCTAAAGCCGGAGATTTTATTTTCGGGGAAAATTCTCTTGAAGGCGGTTCTCCTAAAAAACCCCTAAAGGGGCAGATTTTATTTGTTCCTAAAAAATCGCACCGGGTGGAAACCACAGACTTTAGCCCGATTCTATATTTATCTAAGTGCACTTGGTGTCGCCAACTTGCAAAATAGGTGTACAAGGTGGTCAGCGGGTAGCGATAAAAGAAATCTACACTGAAGTTTCCTTTCAATATATATATAGAAAGGTGCGGGTTTAAATCTTCAAGAGTGTAAATATACGTGCATCACTACCATGCCTGTGAGTGAAGCACAAAAGCGGGCCATCAAAAAGTACCAAGAAAAGAACCGAGATAAAATGTTGGAGTACACGCGGCGGTTTCACGAAGGGCATCCCCAGTACCGCAAGCAGTACTACTGGCAGAATGTGGACAAGGAACGGGCCGTGAGCCGGCGTTACCAAAAACGCATTTACGATTACCGCCGGGAAGCCGAAGTTTTCCGGCGCATTCTCCTGGAACCGTACGAAGAACCCCCGAGTCGTTTGCGGGCACTGGTCGCCTCGATTCCGCCGCTGGTCGAGCTGCCGTCGCTGCCGGTGGTCACCCCGGAACCTGACTGGATTCCCGAAGAAATGTTTCACCGGTTTTTCCACGAAGAAATTGACGCCTTTTATGCGCAGCACGGTAGACGTACGCAATAGGCTCTGCCTTGGCTTGTGCAATAGCCTGGGGCAAAAGGCTCTGCCTTGATCCCGTCACCAAAAAAATATCTTCGGGACATATAAAGGGGTTTTTACTTTAAACGACATAAAAGGTCGTTTGTGTGGTATTAATAAATAAACGAAGATTGTAATCTACCGTTCGTATCTGCATGGATATTTGTCGCATTCTTTCTAAAAAGTTTTATACCAAAAAGGCCATGATGGACTATTTAGACACATTGCCCGTACGACCCCACGAAAACCGATACAGTCAGCACGTCTTGTTGGCCAGCGACCGCAAAGAAGACAACACCAAAATGTTTCACGTGTTGCCTCTTTCACGGTGGGAAATGCTCCGTACCATTTTGGCGCACAACCACCATTTGTACGAAATGTTGCCGCCGGATCAGCCGCTCAAAATGTATTTTGATTGCGAACTGGTGCGTCCCGGGATTTCACGGGCCGAATGTGGGGAACTCATTCACGCTTTCGTGGACATGGTGATCCAATACATGGAATACGAATACAAAATCGACATGGTCCGGGAAGATTTCTTGGTCTTGGACGGGTGCCGTGAGAACAAATTGTCGTTCCACGTCATTCTCCAGGAGCACGTGTACATGAAGAACATGGCCAGCATGAAGCAATTTGCGCGCCGGTTCCAAGCGTACTGCCAAGAATACGCGGTGATTGACCGGTTTCAGTGGAAAACGGAGCATGGCGAGTCGCGGTGGATCATGGACATGGCGCCGTACAGCAAGGACCAGCTGTTGCGTATGGTCAACCAGTCCAAGTTCCAGCAGCCGCACGTGTTGAGGGTGGGGAGCTCTTTGGATACCTTGGATACCTTGGATACCTTGGATACCTTGGTAAGGTTGTACCACGGGGTCGGGGACCGGTTGGAAATTGCGATTCAAGAGGAGGAAATGGTACGCCATCCCCGGGCCAAACGTAGTAGTGGTAGTGGTAGTGGTGGGGAGGAAGAGGTGGAGACGGAAGGGGTCACGTTACGCGAAGAATATCAATGGTCCATGACGGACCTGCAAACGATGCCCGAATACGTCCAATATCTGTGTTTGATTCCTAACAGCGCGCAACCGCGGGGAATATTCCGCAATGTTGGGTTTGCATTGCGGAATGTGGAGGATGTGGAGGTGGACGTGTTGCACGGGTGGTACCGGGCGTGGGCCAAATTGTCGCCCAAATACACGCGAGGACGGTACGTGGACCAGTTTCCGGCGTTTGCGGTGGGACACCGCACGTTCCAGGTGGGCTATTTGAAACAATTGGCGCAACAGGCGTGTCCGGAGTATTTTGACGAGGGGCTGCAGCGGCTGCAGCGGTATTTTGCGCCGGATTTCACGGGCATCCGGATGGTGCAGGAGGATTGCCGGTACGTGTCCATGGAAGGTACCGAGCACGAGAGCAACATTTTTGCGCCGGAACCGCTGATGATGTTGCGGGCCCAGATGGGGGGTGGCAAGACGCATTCGATCCGGCGGCTCATGGCGCATTTTGGGTACCGGCGCATGCTGATCGTGTCGCCGCGCATCACGTTTTCGCAGTTTATGAGCGCCACGTTTGGCACGGCGTTTTATTTGGACCGGGGCGTGGACATCAACAGCGACCGGTTCACGTGTTCCATGGAGAGCATGTACAAACTGAAGCACAACGATCCGTACGACCTGATTGTCATTGACGAGGTGGAAGCGAATTTGTCGGTGTTTTCGAGCCCGACGATTGCGAGTCACCAGGTGGAAGTCTTTGAACTGTTGCAGCGGTTCATTCGGTCGGCCAAGAAGACGATTTTTGCGGGGGCGTTTTTGACGCAGAAATCGGTGGATTTTGTGCGGAGCTTTGGGCTGCCCGCGGTGTGCATTTGGAACCTGACGCCGCCGGTGGAAAAGACGGCGATCCAGCTGCCGGCGGAGACGTTGGTCTTGAAATTGATTGACAGCATCCAGCGGGGGGAGAAGAATTACTGTTGTTTTTCCATGCTGCGGCAGCTGAAGGAGTGTTTGGCGATTTTGCAGGGGATGACGGACGATCCGGCGGTGCAGGCGGTGCTGCGTCCGGGGGCGTTGTTGGTGTATTCGAGCGAGACGGACGACAGCCAGCTGGAGACGTTGCGGCACATGGAGACCACGTGGGGGGCGGCGCGACTGGTCATGGTGAGCCCGAGCGTGACGGTGGGGAATTCGTACGCGCCGGCGACGCCGGATTTTGACAACGTGTTCATGGCGTCGGCGCCGACGTGCATCGTGGCGGACACGTTTCAGTCGCATCTGCGGGTGCGGGAGACGAAGAACCGGTTGGCGTTTTACGCGTTGCCGACGGTGGAGTCGTTGCGGAACGGGCGCAAGTTTTACCCGTACAAGATGGAGTTGGTGCAGTCGTTTGATGCGCGGAACCGGCGGTTATTTCACCGTTTGAAAACGCAGGTGGACGCGTTGGTGCAAAAGAAGCGGTCGGTGAACGAGGCCTTTGTGTCGGCGGACATTACGTTGGAGTCGCTGTCGAAGTATTTGGGTGAGGCGATGGAGCGGACGCCGGCGCAACTGGTGGAACTGTTGATGTTCAATTTCCAGGAGCAGACGTTGTCGAGCGGGTACTACCAAGAAATGTTTCAGCACTTTTTGACGTTGAACAACTACCGGGTGTTGTCGGCGCAGACGACGCCGGATGCGAAGGACACGGAGGCGTACAAGTTGTTGCAGGACCACGCGGTGTACCAAGAAGTGAATTATCACGTGATCCCCCGGGTCAATTATTTGGAAGTGGAGGCGTTGAAATCGAAACAGGCGTACAAACTGGCCACGCGTCTCGAAAAGTGGCAGATTGAAAAGTACTATTTTGACGAGATGATCGATCCGTCGTTGCCGGAAGCAATGAAAGAGGCGTATTTTAAGGAGTACGTGATCCAGGGGGCCTTTAAAAAGTACTTGATGCGGTTGCGGGAGGAGATGCGGCACGATCTGGAGCACACGATCCGGGCCTATGTGAAGGAGAATTGCACGAAGGAGACGGCCAAAACGTTGACGTTGAAATTGGAGTGCATCTGGGCGTTGAACCAGGCGTTGGGCATTGAACACACGGCCAAGGGGAACGTGACCATTCCGCGGGAACGCATCGAGACGTTGAACGGGTATTTGAAGGAACAGCACCGGCACATGGCGGACGTGTTCTTGTTGCGGAGTCTGGAGACGGACGTGGTGTGGGAATTCAAGCATTCGTTGCAACTGTTGAAGCAGGTGTACAAGGCGTGGAACCGGTACGAATTGGTGCCGCAAAAGGACCAGCACCGGCGGGTCGTGGGGGTGAAAACGGAGGCCCATCCGTCGTATGTGGAAGCGTATTTACCCTTTGGTACCAAAGGCCACGACACCTTATGCGAAGCAAATGCGCCTGCCTTGTGCGAAGCAAACGCCGACCTGGTACCGTTTATGGCCCCCGAAATTGAGGACGAAAACAAGGTGGTCCATGTGGTGCCCATCAAGAAAGTCGCGGACAATGATAGCATTTCGGTGACGTGGAAAGAGGAGCCGGTCAAAGTGATGATTAAAGTCCGCCGTATGGGAACCAAGGTTCCTCGGGACCACCTTCGGTAGTCCAAGGTTATGAGCCTTCGGCTCATTGACCCATATGCCCTCCTAAGATAACTAGGCCCCTCTTTGCGCCACCAAAGGTGGCGCAAATCGGGGCCCAGTAAAGAGAATAAGGGTTCTTGATACAAATCTTATGCAACCCAATTGAATAAGATTTTATAAGACTTTATAAGACAGTTAGCATGTATGGTTTGCGTGTCGTTACCCCAACACGCAGTGTTGGGGATATCTTGAGGGAGGTTTTACTGGAACCGTAGGTTCCAATAGAATTAGGAGACCAAGATTTGGCTGATACCAATCATGGTGTCCGCGGTAATCGACGTGGACCACGTGATGACCAAATAATAATTGTTGCCCGCTACCGGGGCCGTGCACGTGAACGAAAAGGGCGTCCACGGGTACTGCGTCGAGGACGTTGTGAAGGTGGACTGCGTGGAGACGGAACCCAAGGCGTTGGTGCCCATCAGCGTCACGGTCATCACCTGGGCCGCGTTGAACAGACTCCGGGTCGCCGCAATGAACGAGACCGTGTACGTGCGGGCCAAGAGGGTAAACGGGGCACTCGTGAGACTGAAACTGTTGGTTTGCCCCCAGTAAAATTGGCACATGAACATTTGTCCGTAGGGGGACTGGTACATGTACCCACCGTTGGTCCCGTTCCCGATGACAAAGTTGCCGTTGGGTCCCGTGGTGCCTTGCGTGTTGCCGGCGAGGGTGCCGCTGGCGGTCCACCCCGGGATGGAAGACGGGTTGAGAATGAACCCGTTCGTGGGGGGCGCGGGGGACGCAAAATTGTAGTTGTTGACCAGGTAGGTTTCCACGAGCTGGGGGAAGGCGAGCACCACGATGCCCGACCCGCCGGTGCCGGTTCTCCCGAGACAGACCCCGCCGCCTCCCGACCCGGTGTTGGCGCCCCCCGAGCCGGCGTCCCCGCCGACGCCGACGGCCCCCCCGCCGCCCACGTTGTACCCCCCGGTGCCGCCTTTGCCGGCATAACTGCCGGCGCCGCCGCCGCCGCCGCCCAACCCGCCGTCGCAATTAGGACTGTTACCGCAGTTGGACCCGCTGCCCCCGCCGCCGCCCCAGTAGTAGGAACCGAGGACGCTTTTGCCCGGGGGCGTGAAGTTGGCAATGGGCGGCAGCACACAGCGGATCCCTTTGCCCCCGATGGAATAGTAGCCTTGGGCGGCGAAGGTGTATTGACAGGGGGACCCGGCCCCCCCGCCTCCCCCGCCGACGTAGCCGGGTCCACTCCCTGCCCCCGAGCCGGTGTAGGCAAAGTTACCTTTGGAATTGGGGACAGTCATGTTGCCGGCGTTCCCCCCGACCCCGTACCCTAACCCGGGACCCTGACCACCGTAGGCCGTGAGGTTGGATCCCGGTGTGGCCGGGAACTGCACGGTGGTGTTCCCGCCGATGGACGTGGGTGCTTGGTAGCTGCCCCCGCCGCCGGCGCCAGCACCGACGACCACGTTGACCACGTTGGTTCCGGCGGGCAAGGAGACGGGCCAGATGGCGACGCCGCCGGCCCCGCCGCCCCCGCCGTCGGCGTACCCGCCCCCGGCCCCGCCGCCCACGGCCAAGACGTACATGAGCGAGGGGTTTTGATTGTTGTAGTTGACGATGTAGTTCATTCCGGCCTGGGTGAGTACACAGACGCTGTAAGTTTGACCGTTGCTCATGTAGGTGCTGTAGACGTCACCGATGCCGGTGTTGAGTCCGGAGATGCCCGTAATGGTAAAGGCCGATTTAGGTGGGGGAATGGTGGTGGGCGCCGGAGTGGTGGGAGCCAGGGTCGTGGGTACCTGGGTCGTGGGTATTGGCGTGGTAGGAGCCAAGGTCGTGGGTACCCGGGTCGTAGGAACCAAGGTCGTAGGAACCATGGTCGTGGGTACCCGGGTCGTAGGAACCATGGTGGTAGGCAACGTGGGTAATGGTGTAGTTGTTACCAAGGTGGTAGGCAACGTGGGTAACGGTGTTGTAGGCAACGAAGGTAACGTAGGTACCGTAGGTACCGTAGAAGTGGGCAAATTGGATTCGTTGACTCCAAAATGCATTTGCAACTGGATGCGCATGCGGTTGACTAAATCATCCCACAAAGCATTAGTAGGTGGCAATGTACCCGGTGGCGTGGTCAACTCCGTCATGGGTTCCTGGGAAGTCATTTTGGTGTACCATCCTGTCAATAAAACATAGACGATGATCAGGATGATGCATAAAATTAACACATTCTTGTACATTATGTTACATTATCATCCTATTTTATGGGAACCAAGGTTCCTCGGGACCACCGAAGGTGGTCCAAGGTTATGAGCCTTCGGCTCATTGACCCATATGCCCTCCTAAGATAGCTAGGCCCCTTGGGGGCCTAGCAAAAACATGCTAACCTCTTAGTGTTATCTCATTCAAGTGATGTGTATAAGATGGTCAGCGGGCGAAGCCCGCAACCCAAAAGGGTTAGCATCTATGGTTTGCGTGTCTTTGCTAGGGCACCCACTTGCGCCACCAACGGTGGCGCTGAGGGTGCCTAGCTATCTTAGGGAGGTTTTACTCTCAAATCCGTGCGACTACCTTTGGTAGTCGTACGGATTTTATCGTGTTCGCGTTACACGCGAACACTGGGGTACTGTGTAGACGTAGGTTCCAATAGTTGGTTCCAATAGAAAATAGGATGATTTAGTAGGATAACCATGCTCGAAATCATCAAAACCACCTTGTTATTTTTATTACTGGGATTCATTCTGTGTATTTTATTCTGGGGATGGAAAACCACCGGCATCCTGTACCAAGAAGGGTTTAGTGCATGGCAAGGTCCACAAGGAACACAAGGATCCGTTACCACTGGTCCGCAAGGACCACAAGGACCCACTTTACCCGTCTCTCCTGTCAACTACACATACAACAACACGACGAAACAACCGGAAAAACGCGGTTTCCGCGGTGACCAGAACCTGAGCGAAGCGCGAGGGGGGATTACCGGGGCCACGCTGCCCACCGTCTTCATGGCGAGTCCCCCCACCACGAAACCTGTGCCTTCGGCGAATGGAAGCACCGACCTTCCGTACAGTTTACTGCAGTCCATGTACGCTTCCGGCTGGAACTCGCAACTCGTGGACGACATCTTGAAGAATTTCCAATTGTCCATGGAGATTGAAGTCGGCGACTTGAAACCGGCGCCTACCCCGTCGTCACTGATTGCTTCGCCCGGCACCGTACTGCAGCCGTCGCCTTCCCCTGCCCCGCCCTCCCCTCCCACCGCCATCACCAACTTGCTCACGTCGGCGGTCACCACGACCGGATTCACCGTCACGTGGTCTGGGGGTGTCGGTACGGGGTCCGGCAGTGCCGTGACCAACACGTTCACGATCAACGGGTCCGCCGTGACCCCGGCGTCCACCAGCACGGGCACGGCCACGTTTACCGGTCTCACGGGTTCCAAATGGGTCGTGGTGATCACGGCCACCAACGTGGCCGGATCTGTGACCGGCACCGTCACGGCCACCGCACCCCCCAGTGCTATTTCTCAACTGGTCGCCTCGAACGTGACCGCCGACGGGTTCACCTTGTCTTGGATCGGGGGAGACGGTGCCACCGTGGCCTACAACCACGAAATCAACGGCGCCGTCGTGCAACCTGCCAGCACCAATGTGGCCACCCTCGCGCCTTCCTCAATGCCTTCTGTAACCGCGACTTCTGCACCTACCGTCAAAAAAGAGGGGTTTTCGAGCACCGGCGTCGATCCTACCACAACTGTAACGACAGCACCTGGCACGACACCCACGACTGTTACCACATCTGTCACGACACCCCCCGTACTCAATACGGCCGTCTTCAAGGGTCTCGCGGGCTCGTCCTGGTCCGTCGCCGTCAAAGCCCAAAATGCCACCGGTACCGTGCAAAATCAACTCACTGTGCTCGCGCCCCCCACCCCCATCACGGGCCTCACTGCCACCGCCATCACGGCCAGCGGGTTCACTTTGAACTGGACCGGGGGAAGCGGCACGGCCACCACCAGCACCTTTGCTATCAACGGGACGCCGCAACCCCCCTCGACCCTCGCCGCGGGCTCCGCCACCTTCACTGGTCTCACAGGAGGGGCAACTGGCGCCTGGAACGTGGTCATCACCACGACCAACGCCAGCGGCGCCGTCACAAACAACGTGACCGTTCTCGCGCCCCCCACGCCCATCACGAGTCCCGCCGCGTCCAACGTGACCTTGACCGGATGCACCGTCACGTGGTCCGGCGGCACGGGCCAGTCTGTGACCAACACGTTCACCATCAACGGGAACGCCGTCACACCGTCCACGACCGGAACCGGCACGGCCACCTTTACCGGTCTCACGGGCACCGCCTGGACCATTGCGATTACGGCGAAAAACACCACCGCGACCGTCATGGGTTCCGTGGACGTGGTCGCGCCCCCCACCCCCATCAGCAACCTGGCCTCGTCCAATGTGACGCAAAATGGGTTCACGGTCACCTGGTCCGGCGGCGCCGGCAGTTCTATTACAAACAGCTACACCATCAACGGCACCGCGGCGTACCCCACGTCGGGGGGCAGCGCCGGCACGGCCACCTTTACCGGCCTGTCGACCGGCCCGTGGAACGTCGTGGTCACTGCGAGCAACGCCTCGGGCAAGGTCGCGAGCCAGTCGCTGGCCGTCCAGTTTTTCACGATGACGTTTGGGGGCAATTATAGCCAGTCGAGCGGCAACGGGTACGCCAATGTCGTGAAATTCAACGGGAACGGCACGGTCACCGTCAACGGTACCGGCAGCAAACAGGTGCAACTTCTTTTGGTAGCGGGCGGCGGCGGCGGCGGAAACGGTGCCGGGTGCGAAGGCGGGGGCGGCGGCGGCGGCGGTGGCGTCGGGGTCGGCACCTTGACCTTGCAGGGCGGCAACACGTACAACGTGACCGTGGGCGGCGGCGGCGGGCAGTGCGGCGGGAACGGCGGGAACAGCTCGTTCCAAGGCGGCAGCATCAACGAGGTGGCCTTTGGCGGCGGGTACGGCGGGTGCGGCGGCAGCAACATCAACACGGGGAATGACGGCGGCAGTGGCGGCGGCGGCAACGGCTGGTACGGCGGTCACAACGGCGGCAACCCCCGACGCGGCAGCGGCTCCATTACGTACTACGGGAACCCCGGGGGACGCGGCGGTCACGGGGTCGGGGGCGGGGGCGGGGGCGGCGCCGGCAGTGCCGGGATTGCCACCATAGACGACAATGCCAACTACGATACCGGGGGGAACGGCGGCCAAGGGTACACGTGGCCCGTCACGAATCAAGTGTTCGGCTCGGGTGGGGGCGCCGGAGGAGGCAACGGCTGCGGCGGCGGCGGGTACGGGAATGCGGGGGCCGGCGGCCCCAATGCCGGGAACGGCGGGGCCATGAACGCGGGGAATCAGAGCGCCGGGGCAGACGGGTTCGGGGGCGGGGGCGGGGGCAGTGGGAACCAGTCGGGAGCGGCCGGGGCCCGGGGAGGCAACGGCATCGTGATCCTAGCCTATAACTAGTTATCTATTGGAACCTACGTCTACACAGTACCCCAGTGTTCGCGTGTAACGCGAACACGATAAAATCCGTACGACTACCTTTGGTAGTCGCACGGATTTGAGAGTAAAACCTCCCTCAAGATATCTCCCTCGACAACCCACTTCGTGGGTTGCAAGGGAGTAACGACATGCAAACCATTTATGCTAACATTTTATATCTATCTTATAATAAATCTTATTCAATTGGATTGTATAAGATTTGAAGCAATAACCAACGTGTACTTTGCTAGGCCCCTTGGCGCCACCAAAGGTGGCGCTAGTGGGGCCTAGCAATCTTAGGAGGGCATATGGGTCAATGAGCCGAAGGCTCATAACCTTGGACCACCGAAGGTGGTCCCGAGGAACCTTGGTTCCCATAGTAGGTTCCAATAATGGGTTTGCGTGTCGTTACTCCCTTGCAACCCACGAAGTGGGTTGTCGAGGGAGATATCTTGAGGGAGGTTTTACTGGGGTACTGTGTAGACGTAGGTTCCAATAGAACGTAGGTTCCAATACAATAACGAGGGAATATATAATATAGATTCAACCTATTTATTTACACACCTCATAGCATGTCGTCGCAAGTTGCCAATTTTGCGACTGGTTTAGGGAAATACGATGCTACGCTCGTGGGTAACAACACGGTGGTTGCTCTGGATGCCTCGGCAGCGGTCGGGATGACCGATTTGTCCATGAACGGCGGGTACCTGGTAAACACCACGGCCTGGTCGATGCCGGCGGCCGGAAACGGTAACGGCATCTCCTTTTCGGGGTGGTTCAACCCCAATGGTACGCCGGGCTACGCTCCCATTTTTGACATATCCTGTACCAATTCGACCTCCTCCATCTCTCTCTGTGTCTCGGGGGGCTCGGTGCCCTTTTTGGTGGCCAACTACAACGGCTACGTGTTGACGACGAACACGGGGGTGGTGGTGAACAACGCCTGGAACTTTTTTGCCTACACGATTTGCTGTTCCGGGAATGCGGCGACCCTGGTGCAGAACCTGTACGTGAACTCGATTGCCTCGACGGCGGGGAACCCGGCCACCGTCACGAGCCCCAATTTTTACGGGGTCTACACGCCTTTGACCTTTAACAGCAGTTTTGTGGGGTACGGCACGGGGGTCTTTGCCAATTATTTCAACGGGCGCGTGGACGATTTCCGCTACTACAGCCGGGTCCTGACGCCGATGGAGTACCGGGTCTTGTACGGCTACAATTACGGCAAGACGGGGGTGGCGGCCACGACCCCGTCGGTGGGCACCGTGACGGCGGGTGTCGCGGTGGGGGTGACGGTCCCGTTTACATTTACGTCGGTCGGGACGTACAGTTATCTCCAGGTGACCCGCATGGCACTGGGCTCGGTCATGGCCAAGAGCACGTCGGTCAATGTGAGTGCCGCGGCACTGACCCTGAGTGGTTTAGGGTACACGTGGACGGATACGATTCCGTCGGGTCTGGCCGGGACCACGTACACGTACACATTCACCCCGTACGTCTTGGGCATGAACGGTACGGCGGCGGTGGCGTATGCGAGTACCGGGGTGATACCGTTGTCGGTTCCTGCGACGGTGTCGACCAACGGATCGCCGGGCTTGTTGTACCCGATGGCGGGCAACCTGTTGGATTATGCGACTGGCACGGGGGTGGGGGCCGCGACCATCAACGGCTCGACGCTGGCCTTCAACACGACGCTGGTGGGCACCAATTATGTGACGTACTTGACGAACACGACGCCGGCGGGGTCGGCCGTCACGTTGCCCAACATCACGTTGGCGGCGGCCTTTACGGTGTCGTTCTGGTTCAATTTGAGCTCGGCGTCGGCGGGCATGTTGTGGTCGTGCAATGCGGGGGCGCGTGTCTTTATTTATTACACGGGGTCGCAGTTGCGGTGCAATTACGATACCACTACGATTGATAATTTGGTGTTCACGCCGTTGCTGAACACGTGGTATTTTGTGACCTACGTGATGCCGGCGGCGGGGAACGCGTACGTGTCGATCAACAACGGTGCGCAGATCCTCACGTCGGCCGTGTCGACGGCTTTGACCCGGTTCACGTCGACGCAGCACAATATCTTCGGGGATGCGGCCGTGGGTACGACCGGGGGCGGGGCGATCGGGTCCGTGACCTATTTCTCGTATTTCCCGCGCGCCTTGTCGCCGGCGGAAATCACGACCTTGTACAACCAGGTGCCGGCCTTGCAGCCGACGGGTCTCAACCTCACGGTGAGCAGCGTGGTGTACCGCGGGACGGCCCAGTCGGCGTATTCGTACGCCACCAACGGGATGATCGTGGGCTCGTCCACGTCCAACGGCATCAATTACCAGGTGTATTCGTTCATGAACACGGATTCGTCGTACGTGTTGACGTATTCGTCGTTGATGCCGACGCAGGTGTACGTGTTGGCCGTGGGGGGCGGAGGTGCGGGAGGGTCCTTAGGTGGCGGGGGCGGCGGGGCA
>Ga0209189_1000502_pt1 | contig 32844 bp, 17 predicted proteins | sample C_130820_EF_Meta_FD_187308 | JGI IMG/M metagenome (GOLD analysis project Ga0209189, IMG submission 187308) | Freshwater microbial communities from Lake Croche, Canada to study carbon cycling - C_130820_EF_MetaG (SPAdes) (version 3) | ecosystem: Environmental > Aquatic > Freshwater > Lake... | reverse complement strand
GTCGCTGAACATGTCGACGTAGCCGAGTTCGGCGGCCTCGTCGCCCACCGGGAAGAGCCAGCCGCTCTGCGTCTCGGCCTTCTCCGCCACGTAGCCCGCGCCGCCGCCGGCCGTGAACATCTCGAACCCCGTCCGCAGGAAGTGGTTGAGCCAGATCGAGCCGCGGGTGCCCGCCACCTCGTCCCGCAGGTCCATCCCGCCGCGAAACGTCCAGGACACCTCGAACTGCCCGATCGCCCCCGACTCGAAGCGGATCAGGCCGATCGCATTGTCCTCGTCGTCGATCGGATGCACGAGCGTGGACGTCGTGCAGAGCACCTCGACCGGCCGGTTCCCCTTGCCGACGAAGTTGCGGATGATCTCGATGCAGTGGCAGCCGAGGTCGATGATCGGGCCGCCGCCGGTGAGCCGGCCGTCCCAGAACCAGGCGGAGTGGGGGCCGGGATGGGCCTCGCGCGACCGCACCCAGGTGACGTCGCCGATCGCCCCCGCCTCCACCGCGCGGATCGCCTTGAGCGTCTTGGGCGTGTAGCAGAGATCTTCGAGGTAGCCGGCGAACACGCCCGCCTGCTCGACCGCGGCGAGCATCCGTGCGGCCTCCGCGGCGGTGCGGCCGAGCGGCTTGGTGCAGAGCACCGCCTTGCCCGCCCGGGCCGCGGCGGCCACCGCCTCCTCGTGGAGGTGGTTGGGGAGCGCCACGAGCACGACGTCGGCGGCCGCGTGGTCGATGGCCTCCTGCATCGAGGTGGTGTGGGCGGGGATGTTCCACCGCGCCGCGAACGCCCGGCCGCGGTCGGCGGAGCGCGAGTAGGCGATGGCGACCCGGTCGGCGCCGCGATGGGCGTGGAGGGCCATCGTGTAGAAGTCGCCGATCAGGCCCGTGCCGAGCAGGGCGATCGCGTGGGCGGGCATGGAAGGGCTCCCCGGTGGCGGTGCAGTGGCCGCGGAGGAAGGGGCCTGAGGGCGGGTGCCGACGGACAGCCGCGGGACCACCCCCGGCGGCGGCGAGAGCATACACCCCGCGCGATACGGCGACGAGCGACCCGGCGGAGGTCGCGTCGTCGCCGGCGCCGCGCGCGGATCTGCGCGTGCTGATCTGATCGAGCGGCCCGGGTGCGAGACCGGCGACGACGCGGGCACGTAGCCGGCCCGCCTGCGGTTGCGGTATAACGCCGCCGCTCCTCGGATTTCACATGACAAACACGATCTCACCTGACGACCATGCGACACCGGCCGCCGTGGTCGTCACCGGTGGCGGCCACGGCTACGGCGCGGGCATCGCCGAGGCCTTCGCGGCCGCCGGGAGCCGCGTCTGGATCACCGGCCGGAACGCCGACACGCTGCACGCCACCGCCGCCCGCATCGGCGCGACGCCCTTTGTCGCCGACGTGGCCGATGGTGCCGCCTGGGATCGGCTGCTGGCGGACGTGCTCCGGGTGTCGGGACGGCTCGACGTGCTCGTCAACAACGCCGGCGCGGGCGTGCAGATCGGGCCTGTGGCCGAGCAGACCGACGACGCCCTGCTGCGGAGCATCGCCACGAACCTCACCGGCGCCATGCTCGGCTGCCGACGGGCCGCGGCGATGATGCAGCGGCAGGGGGACGGGCTCATCGTCAACATCGGCAGCGCCTGCTCCGTCCACGCCTGGCCCGGCTGGGCCGCGTATTCGGCCGCGAAGGCGGGCCTGCTCATGTTCACGCGGTGCCTGCTGGCCGAGCTGCGGCCGCACGGGGTGCGGGTGACCTCGGTGCTGCCCTCCTGGGGACAGACCGATTTCACCGCCGGCGCGGGACTGCCCCCGCGGGATCCCGAGATCCTGACGCGCTGCATCTCTCCCGCCGACATGGGCCGGATCGTCCTGCAGGCGTCACGGCTGCCGCCGCATCTGGTCACCGAGGAGATCCGGGTGTGGCCGATGGTCCAGCCGATCGCACAGCTCTGACGCCGCCGGCGCGGTCCGGCCGCCGATCCGGCCGCCGATCCGGCCGGCGCGTCTGCGACGTTCGCCCCCGTGCCATGGTCCGGCCCTTCCGGCACGGCATCGCGCGCGGCCTGTGTCGGGCCGTCTGCTGTGCCGTGTCGGTGGGCGTGTCGCTGGGCGCCGGTGTGCCTGGCTTCGGTGTGCCGAGCTTCGGTGTGCCGGGCTTCGGTGTGCCGGGCTTCGGTGGGCTGGCCGTCGTGCGCGGCGAGACGATCGAGGCCGACCTGCTCGTGGTGGGCGGCGACGAGTCGGGATGCGCGGCGGCCGTGCAGGCGGCGCGGCTCGGCGTCGGGCGGATCGTGCTCGTGAACGACGTCGACTGGCTCGGCGGCCAGTTCTGCACCCAGGGCATCGGGCCGATCGACGAGTGGACGATCGTCGAGGGGAAACGCACCGATTTTCCGGCCAGCGGCAGTTTTCAGGAGATCCTCGACCGCATCCACGACCACAATCGCCGCACCTACGGGATCGCCCGGCCGGGCAATGGCTGGTGCGGCGCGAACACGATCGAGCCGCGGCCCGCGGCGCGGATCTTCGCCGAGTGGCTCGCGGCCTTCACCGGCGAGGGCACCGGCCAGATCCGCGTGCTCTCCCCGTGGCAGCCGGTGCGGGTGGCCGTGGTCGACGGTCGGGTGACCGGCGTCGAGTTCGCCCGCGCCGACGCCGTGGCGGGCACGCTGCGCGTGAACGCCACGCTCACGATGGACTCGAGCGACTGGGGCGACGTCATCCGGCTCAGCGGCGCGGGCTTCATGGCGGGCCCCGACCTCCGGTCGCGATTCGGTGAGCCGAGCGCGCCTGTGTCGCTCGAGCCGGGCGGCCACCAGGAGATGAATCCGATCTCGTTCTGCCCGCTGTTGCGGGAGACTGCGGAGGAGAGCCCGATCCCCCAGCCGCCCCGGTACGACTCCCGCTCTTTTGCCGACGTGCGGAAGGCCCTGCCATGGGTCGACTGGGATGGCAGCGGCGGCATCTACAACAAAGCCGGCTGGAGCATCTACACGCACCGGCGGATGGTCGACCGCCGGCACTTCGACCTCGCTCCCGGCACCGAGGCGGTGATCCTCAACTGGCCTGCGCAGGACTATCCGCTCTGCACGCTGCCGCGGCACGTCGTCGACGCGCTCGAGGCGGACGAGGCCGGCGCCTCGACGCGGAACATCGTCGCCATGACGGCCGCGCAGCGGCGGATCGTGTTCGCCGACGCGCGGCAGCGGGCGCTCGAGTTCGTCCACTGGCTCCAGACCGAGGCCCGTGGTCCCGCCGGCGATCCGCCGCCGCCGTTTCGCTCGATGAGGCTGGCCGACGACTACGGCACGCCCGACCGCCTTCCGCCGAAGCCCTACGTCCGCGAGGGGCTGCGGCTCGACGCGGTCTACGTGCTGCGGGAGCAGGACGTGCGGACGGCGGAGGACAGGCCCCGCTGGGCCGCCGCGATGGTGCCCGACGGCGTCTTCGGCTATCAGTTCAACATCGACTTCCACCCCACCCGCCGCACGTTCGTCGACGACGATCCCGCGCAGCCCTGGCAGCCGAGGTTCCACGGCACGCGCGACTGGAACAGCCACACCGACCGGGCGATGTTTCCGCTGCGGGGCCTCGTGCCGGCGACGATGGACGGCCTGCTCGGATGCTCGAAGAACATCGGCGTGACCAGCCTCGTGCAGTCGTCGCTGCGGCTGCACGGCCAGATGATGCACGTCGGCACCGCCGCCGGCACCCTGGCCGCGTTCGCGCTGAGCGAGGGGGTCGCCCCGCGGACGGTCGCCGGCTCGCCGCGGCGGATCCGGGCGGTGCAGACGACGCTCGTCCGCGGAGCGGGCGGGCCGGGAACGCTGCTCTGGCCCTGGCACGACGTGCGGCCCGACGAGTCGCACTTCGAGGCCGCCAACCTGCTCACGGTCCGCGGGATCTGGCAGGCCGACGCCGACAGCCTGTTTTTCCGCCCGCGGCAGGTGGTGACGCGACGGGAGCTGGCGGCGGCGCTGGCCCGGCTCGTGCGGGCGCTGCCGGACGCCCCCGAGTGGCCCGACGTCGGCGCCGCGCCGCTCTTCGCCGACGTGCCCGCCGCCGACGCCGCGCGGCCGGCCATCGAGGCCGTGTATCGCTGGGGCGACCACGGCGAGCGGCCCGCCGCCTTCGCGCCCGACGCGGCCGCGACCTGGGGCACGCTCGACCGCTGGCTCGCCGCGGTGCACCTGCCGACGTTTCCGAGCCTCGCCGCCGGTGGTGGCGGGAGGGACGACAAGTCCGGCCCGCCGCTCACCCGCGCCGAGTGCGTCGACTATCTCCATCGCGTGCTCGTGCGTCGCGGCGAGTTCCTCCCGGCCGATGGCGACTGGCTCTCGCGGGGCGGCGACGCCGACGGCGACGGCCGCCCGAACGAGGACGACCCGCTGCCCTTCGACCGGGACAACGACAACGTTCCCGATCGCCTCGAGGCCCCGAGCCGCTGACGCCGTCCGTCGGCCGGCGCGACGCGGGCGGCGGCCGACATCCCGCGGTCGGACCAACGTTGTCCGCGGCCCGGCGATGATGCGGCGGCGCGACCGTGCCGCATCACGACGTGCATTGGCGGCGGACGACGGAGATCAGGTGGCGGCGTAGCCGGCGCCCGCGGGCGGGCCGGCGGCGGGCCGGCGGCGGACGCACGTGCCGGGAGCGATTCGTCGCCCGACGGTGCCCGGCGTCGGGAACCACCCGGGAATGGAGGCGATTCGATGGCGGCTGCAGGGGACGATCGGGCGCGTGGGGCGGCGTGGGACGCCGCGCGGGACCGGGCGCGGGGCGCGCTCTTGGGCATGGCGGCCGGTGACGCCGTCGGCACGACCGTCGAGTTTCGGCGGCCCGGTTCGTTCACGCCGCTCACCGACATGGTCGGCGGCGGCCCCTTCGCCCTCGAGGCGGGGCAGTGGACCGACGACACGGCGATGGGCCTGTGCCTGGCGGAATCACTCCTCGACCGCAGGGGCCACGATCCCGCCGACCAGATGCGGCGGTACGTCCGCTGGATGCGCGAGGGGTATCTGTCGTCGAACGGCCGGTGTTTCGACGTCGGCATCACGACCCGCGATCAGCTCGCGCGGTTCGAACGCACCGGCGCGCCGCACGCCCCGGACGTGGACGAGGAATCGGCGGCCAACGGGTCGCTGATGCGGCTGGCGGCCGTGGCGATCCGCTGGTCGCAGGATCCCGCCGCGGCGGTGACGATGGCGGCGGCGTCGAGCCGGCCCACACATCCGGCGTCGCGTCCGGTCGACGCCTGCAGGCTGCTCGCGGCGATGACGGCGGCGCTCGTCCGCGGCGCGCCGTGGGAGACGGTGGCCGCCGGCGACTTCTGGTCGCACGGGGCCCTGCATCCCGAGGTGGAGGTGGTGGCCCGGGGGGGCTGGCGGTCGAAGCAGCCGCCGGCGATCAGGGGCACGGGCTACTGCGTCGCGGCCCTCGAGGCGGCGATCTGGGCCGTGGCCGGGGCGGACGATTTCCGCACGGCGGTCCTCCGCGCCGCGAATCTCGGCGACGATGCCGACACCACGGCGGCGATCGCCGGACAGCTGGCCGGCGCCCGCTTCGGTGCCGGGGGCATTCCGGAGCCGTGGCGGGAGCGGCTGACGCTGCGACGCCGGATCGAGTCGCTCGCCGACGGTCTGCACGCGGCGGCGACCGGCGTCGCCGGGCCCTGGGCGTTCGACGACGACCTCCACGCCTGGTGGGTCGAGCCCGGCCGGATCCTGGCCGGCGAGTATCCCGGCAACCCGGCGGACGACGGGCGGGACCACAAGCTCGCCCTGCTCGCGGACGCGGGGATCGAGACGATCATCGACCTCACCCGCGACGACGATCGTCTCGCCGCCTACGCCGGCCGCTGGCAGGCGCTGGGCGCCGCCCGCGGCCGTAGGCTCGCCCGCATCCACCATCCCATCCGCGACCTCGGGGTGACCACGGCGGAGGGCTACGACGCGATCGTCGCCGACATCGCCCGCGAGCGGGCGGCCGGGCGGTCGGTCTACGTGCACTGCTGGGGAGGCGTGGGCCGCACCGGCACGGTGGTGGGCTGCTGGCACGTGTCGCAGGGCGTCTCCGCGGCGGAGGCCCTCGATCGCATCGCGGCGGCGCGACGGGGCACGCGGAAGGCCGACCGGCCGGCGCCCGAGACCAGCGGCCAGGTGGACGCGGTCCACGCGGCCGTCAGTCGCCGCCCGCGGCCTGGATGAACACCGACTCGGGCCGGGCGGCGTGCAGCGACCGGGCGATCTCCACCACGCTGCGGTGGTGGGTGAACACGATCACCTGCATCCGCGCCGCGACGTCGGCGAGCACCTCGAGCATCGCCCGCGTGCGGTCGTCGTCGAAGTGCACGAGACCGTCGTCGAGGACCAGCGGCAGGGGCTCGACGGACCTGCCGTCGACCTGCTGCTCGTGGCCGTGCTCGAGGGCCGCGAGCCGCAGCGCCAGGTACATCTGGTCGTTGGTGCCCTCGCTCATCTGCCGCTGAAACACCGATCGCCCCGCGACGCCGCCGCGGACGGCGTAGATGTCCTTCTCGGCGAGCCGGATGTCGGAGTAGCCTCCGCCGGTGATCCGGGCGAAGAGCGCGCCGGCCCGGCCGAGCACGGGCGCCTGGTGCTCGTCGCGGTAGCGGCGGGCGGCCCGCGTGAGCGCGAGCGTCGCCAGCCGCAGCGGCAGATACTCCCCGACGCGGTCGAGGACCGCGGCCTCGTGCATCCGGCATTCCGCCCACGCGCGGGCCGACCGGTCGCCGCCGAGGGCGTCGACCTGCGCCTGGAGCGACTGCCGTTCGTCGCGGAGCGTGTCGCGCGATGCACGCAGGCTTGTCACCTCGTCGTCGATCCGGCCCGCCTCGTCGTCGAGCGCCTCAGGCGTGGTGGCGAGGCACTCCTCGAACAGGGCCTCCGCGTCGGCCGCCCCGGCGGCGACGAGAAACCGCTGTCGCCAGCCGTCCACCTCGCCCCGCACCTCCTGCTGCCGCCGTGAGCGGTGCCAGGCCTCGTCGAGTCGGCGATCGTCGTCCCCGACATCGTCTCCCGCACCGTCCCTGGCGGCGTCCCCGGCACCGACTCCCGCCTCCGTGCGCAACGTCGCGAGCACCGCCTCCGCCTGCTCGCGTTTCCGCCGGACGGCCGCGAGATCCGCCTCGTGCCGGCGGATCTCGGCATCGAGCGTCTCCCGCTGCTCGCGGGTCTTCTCGGCGGCCCGCAGCCGGTCGTCGGCGGCGCGGCCGATCTCCGCGATGTCGGCGCGGTCGTCCGCACGGCCGAGGACGGCGCACACCCGGCGCAGCACGCCGAGAATCTGGTCCCGCCGCGACTCCATGCCCGCGATGCGATCCCGCTGCTCCGCGATCGACTGCTGGCGGGCGGCGACGGTGCGCATCGAATCGAGCAGGAACCGGCCCACCGAGGTGGTGACGGTGGCCGGCTGGTCGAGCACGCCCATGCAGGCGGCCCAGCGGGAGTTCCATGAGGCGACCTCCTCCCGCGCGGCGTCGAGAAGCGTCTCCGCCCGGGCGAGGTTTTCCTGTTCGGAGGCGATCTGCCGCGCCTTCTGCTGCCGGGCGATCGTCTTCGCCTTGCGCTCCTCCAGCGCGCGGCCGACGAGGGCGAGCAGCTGCTTGCGGGATGCCTCGGGCGGTGCGGCCGCGCCTCCGACGCCGGCGAGGATCGTCGCGAGTGCCTCCCGCTCCGCGCGGACCCGCCGCTCGAGCACGGCCGCGTCCCGACGGTGCCCCCGCAGCGTGCCGGCCCGCTGGCAGCACTCGGCGTGGATCGCCACCCACGCCTCCATGGCGACGGGCGGACCGGCCCGCACCCCCACGTCGCGCCAGAGGCGGGACCAGGCCTCCTCCGCGGTCGCCCGGCGGGCCGAGAGATCCCTCCGCTCCCGCTCGGCCCGTTCGAGCCGTTCGCGCTGGCGGCCGATCTCCTCGCGGTGCTGCGCCCGCTGCGTCGCCTTGTCGGCGTGGGCCCGCAGCCGATCGACCGTGCGGTCGGCCGCGGCGACGAGGTCGGCGATCGCCGCGAGCCTGTCGGCGACCGCCGCTCCCGCGACCGCGCCCCGGCCCGTGTCGTCGGCCAGCGACGCCAGCGCCGCGTCCCGCGCGGCGCGGAGCCGCTCGAGCTCGCCTTCCGCCGGCAGGTCGGCCGCCTCCTCGACCAGCGCGATGCGCCGCTCGAGCGACGCGATCGTCTCCGCGGCGGCCCGGGCCTCCCGGCCGACCTCGGCCAGCTCGGCGTCGAGCCCGCGAAACCGCTCCCGGTGGTCCTGCACCTCGGCCATCGAGGGCACGCGGAGATCCTCGACCGGCACGTCGGTCGAGAGTCCGTCGAGCCGCCGGCAGGCAGCCGCGTAGTCTTCGGTCTCGGCCGCGAGGCTGCCGCGGTGCGTCGCCAGCTGCGCCTCGACGTCGCCGGCGTCGCGGATTTCCCCCACCCGCGCCTCGACGTCGCGATCGTCTCCGCCCTCCTCGAGCAGGGCGAGCTCGCGGCCCAGCGTGTCGAGCCGACGCCGGAGGTCGTCGACCTGGCGGCGCCGCTCGTCGAAGGCGGAGTGGACGCGGCCGTGCGCCGTGATGAGCTCCTGGATGTCGTCGTGCGTGCTCGGGCAGAGGATCGCGGCCTCCCGCAGCCGCGCGCCGGTCGTCGCCTCGATCGCCGCGAAGGCGCGGGCGTTTTCCTCGACCAGACAGGCGATCTCCTCGATCCGGCGGGGGATCGCCTGATCGAAGCCGCGCAGCTCGTCGGTGGAGCGCAGCAGCGACTTGACGTCGTCCGCGGCCGCGATCACCCCCGCGTCGACCGCGATCGCATCGCGCCGCCGCCGCAGGTCCGCGACCGCCGCGGCGTGCTGCGTGGCCAGCGTCTCCGCCTGGGCGACCCCCGTGCGGGCGGCGTCGAGCCGCGCACGGAAGGTGTCGGCGAGCGGCAGGGCGTCGCCGAGCTCCGCGAGCCGGCGGGTGGCGGCGTTGAGCTCGCCGGCCGCCCCCCGGGCGGCGCGCACGAGCGTGAGGTGCGCCTGGTGGCGGGACAGCTCCTCGAGCCGCCGGTCGGACGCCGTGATGTTCCCGATGCAGGCGGCCAGACGGGCCTCGAGATCGTCGGTGGCGTCGGGCATCTGCAGGGCCGTCGAAAACTCGGCGAAGCTCCGGCGGAATGCCAGGAGCGCCTCGTTGATCCGCGGGTTCGTGGCGTTGCGGGACGGGGAAAAGAGCCGGGCGTGCCGCGCGTCGAGATCCTTTTCCACCGCGCGCACCCGCTCGAGGCCGGTCGCCGCCGCGAACAGGGCCGCCGCGATGTCCCCCTTCGATTCCTGGAGGAGCCGGCCCCCCTCACGGATGCGCTCCGACGAGAGTCCGTAGGCGCGCCGGAAGACGTCGAGGCTGGCCGTGCCGAGGAACGCGGTGATCTCCCCCTCGTCGATCGACGTCACGCCGTCGATCCGGGTGGCCTTGGACCGCAGCCGGCGGAACTCGAGCCGCTGCCGCGTGCCGTCCGGCAGCCGCCGGCTGATGGCCAGCTGCACGTCGATCTGCTGCAGGTCCTCGTCGGAGAATCCCTCGACCTTGCCGGAGACTGGAAAGAGCCCGTGCTCCAAGGCCCGCAGGGAGAGGCTCTTGCCCGATTCGTTGGGGCCGTAGACGACGTGCAGCCCTTCGCTGCCTCCGGCGAAGTCGCGGTCGAGGTCACGGAGCGGTCCGAAGCCGCGGATGAGCAGGCGGTCGATTCTCACGGCGACCGCTCCGGAGGGCCGTCGAGGTCGCCGAACTCGGCGGCGAGGAGCGCCCGGGCGTCCTCGACGGCTTGCGCCCAGGCCGCGGGTGCTTGCAGCTCGTCGCGCCGGCCGGGGCTCGCCTGGTCGAGCGGCTGCAGGCTGTCGAAGAGGGTGCGCAGGTCCGGATGCTCCGCGAGGAGGACGTCGACGTCGGTGTCGAGGAGCCGGCGGAACTCGTCGTCGAGAAGCTCCCGGGCCCGGCGGGGCACGCCGTCCTGCGGGCGTGGCGCCGGCGCCGAATCGACCGTCTCGACGAGGATCTTCTCGAGCCAGACGCGGTTGTGCAGCTGCCCTTCGATCGTGGCCGAGATGTCGGCCCGCAGCGAGCCGCGCCGGCTCACGAGGCGGCGGTGGAGCGACGTCGAGCCGGTGAGCACAACGCGGGCCGCGAGGAGCGCGTCGTCGCCGGGCAGCGCGGCCTCCAGCGCGTCGATCGCGGCGGCGACGACGTCATCGACGGTGGCGGGGCCGGCGGCGTCGGATGGCGAGTCGGCGGACGCGCCCGCGACGCCGCCGACGGGCACGGCGATGCGTTCCCAGCGGACGTCGTCGAGGGGCACGAAGTGCGCGTCCGGCCGGCGGGTGTCGTCGACCGTGACGACGTAGCAGCCCCGCGGGCCGGTCTCGTCGACGCCCCGTCCCTGGATGTTGCCGGAGTAGACGATGTGCGGGCCGGCCTGCACGATCCGCGGCACGTGCACGTGGCCGAGCGCCCAGTAGTCGTAGCCGCGGCCCGCGAGCTGCGGCGGGCTGCACGGGGCGTAGTCGCCATGGCCGGTCGCACCGGCGAGCGACGTGTGGAGGATGCCCACGTTGAACACGCCCGGACGGGCGGACGGATACGACTCGACGAAGTCGCGCGACTCGTGCCGGTCGCCGAAACTCCGCCCATGGACGACGACGTTGAGTCCCGGCACCTCCCGGCTCCCGGCGGTGCCGCCGAAGTGATGGGTGCCCTCCGGCCAGCGGAAGGAGCGGGAGACGAGGCTCAGGGCGTCGTGATTGCCGGCGATCGCGAACACCGGGATGCCCGCCGCGGAGAGCCGCAGGAGCTGGCGGCGGACGAAGAACCCCGTGTCGGCCGACTTCCAGTCGCCGTCGTAGAGGTCGCCCGCGATGACGACGAAATCCACCCTGTCGGCGATCGCCATGTCGACGAGCCGCGCGAAGGCGCGGCGGGTGGCGGTCTGGATCCACGCCGCCCTCCCGTCGTCGATCTTCTGGAGCCCGGCGAGCGGGCTGTCGATGTGGAGATCGGCACAGTGAATGAAGCGGAACCGCTCCCCGGGCTGCCGCGGCGGCGGCACCGCGCGGCGGTCGGCCGGAGGGGCCGCGGCGGTGGTCTGGTCGGCGACGGTGGCACGCCGGGGCCGCTGCTGCGGCGCCGGCGCGGCCTGGTCGCCGGCTGCGGCGGTTGGCACGGGGCCGGCGGCCGCGGCACCGGCGGCGGGGTCGCTGCCGAACCCGGGCAGCTGCGGCACGCCCGGACGGTCGCCGGCCGGGCCGCCGCCGACGACCGAGGCATGGAGGTTCTCGATCCGGGCGAGCGTCGCCGCACGGGGCTTCTTGACGCGGCCGGCCTCCCACGACGAAACCGTCGGCCCGCCCGTGCCGACGGCGGCCGCGATCTCCTCGATCGTCATGCCCGCGCCGCGCAGCGCGGCGATCATCTCGGCGACGGTGAGCGCGGCCATGCGGAGGTCTGGATGGAAAGACGGGGGAAGACGCGTGTCGGACGGGCCGTGACGGTAGGGTGCGGAGCCCCGTTCAGTCTAAGTGATTCGGGCCCGGAGACGCCGGTCGCACGCCGCGCCGGAGGACCACCGTGCGGTCCGGCCCCGCCGACGCTGCACGGGAGCGGCCGAGCGCAGGGGGTGGATCGCCGTTGCCTTCCGATCGGGCCGCTGCGACGATCGCCCGCATGCATGCCCAGGCCCCGCACCCCGCCGCACTGCCCGTCGCCGACCTGCTCCGGCAGACCCGGGAAACCCACACCCGACGCACGGGCCCCGGCGGCCAGCACCGCAACAAGACGCAGACCGCCGTCGTGCTCGTCCACCTGCCCACCGGCATCGCCGCGGAGGCCTCCGAGCGCCGCAGCCAGGCCGACAATCGTCAGGTCGCGGCCCGACGCCTCCGCCACCGGCTCGCCCTCGAGCATCGCTGTCCGGCGGCCGCGGGCCCGTCGCCCCTCTGGGCCGCGCGGATCCGTGAGCGCCGGCTCGTGATCGCGGTCGGCCACGACGATTTTCCGGCGCTCGTCGCCGAGGCGCTCGACCAGCTCGAGGCCCACGGCATGCGCATGACACCCGCGGCCGAGATCCTCGGCGTGACGGCCACCCAGCTCGCCAACCTCTTCCGCAAGGATGCCGCCGCCTGGACCGCGCTCAATCGGCGGCGGGCCGCGGTCGGCGCGTCGCCGCTCGGGTAGGCCGCCACCGTGGCCCGGGGCGGCGGCTGCCGGGGTATACTCCCGGGCCGGCGTCCGCTTGGATTTCCCCGCTTCTCTTCGCAGGTGCCCGATGCGCGTCGCGGGTCTTTTGCTGCTGCTCGTGGTCGGTGCCGGAGCGGCCCGCGGCGAGGATTGGGCCGCCTACCGGATCGTCTCGGCGAGCGTGCCGGATCTCGTGCTCGACGCGGCCGTCGGGGCGGACGGGCTGTCGCGCGAGGGGAGCGTCGTCGCCGTGCAGCGGGCGGGCGACGGGGCGAACCAGAAGTGGCTCGTCGAGCCGGCGGCCGCGGGCTGGTGCCGGTTGCGGCCGCTGTCGGGGCCCGGGCTCGCGCTGGCGGCGGTGGACGGCCAGACCCGCAACGGCACGCCCGTCGTGCTCGGGCCGACGCGGGAATCCGACGCGCAGCTCTGGTCGCTCACGCGGCAGGACGACGGCAGCTACACGCTCGTGGCGAAGCACGCGCCCGGCCAGGGGCTCGACCACTTCGCCGGCAACCCGGAGCCGGGAGCGCGGGTCGACCTCTGGACCAACGCGCCGGGCGACCGGCACCTGCGGTGGTTCATCCGGCCGCTCGCGGGCAGCGGGCCGCCGGCGGCCGAGGCCGCGCCGCGCTACGCGGCCCCCGACGTCCGCCCCGAGGACGTCCGGGAAGGCGCGATCAAGACCCTCCGGTTCACCGAGAGCCGGGTGTATCCCGGCACGGTGCGGGAGGTGACGGTGTTCGTGCCCGCCCAGTACGACGCGGCCCGCGCCGCCTGCGTCTACGTGAAGACCGACGGCTACAACCCGCGCGAGAAGCAGCTGCTCGAGACGATGATCGCCACGCGGGAGATCCCGGTGACGGTCGGGGTGTTCGTGCGACCGGGCACGCTCCCCGCGCCGATGGCGGGCACCGCGGACCGACGCAATCGCGATCTCGAATACGACGCCGTCAACGGCGACAACGCCCGCTTCCTCGACGAGGAACTGTTGCCGTTCGTCGCCCGTGAGTGCGGGCTGCGGCTGAGCGGCGACGGCAACGACCGCTGCATCGCCGGGGGCAGCAGCGGCGGCATCGCGGCCTTCACCGCGGCGTGGCACCGCCCCGAGTCGTTCAGCCGCGTCTACGCGGCGAGCGGCAGCTGGGTGGCCTTCCGGGGCGGGCACGAGTTTCCCACGATGGTGCGGAAGTTCGAGCCGCGGCCCATCCGGGCGTTTCTCACGACCGGCACCCGCGACATGGAGAACGCCGCGGGCGACTGGTTCCTCGCCGATCAGGAGATGGCCAAGGCGCTCGCGTTCTCCGGCTACGACCATCGCTTCCGGATCATCGACGGCGGCCACGTCGTCGGCTATCTGGAGCACTGGCGGGAGGCGATGGCGTATCTCTGGGCCGACTGGCCGCGGCCGGTGGCGCGGGGGGCGGGCCCGCCGCGGGCCCGGGAGATCCTCGTCGCGGGCGAGGACTGGACGCTCGTCGCCGAGGGCTTCCGGAGCACGCGCGGGCCGGCGGCGAACGCGGCCGGTGAGGTGTACTTCGCCGACACGTCCGCCAACCGGCTCCACCGGATCGGGATCGACGGCGACGTGACGACGTTCGCCGCCGACGCCGACGCGGCGCACTGCGTCACCGTCGGGGCCGACGGGGCGGTCTACACGGTGTCGGAGCGGTCGGGCCGGCTGCTGCGATACGACGCGGCGGGCAACGCCAGCCTGGTGCTCGAGGGGCTCTGCGGCCACAGCATCCTCGCCCGCCCCGACGGCGGCCTCTACGTGACGAGCAACGACGACGGCGACGCCCGCGACGGCGGCAGCGTCTGGCTGGTGCGCGACGGAACGAAGACGCGCGTCGATGCGGGGATCAGGTTTGCCACCGGGATGGCCGTCCGTCCCGACCAGTGGCTGCTGTCGGTGGCGGAGGGACGGTCGAAGTGGCTCTGGAGCCACCAGATCGCGGCCGACGGCACGCTCGTCAACAAGGAGCGGTTCTTCCACCTGCACGTCGCCGATCAGGACGACGACGCGGGCGCCGAGTGCCTCTGCGCCTCGCGCGAGGGGCGGCAGTTCATCGCCACGCGGAGCGGCATCCAGGTGACCGCCGACGACGGGCCCACGCAGGTGATCCTCACCGTCCCCGGCCGCGGCCGCGTCACCGGCGTGGCGATCGGCGGCAAGGATCTGGACGTCCTCTACGCCTTCTGCACGGACAGGATCTGGAAGCGCCGGATCCAGCAGCACGCGTTCGGGGCGTGGAGCCCCTGGACGAAGGTGACGCCCGACAAGCTCTGACGCACGTGTCCGGCGGGAACGTGGCCGCGTGCGCGACGTTTCGGCGACGACGACCGCGGCCCCCGCCAACCGACGAGGCCCCCATGCGCTGCCGCGATCTCCTGCTGACGACGCTCCTCGTGGCGGCCGGCGTGCCAGGACCGCCCGGTGCGGCCCCGGCGGCGCGGGGCGACGAGGTCAGCTACGCCCGCGACGTGCAGCCGATCCTGGCCGAGTTCTGCTGGCGGTGCCACGGGCCGGTGGCGGCCGACCGGCAGGGCGACCTGCGGCTCGACGAGCGTGCCGGCGCCACGGCCGGGGCGGCGTCGGGCGCGCCGGCGATCGTGCCGGGGCAGCCCGCGGCCAGCGGCCTCGTCCACCGCGTCCGCACCGACGACGCCGACGTCGTGATGCCGCCCCCCGCCACCGGCAGGCGGCTCTCGGCGCGGCAGGTGGCGGTGCTCGAGTCCTGGATCGCCGCAGGAGCGGCGTTCGAGAGCCATTGGGCGTTCCGGCCGCTGCGGCGGCCGGTGGTGCCGGAGCCCGCCGCCGCCGGCGGCGCCGTCCATCCGGTCGACCGCTTCGTCTTCGCGCGGCTCGTGCGGGAAGGGCTGCCGATCCCCGCCGAGGCGGCCCGCGGCACGCAGCTGCGCCGGCTGTCGTTCGCGCTCGGTGGGCTGCCGCCGAAGCCGGCGGAGGTGCGGGAGTTCGAGCGGTCGACCGACCCCGACGCCTGGCTCGGCGCGATCGACCGCGGCCTGGGCACGACCGCCTACGGCGAGCACTGGGCGCGGCACTGGATGGACGTCGTGCGCTATGCCGACAGCGCCGGCTACGAGCTCGACTACATCTTCACCCACGCGCATCGCTACCGCGACTGGCTGATCCGCGCGTTTCGCGACAACCTGCCGATGGACCGCTTTCTCGCGCTGCAGCTCGCGGGGGACGAGATCGCCGGCGGGGCCGCCGGCACGTCCGGGCCCGAGGCCGCGGGCGAGGCCGACGCGGCGCTCTTCCTGGCGGTCGGCCCGCGCCGGTTCGAGGGGGGTATCCAGCGGGAGAAGTCGCGAAACTACGAGTGGCTCACCGACGTCGCCGACACGGTCGGTTCGGCGTTCCTGGGGCTCACGTACGGCTGCGCCCGTTGCCACGACCACAAGTACGAGTCGCTCTCGCAGCGGGAGTACTTCGGCCTGCAGGCGGTGTTCGCCGACGCCCGGCTCGAGGAGCGACGGATCGGCGAGAAGGGGGGCGACACCCGGCCTGCCGACCTGACGGTGGTGGCGCGGGAGACGCCGTCGGTCGTGCACCTCCTGCGGCGGGGCGAGATCGACGAGCCGGGCGACGAGGCCGCGCCCCTCGTGCCGGCGATGCTCCACGCCGGTGAGACCGGCGGGCCCGTCTTCGCGGGGCCGCGGCGGCGGGCGGCCTTCGCCCGCTGGCTCACGGCGGCCGACCATCCGCTCACCGCGCGGGTGCTCGTCAACCGCGTCTGGCAGTGGCACTTCGGCGCGGGCCTCACCCGCACCCCCAACGACCTCGGCGTGCAGGGGGAGTTTCCCGCGCATCCGGAGCTGCTCGACTGGCTCGCCTGCGAGCTCGTCGAGAGCGGCTGGGATCTCGCGCACCTCCACCGCGTGATCCTCTCCTCGCGCACGTTCCGCGCGACGGCCGACGCTTCGGCCGCCGCCCGCGACCGCGATCCCGAGAACCGGCTCCTCTCCCACTTTCCCCGGCGGCGGCTGCAGGCCGAGGAGCTGCGCGACGCGTTGCTCGCCGTCTCCGGCCGGCTCGTCGACGAGCCCTTCGGCCCCCCCGTCGTGCCGAAGGTGGAGCCCTGGGTGCTCGCCCCCTTGCGCAACCAGAACTGGTCCGAAACGCCCGACCCGGCCCAGTGGCGGCGGCGGACGATCTACATGGTGGTGCGGCGGTCGATCACGCTGCCGTTCCTCGACGCGTTCAACGGGCCCGACGTGGTGTCGAGCTGCGCGGTCCGTGACACGTCGGTCGTCGCGTCGCAGGCGCTCATGCTGCTCAACGACGAGGCGGCGCTCGACGCGGCCCGCGGCGTCGCGGCGCGGGCGTGGGGGGCCGCGGGCGACGATCCCGCCGGGCTCGTCGGGCAGGCATGGTGGCTCGTCTTCGGCCGCGAGCCTGCGCCCGACGAGCTGGCGGGGGCGCGGGAGTTTCTCGCGGCCCGCCGCCGTGCCTGGGCCGATCGCACGCCCCCGGATGGCCTGCTTCCCGCGGTCGGCGCGGCGGATGCTCCGGCGCACGGTGTGCCGGAGCCGGCCCTGGCCGCCGCACTCGTCGAGTGGTCTCTCCTGCTCCTCAACACGAACGAGTTCTGCCATGTGGACTGACGGTGACGACGGGGCGGGCCCGGACGCGGCGGCGTCGAGCAGCCAGTGGGAAAAGTCCGGCGGGCGTCGTTCCCCGGATGCAGACCTGCGGTCGTCGCGGGAGCGTCGCTCCCGTGACAGCACCCCGGCGTGCGCGCCGGACGGGTGTGCGGAGCCTGCCGGCCGGCGCGAATGGCTCTTCCGGACGACGGGGGCGCTCGGAGCGGTGGCGCTCGCGGAGCTGCTCGGCCGCGACGCCCGGCTGGCGGCCGGGCCGGCCGCGCGTGAGATCACCGGATCCGCGGCCGTCTCGGGGGGCGGGCGCGTCCCGGCGCGGGCGAAGGCGGTGATCTGCCTGCACATGCACGGCGGGCCCAGCCAGGTCGACACATTCGACCCGAAGCCGGCGCTCCAGGCGCGCGACGGACAGCCGCCGCCGGAGGAGTTGCATCGCCTCCAGCTCCAGTTCACCGACGTGAGCAGGCAGAAGCTCATGGCCAGCCGGCAGGCGTTCACCCGCTGCGGCGAGTCGGGCATCGAGATCTGCGACAGCCTGCCGCGGCTGCAGCGGTGCGCCGACGACCTGTGTGTGATCCGCAGCATGCACCACGAGCAGTTCAACCACACCCCCGCGATCTGGTTTCAGAACACCGGCAGCAGCCTGCCGGGGCGGCCGTCGCTCGGCGCCTGGCTGAGCTACGGCCTCGGGGCCGCCACCCGCGATCTCCCCACGTTCGTCGTCATGCACGCGAAGCCGCTCAAGCCGGGGCCGGGCGTGTGGGGGAGCGGCTTCCTGCCGGCGGTGCATCAGGGCATGCGGCTGAATGCCGGACCGGTGCCGATCCCGTCGCTGCGGCCGTCGATCCCGCGGACGGCGGCGGACGAGCGGGCCGGCCTCGACTACCTGCGCGGGCTCAACGCCCGCCACGCGGCGGCGCGGCACGATTCCCGGCTCGACGCCCGCATCGCGTCCTACGAACTCGCCTGCCGGATGCAGGCGGCGGCACCGGAGGCGGTCGACCTGTCGCGGGAGACCCGCGCCACCCGCGATCTCTACGGACCGAACTTCGGCGAGCAGTGCCTGATCGCCCGGCGGCTCGTGGAGCGGGGCGTGCGGTGCGTGCAGATCTACCACGTCGGCCCCGATCCCGCGAACGACTGGGACACGCACGGCGCGAACCACGAGGGGCAATCGCGTCGGATGCAGGAGGTCGACCAGGGCTGCGCCGCGCTCCTCGTCGATCTCCGGGCCCGTGGCCTGCTCGACGAGACGCTCGTCGTCTGGGGGGGCGAGTTCGGCCGCACACCGACCACCGAGGGGGGCAGCGGCCGCGATCACAATCCCTACGGCTATTCGCTCTGGATGGCCGGCGGCGGCGTGAGGCGCGGGATCGTGCACGGCGGCACCGACGACTTCGGCTTCCGTGCCGTGGAGGCGCCGGTGCACCTCCACGACCTCAACGCGACGCTCCTCCACCTCTTCGGCATCGACCACGAGCGGCTCACGTGGCGGCACTCCGGCCGCGACTTCCGCCTCACCGACGTCTTCGGAAAGGTGGTGACGCCGATCCTGGCCTGACAGGCTGTGGACACACAGCCTGGATAGCCGGAGGTGTTCATCCGGGGAAAAACGTCCGGAGGATTTTTCCCACGGGCTTGTACTGTGCCACCGCGCAGGGCGGGTCAGCGGCGGGCCGCGGCGGGGAGCGGCCGGTCGGCGAACTCCCGCCAGCGGGCCTCGACCGCATCGGCCGGCGGCATGCCCGCGTGCACCCAGAGGCCGTAGCGCACCCGCAGGGTTTCGCCGCGGGCCAGCTCGATCGGCCTGCCGTGCGAAAGGCAGGCGCCCATCCAGCCGTCGTCGCGCACGTGGAAGGCCACCGGGTGGCCCGGATTGGCGGGATGGTCGAAGAGCGCGACGCCCTCGACCGCGGCGGCGGTCACCGGCCCGCTGGAATCCACCCAGCAGCCCGTGGAAAAAGTCCTCCGGACGTTTTTCCACGAATGAAAACCTCCGGTTTTCACGGACGCTGCGCGTCCGGGATCGCATCCCTGCGATCCCGCAGGCTGTTTATCCACAGCCTGCCAGCGGGCGGGCCGGCGGAAGCAGCCCGCCTCGTCGACGCCCCCCGTCGAGTTGCGGATCGTGCCGCCGCCGTCGTGGACGCCGATCGACTTCAGCATGCGGACGCCGACGAGCCCGAAGGGTGTGTCGCCGAACGTGACCGGGGCGTTCGCGGCCTCGATCGCGGCGTCGACGACGAGCAGCCACTCACGGGACTCCCGTGGCGCGAGCGGCTACAGCCGGTGCGCGAGTCCCGTCGCGCGGCGGATCGGCCTGCCGACCGCCTCCTCGATCACCTCCCGCGCCCCGATCACCGTGACCTGGGCGACGGCCCTCGTCACGGCCGTGTAGAGCAGCTCGCGGGTGAGCAGCCGGCTCTTCTTCTCGGGCAGGACGACCACGACGTGGTCGTATTCCGAGCCCTGGCTCCGGTGGATCGTCAGGGCGTGCACCGTCACCACGTTTTCGAGCCGCGCCACCGGCACGCGGACCGGCCTCGCGTCGGTGCCGAACACCGCCTCCATCCGTGGGCCGCGGCCCGGCACGACCACGCCGACGTCGCCGTTGGAGAGGCCCAGCCCGCGGCTGTTGCGCGTGACCATCACCGGCCGCCCCGCATACCAGGGCGTCCGGGCCGCGTCGCCCAGCCGCGCCTCGATCCGTCGATTCCAGCCGGACACGCCCCGCGGGCCGTCGCGATTGGCGCAGAGCACCTGCATGCGGCCCTTGCGGGCGAGCACGTCGTCGGCGGCCGCGGCGGCGGCGGCGCACAGCCCGTGGGCCTCGGCGACCACCTTCCTGACGACCTCCTCGACGTCGTGGCTCGTCTGCACCCAGCGGACGTCGGGCGTTCCTGCGGCGAGCGCGTCGACGGCCTCGGCGGCCCGGCCGTCGCGGATCGCGTCGGCGAGCCTGCCGATCCCGGAGGCGGTCGAGAACCGCCGCTGCACGGTGAGCGTGCGGGAGCGGCCCGCCGCCTCCCAGCCAGCCCGCGCGGCGATCTGGCGGATGTCGGCGAGCACCGAGCCCGCCTCGACGCTCACCAGCTGGTCGGGGTCGCCCACGAGCCGGATCTCGGTGTCGGGGGCGAGCGCCGCGAGGAGGTGGTGCATGAGCGAGCTGGCGAGCATCGAGCATTCGTCCACGATCACGAGGTCGTAGGGCAGCGGCGTGCGGGCGTCGAAGGCGAAGAGCCGCCGCGCGGCGGGGTTCGCGCCGAGCAGCTTGTGCACCGTGGTGGCCGGCGCCGCGTCGACGGCCGCGAGCACCGCCTCGCGGACGGCGGCCGACACCGCGACGCCGAGGTCGGCGAGGGCCGCGTCGTCGCCGCACCGCTTCTTGAGCACCTCCGTCATCCGCGCCGCGGCCTTGGCCGTGGGGGCCGCGAGCGCCAGCCGCGGCGGCGGGCGCTCCTCCGCGAACCGGCGCACGAGTTCGGCCGCGACCGTCGTCGTCTTCCCGGTGCCCGGGCCGCCGAGCAGCACCGTCACGGTCACGCGCGTGTCGCCGCGGATCACGCGGGCGATGCCCTCCTCCTCGCCGAAGGACCGCGCCAGGTACAGCCGCGTGCCGTCGAGGACGAAGGGCTTCCGCTCCGCCGGCACGCCGACGAGCCGGTCGACGGCCGCCAGCTCCCGCACCCACTCGGCGGCGGTCGCGGGCCAGGCCGGATGGCGGTCGGAGTCGAAGTCGATCTCCCCCGCCCAGGCGCGGGCGTCCTCGAGATCGACGCAGGTGTGGCCGTCGCGGGGCGTGCGGAGCGCCAGGCACATGCCGAGCCAGGCCGTGGTGGACGGCTCCGTCCAGGCCTCGTTCCGCCCGGCGTCGGCCGGCGTGGCGGCGCCGTCCCCGGCCTTGGTGACGCGGGCCTTGGCGGCCTTGGCGCCGCGCCGTGGCGCGGCCTGCCGGGCGGCGGCCTCCGCGGCGGCGTCGCGGCGGGCGACGTCGACGAGCAGCGCGGCGGCGGCGGCGTCGGTCTCGCCGATCGCGCCGGCGGCGATGAACGGGGCGAGGCCCTCGGGGATTCTCATGCGGCGGGCTCCTTTCCGGCCAGCGCGTCGCTCAGGCTTGCGAGCAGGCCCCGCGGCGGCCGCCAGGTGAAGACGCCGTGGCGGCGGCCCGCCGCGTCGACCGGCGTGGCGGAGCCCTTCATGCCCCGGATGAATGCGTAGACGACACCGGCGATGCACTCGTCGGGATCGGCCGCGGGCCGCCGCCAGCGCAGCCAGCGGTACACGGCCGTACCATAGAGGAGCGCCTGCAGCGGATAGTGGTGCGCGACCATCTCCTCGAGGAGCCCGGCCTGGGCGTACGCGTCGAGCGGGGTGGCGGCGTCGTCGGCGTGGAGCTTGTTGCTCTTGTAATCGCAGATCGCCAGCCGCGGGACGGCGGCCGTCGAGCCGGGGAGCCGCACGAGCGCGTCGATCGAGCCGGTCAGCAGGCCGCCGACGGGGATGTCGAAGGCGGGGGACGCCAGCATCCGGGCGTACTCGGCGAGCGGATCGTCAGGCCGGCCCGCGAGCGCCCGCTCGAGGATGCGGCCGATGCGCCGGGCCTTCACGCCCGCCGCGAGCGAGGCGAGCGCCATCTCGAAGCCCAGCTCGGTGAGCCGGTCGCCCGGACCGATCGCGGCGAACGAGACGTCGCCGAACGGTCCCCCCCAGGGCGTTTCGAGCGCGTCGGTGACGATCCGCACGAGGCTCTCGTGGTGGGGGGCGAGCAGCCCCGACGACGCCTTGTCCCCGACGACCCGGCGCACCTCGGCGTCGAGGGGCGTCTTCGTCGGGTCGACGTGCTCGAAGATCTCGTGGATCACGCGGCCGGCCGCCACGCCCCCCGGCAGCTCCGGGATGCGGAAGCCGCGGGTTTCCTCGCGGGGCGTGGCGGACTCCTCGTCGTAGCCGCCCCCTTCCGGCGCGAACGGATCGTCGCCGCGGCTCGATCGCAGGGCGACGAGGCCGGTGTAGGAGAGCCGCCGGTAGGTGCGGGCGACGGTCGCGGGCGGGGCGATGGCGAACGCCGCCGCCTTCGGCGCCGGCTCGGGACGCTTGGTCGTGGGCAGGTCGCCGGCGGCCCGCATCGTGGACGGCAGCGTGAGCAGCTGGCCGAGGATGCTCGGCTTCTTCGCCCGGGCGACGAGCACGGCGACGTGGTGCTCCGGCCGCGTCGCGGCGACGTAGAGCAGCCGCCGGGACTCCTCGTCGAGCGCCTCCTTGACCCGTTCGACCGCCAGCGCGGAGTTGCCGGACTCGGCGTAGCCGATGTCGAGCCGCCGCCGGCCGTCGTCGTAGAAGACCGCTGGACCGTCGCCGGCGCGGCGGTTGTCGGCGTGCTTCCAGAGGTCGGCGACGATCACGCAGGGGAACTCGAGCCCCTTCGCCTTGTGGATCGTCATGATCTTCACCGCGTCGGCGTCGCTCTCCACGCGGCGGCTGACCATGTCGCTCGTGCCGGCGGTGCAGGCCAGTTCCGCGAACAGCTCGAGCGCCTCCGTCGGCGTGCAGCCGCGGCGGGGGCCGCTCGTGTGCATGATCTCGAGGACGTGGGTGAAGTCGGTGATGTTCCTCTCGCCGCCGTCGCCGGCCGCGATCCGGCCCATCACGCCCGCGTCACCGGCGAGCGTGGCCCCCAGCGCCGCGACGCCGGTGCGGCGCAGCGCCTGGCCGAGCGTCCCCAGCCGCTCCTGCACGTCGAGCAGGACGTCGTCGCCGAGGCCGCCCGCGTCGCGGAGCGAGCGGCCGAAGAACACGGTGGCGGCCGCCCGACGGATCCGCCCGAGCAGTGCCGGCTGCTCGATCGCCTCGAGGAGCGTGCGGATGTCGCGGGCGATCGGGCTGTCCATCACGCTCGCGGTGCCGCTCGTGACGGCCCGCACGCCGGCGGCGGCGAGTTCGCGCTGGATCAGGAGCCCCACCGCCGCCGACCGCACGAGCACGCACACCTCGCCGGGGGCGACGGGGCGGCCGGTCGCAGGATCAGTCGCGGGATCGGCTGCGGGATCGGCTGCGGGATCGGCTGCCGCGCCGAGCCGCACGTTGTCGAGGACGTCGAACACCGTGCGGGCCGCGATGGGCGCGAGGTCCTCCTGGTTGTTGACGGACCCCATGTCGATGAACTCGACGGGGCGGCCGGCGGCGAGCCCCGACGGCGCGGTGGGCTCGGGGGCGTGCACGTCGATGTAGTCGATGCCGGCGCCGAACGTGGCGCCCGCGAACGCGTCGTTGAGGCCCGCGAGCACGACCGCGTCGGAGCGGCGGTTCGTCGTCAGCGTGCGGCGGGCGGCCGCGCCGCAGGCGTCGGCGTGGCGGACGAAGGCGCGGACGTCGGCCCCGCGAAACCCGTAGATCGACTGCTTCGGATCCCCCACCGCGACGAGCGCCCGGCCGTCGGCGTGGTCGCCGGGCGGAAACAGCGCCCGGAAAAACTCCCACTGCAGCGAGTCGGTGTCCTGCGCCTCGTCGACGATCGCGAGCCGGTAACGCCTCCGCAGGTCGGCGACGAGCGGGGCGTGCGCCGGGTCCACGACCACGTCGCGGGCCCGCCGCAGGAGGTCGTCGAAGCTCGGCGTCGAGCGGGTCAGCGCGTGCACCCGGCCGACGCACGCCGCCAGCCCCGCCTTCAACCCCTCGAGCCGGCGGCGTGGCTCCGGCGCGGCATGCGCCTCGGCGTCGAACCAGGGCTCGACGTGCGGGTCGGCGAGCAGCGCGTGGACGAGGGCCTCGATGCGCTGCTCGTCCCAGCGGCGGCCGGCGGCCGACTCCTCGACGACGAAGTCGTTGACCACCTCCGCGACCACGCGGCTGGTGCGATCGTCGTCCCCCGGATCGGCCGCTTCCTGTCCCGCCGCCGTGAGCACCCGGTGGCAGATCGAGTGGATCGTGCCGATCGTCGCCGAGTCGAACTCCACCGTCGCCCGTTCGAGCCGCGCGATCCGGGCGGCCAGTTCGTCAGGCCCGCAGGCCGCGAGCCTCGTCAGCACGCGGTCGCGGGGATCGACGGCGCCGGAGGCGAGCGCCGCGGCCGCATCGCCGAGCCGCCGGCGGATGCGGTCCTTGAGTTCGGCGGCCGCATTGCGGGTGTAGGTCGTGATGAGGACGTCGGCGATCCGCAGGCCGTCGTCCTCGGCCAGCACGCGGGTGACGATCCCGGCCACCGAGTAGGTCTTGCCGGTGCCGGCGCTGGCCTCGACGACGAGGCCGTTGACGACGAGATCGTCGGCCGCGAGGTCGAGTTCCGGGGCGTGGTGGTGGGCGGGAGGGCTCATCGCAGCGTGTACCTCGCGTCGCCTTTGCTCACCACCGTCACGAGCCCCGCGAATCGCTCGTGAAACTCCCGTTCCGGAGAGCCGGCAAAGAACACCCTCCCGAACTCGGGATGCGGGCCGTAGGCCACCCGCTCGAGCGACCAGCCGTAGCGACGCGGGTCGTTCACGAACGCGTCGAACAGGCTACGGCCGGCGGCGTCCGCGGCGGCGGGGTCGGCGCCGGCGGCGACGACCGTCGCGGCCGTGTCGCCGAAGCTGCCGCGGGGCGTCGTCGCGGCGAGTTCGAGCAGCGTGCAGAGCGCCTCGAGACGCCGACCGGCCACCGCGACGTCGATCTGCGGATCGGCGACGATCGCGCGGGCCTGCGCCACCTCGCCCGCCCCGCCCGGCGACCATTTCTCGTGCGGGCTGACGATGTGCGCCTCGCGGACGCCGGTGTCGGCGGCGATGGCCGCCAGCAGGAAGAGGGCCGCCGACAGCCGCGCCTTGCGGAGCCGCTCGCCGCCGAGCGGCTCGGGCCGCACGAACAGGATCCGCCCGTCGGGTGCGTAGAGCCGCTCGATCCGGCCCACGATCTGGAATCGGCCGACCGTCAGCAGCACGTCGTGCCCCGCGCCGCCGGCGAGCGGCATGTCCATCTCCGCGGCCTTGGCGACGATGGCCCGTGCGACCGTCGCGATCTCCTCGCGCGCCGTCGCACCGAAGCCGCCGAACGGCAGCCGCCCGCCGGCCTGCATCGACTGCGCCCAGGCCCCGACCATCCCGTCGTCGTGGGGCCGGGCCGCGAGCAGGTCGATCAGATCGGCGGTCAACCCGCGTTGCTCGTACGCGGTGAGCGTCAGCGGCAGCGTGGCCGGCGGCGCCGCGTCGTCGCCCTCCCAGGTGTTGATGTCGAGCGTCCGGCGGACGAACGGCGCGAGCGGGTCGAGCACCAGCTCCTCGAGCGCCTTGAGCTCGACGACCGCCAGCCGCGCCGGCGCGACGGCCGTCGTGACGACGTCGGATGCGGGCCGCCGCAGGCCCTGCGCCGCCCGGAGCGCCTGCTCGTCGTGGCTCCAGGCCTCCCGCGGGTGGAGCGCGCCAGGCCGGAAGTTGCCCGGGCTCACCGCGTGCCGCGGGTGCACCGTCTCGATCCCGCTGAAGGTGGCGGCGCCGCGGCGGACGTCGGCCACGCCGTGCCGCCGCGCGAAGTCCACCAGCTCCGCCAGGGGCGTCACCAGCGGCAGCGTCTCGTTGTTGGCGACGTCCATCCCCGTGCAGGTGACGATGAGCCGGTCGCGGCAGGCGAGCACGCAGTCGAGCAGCGACCGCCGCACCTCGAGCCGCGGGTCGATGTCGCCGAGCAGTTCCTGGGCGGCCACGAGGTCGTCGCCGCGTGCCTCGCCGGCGGACACCGCCCGGTCGTCGTAGCCGATCACCCCGATGACGCGGTAGGGGACGCCCCGCAGCGGCACCATCGACGTGGCGGTGATCGCCCCCGTGCGGAGCGGCCGGCGGCCGCTCGGGGCGTCGAGGGCGTCGCCGAGGAGCGTCTTCACGTCATGGAACGGCACGGCCACGCCGTTGGCCCCGCGCCGCAGGCCGTCGATCGCGCGCCGCGGTTCGTCGAGGGCCGGAGACTCGGGGTCGCAGAGCCGGTCGAGTGTCGACTCGACGAGCGTGCACCACTCCGCGACGGGCCGGTCGGCGGCGGTTGCCGCGTCGAGCTCGGCGACGACGCCGAGCACCGTCACGAGCGTCGCGATCGCGTCGATCTGCGCGGGCTCGACGTCGTCGAGCGGCACCACGCCGCCGAGTTCCTCGCGCGGCACGGCGTCGGGCAGCGTGGCCCCGAGGAGCATCTGCTCGAGCCCCAGTCGCCAGGTGTGGGCCCGCAGCCCCGGCGCGTCGAGGCCGGCGGTCTTCCGCTGGGCGTCGTCGAGTCCCCAGCGAACCTGCGTGCGGCGGAGACAGCGGTCCCAGACGGCCGTGCCCTCGTCGTCGAGGTCGAACCGTTCGAGCACGAGGGGATGTGCGGCCACCGCGAGCACCGCGTCGATCGGGTAACGCGACCCCGGCAGGGCGAGCAGTTCGGTGAGCAACTCCGCCCCGGGGCTCAACTCGCGGATGCCGCGGTCGGCCACGAGGAGCGGCAGGTGCATGCCGCCCGAATCGCCGCCGAGCGTCCGCGAAAACACCGCCTCGAGGTGCGGCGCCGCCTCCTCGATGCAGGGGCTCACGATCGCCACCTCGTGCGGCTCGAGGCCGGGGATCTCGTGGAAGGCGTGGAGGAGCGCGTCGTGCAGCACCTCGGCCTGCCGACCCAGGCCGTGGCAGCGGTGGATGCGCACGGAGACGTCGTCGGCCGCGATCGGCGCGGGCGCGGGCGCGCCGCCGGCCACCACGGTGTGCCGCAGCCGCGTGAGCAGCGTGGCGGCGGCGGGCGTTGCCGTGGCCGACGCTGCGGCGGCGGGTGCCGCCGTGGCCGACGTCGCGGCGGCGGGCGTTGCCATGGCCGACGTCGCGGCGGCGGGTGGCGCAGCGACATCGTGCCTCGGCGCGATGCCCTGGGAGGCGAGGAGCCATTGCGTTTCGCGGGTGCCGCGCAGCCACGCCGACGCGAGCGGATCCACGCCCGCCTCCCGCACGTGTTCCTCGCGCCTCGGCGCATGACCGGGGGACGGCTGCGGGGCCGTCGCGGCCCAGCGTTCCCGCAGGGCCGGCGACGGATGCACGAGCAGCACCTGCACGTCACCCCGCGCCCCGAGCGCCTCGAGCCAGCCGATCTGCTGGCAGGAGAGGTGTTCGAGGCCCGCGACGAACACGTCGACCTGATGCTCCGCGTCGGCGGCGGGCTCACGGCAGGGGGGGGGTGGCACGGTGCTCGCGGCGCGGACGGCCTTCCAGAGCCGCCACTGCGGCAGCCCCGAGTCGGGCAGCCGCCTGGGGGACGAAGGAGCGTCGGCGGTGGGGCTGAGGTTCGCCCGGCCGTGATCCCATTCCCGGATCATCCCCGGCCGGCGGACGTGGTAGTTGTCGAACCGCTCGGCCATCGCCCGGGCCGCCAGCAGCGGCCCGCCGAAACGCGCGACGAGGCCGGCACGGTCGCGGCTCCGGTCGAGCGCCGCAAGCGCCGCGAACGTGAGCGGCGCGATCTCCCACGGATCATCGTCCCGGAGACCGGGCTTCTCGAGCAGGCGGGCCAGTGCCGTGGGGAAGCAGACGTCGACGTTGGCCAGCACGCCGTCGGCCACGCCGCTGGTTCCGAGCCGGGCGGCGAGCACCGCCGAGAGCCAGGCCCGCGTGCCGGCGTTGGGGACGACGATCCGCGGCGTCGCGAACAGGTCGCGGTCGCGACCGAGGAACGCGACCGCCGGCTCGACGACCTCCTCGAGGCACGACACGTAGCGGACGGTGAGCGGCATGGGGGCGGGACGCGGTGCGGGGAACAGGTGGCCGGCGGGCGGCCGGGGCTAGGGACGACGAGGGGGCTTCGAGAGACGGATCCGGCAGTGGGCCGGAGCCCGTCCCGCATCACACTACGGCCGGTCCGGGCCGACGCTTCAGCCGGCCGCCCGGCGTCGGGCGATTGGTTTCATGCCTTCCTTGGACCGCTCCCCGAGCGGGGGGCCACATGATACACCTCCGCGGCCGTGGTGAGGGCGTCCGGCGTGCCGAGGGCGTCGCCCCACGACGCGCTCGGCCCGGCCACGGGAGCGGAGGCTGCTGGTATCATCTCGCCATCGCGCGGACGCGATGGCGGGGGATGCAAAGAGTCGCGTGCGGCGTCCGCCGCCGTCCCGAAGCCCCGGCAGCACCACCCGCATTGGAGCCCGTCATGCGCATCCCGCTCTGCGGTCGCCTCGTCTCGGGTCGTGCCCTGCCGCGGCGGGCGCGCCCGCTGCCCGTCGCCCTCGTGGCCTGCGCGGTCGCATGGGCCGGCGCGGCCGCCTCGGGCCAGGACTTCGGCGACCACACGTCGTCGACGCTGACCACGAAGGCCTGGGAGGCGCTCGGCCAGCAGAAGCACGAGGCCGTCGCGGCCTACGTCGGCAAGTGCCGCGAGCTCTACGAGGCGGAGGCGATCAAGCAGCAGGCCGCCCTCGAGGATTACCTGCCGGCGGACAAGGGGCACGACGCGTGGGCGCTCAACGACGTGGGCACCTGCTGCTTCATCGAGGGGCAGTCGCTCGAGAAGCAGGGCAAGAAGAAGGAGGCGGCCGCCGCCTACAGGCGGCTCGCCGGGGACCTGAAGTTCGCGCAGTGCTGGGATCCCAAGGGCTGGTTCTGGAAGCCCGCCGAGGCGGCCGCGAAGCGGCTCAAGGAACTCGATTTCGACGCCGTGCTCGACGCGAAGTGAGCATGGCACAGCCCCATACTGCTGAAGCGCGGTCGGCGTCGCCCCGCGCCGCCGCCATCCACTCGCGCGGGTGATCCCGCCACAGGAGCCCGCCGATGCACGTGAGATACCGCCACCGCGTGCTGGGGATGCTGTTTCTGCTCGCGGTCGTCACCTACGTCGACCGGGTCTGCATCTCGGTCTCCGGCACGACGATGCAGAAGGACCTCGGGATCGCGCCGGAGCAGTGGGGCTGGGTGCTGGGCGCGTTCGCCCTCTCCTACGGCCTGTTCGAGGTGCCCAGCGGCGCCCTCGGCGACCGGATCGGGCCGCGTCGGGTGCTCGCCCGCATCGTCACCTGGTGGTCGGCGTTCACGGCGCTCACCGGCGCGGCCACGGGATTCTGGCCGCTCGTCGCCACGCGGTTTCTCTTCGGCGCCGGCGAGGCGGGGGCGTTTCCCAACGTCTCCGCGACGCTCTCCCGCTGGTTTCCGTCGCAGGAACGCGGGGGCGCGCAGGGCTTCGTCTGGATGGCCAGCCGGGTGGGTGGGGCGGTGTCGCCGCTGCTCGTGATCCCGTTGCAGCAGGCCTTCGGCTGGCGGGCGACGTTCGTCGCGTTCGGCGCCGTCGGCGTGCTCTGGGCGGGATGGTGGTGGCTCTGGTTCCGCGACGACCCCCGCGACAAGGCGGGCATCACGCCGGCGGAACTGGCGGAGATCGGCGCCGGTGGTGGTGCCGGCGGTGCGGCCGGCGGCGGGCATCACGCCATGCCCTGGCGGACGCTGCTCGCCAGCCCGAATCTCTGGTGGATCATGGCGATGTACTTCCTCTACTGCTGGACGTCGTTCTTCTATCTCAGCTGGCTGCACACGTTCCTCGAGAAGGCCCGCGGCTACAGCAAGGAGGACCTCGTCGCGCTGTCGTGGCTGCCGTTCGTCTGCGGCGGCGTCGCCAACCTGCTCGGCGGCCTCGCCAGCGACCGGCTCGTGCGGCGGGTGGGGCTGCGGTGGGGCCGCCGCTGGATCGGCGTCGCGGGGCTGGCCACGGCGGCGGTCTTCACCGGCGCGACGTTCTTCACCCAGGACAAGTTCCTCTCCGTGCTCTTCCTCGCGCTGGGCTACGCGGGGAGTGACTTCATGCTGCCGGTGGCGTGGGCCGTCTGTCTCGACGTCGGGGGGCGTCATGCCGGGGCCGTCAGCGGCGCCATGAACATGGCCGGGCAGTTCGCCGGGTTCCTCACGTCGGTGGCGTTCGGATACATCGTGGCGGCCACGGGCAGCTGGGACGCCCCGCTCGTGCCGATGACCGTCACGGCGGCGCTCGCGGCGGCGGCCTGGCTGCGGATCGACGCCACGAAGCCGCTCTTCGCCCCGGTCGTCGCCCTCTGCGTGCTGGCTGCCTGTGCCGGGGGCGCCGGCGCGGCGGAGCCGGCGCGGCCGCGTGGGTCGAACGTGGTCGTGGAGGGATCGGCGGAGGAGGGCTTCCGGCTCCTGCGCGACGGCCGGCCCTTCGTCATCCGGGGCGCCGGCGGGGAGCGGCATCTCGACATGCTGGCGGCCTGCGGCGGCAATTCGATCCGCACGTGGGGGGCCGAGACGCCCGACGCGACCGTCGACGGTCGGCGGCTGATCGACCGGGCGCACGAGCTCGGCATCGCCGTCACCGTGGGGATCTGGCTGGGGCACGAGCGGCACGGGTTCGACTACACGAGCCCGAAGCAGCTCGCCGAGCAGCGCGGCAGGGTCGAAGCCGCGGTGCGCCGGTTCAAGGACCATCCGGCGATGCTGCTCTGGGGGCTGGGGAACGAGATGGAGGGGCCCACGGGCGCCGGCGCGAGCCCGGCGGTGTGGAAGGAGGTCGATCACCTCGCCCGGCTCGTGAAGCGGCTCGATCCGCGGCATCCGGTGATGACGGTCGTCGCCAACGTGAATCCCGACAAGCTCCGGGCGATCCGGGAGCACGCCCCCGCCGTCGACATCCTCGGCGTGAACGCCTACGCGGGGGCCGCGGGGGTCGGCCGCGTGCTCCACGAGTGCGGTTGGCGAAAGCCGTATTGCATCACGGAGTTCGGCCTGCCCGGTCCCTGGGAGACGGAGCAGACGGCCTGGAAAGCGCCCGTCGAGCCGTCGAGCCGCGGCAAGGCGGCGTCGACGTTCGTGACGCAGGGGGAGATCATGGCCGACGCCGGGCGCTGCCTGGGGAGCTACGTGTTCCTCTGGGGGAGCAAGCAGGAGGCCACGAGCAGCTGGTTCGGCATGTTCCTGCCGTCGGGCGAGAAGACGCCCCGGGTGGACGCGATCGCACGGGCCTGGACAGGCGACTGGCCGGCCAACCGGGCGCCCGTGCTCAAGGAGGCCGTGGTGCCGCTCGAGAACGTGCGGATCGCGGCCGGCAAGGCCGTGACGGTGCGGGTGCGATACGAGGATCCCGAGGGGGATCCGCTCGACCGGGCCTGGGAGGTGGTCGAGGAGAGCACCGACCGGCGGGAGGGGGGCGACGCGGAACGGCGGCCCGACGTGGTGCCGGGGGCGGTGCGCGCGATCGACGCCGACACCGCGGAGGTGACGGCGCCGGCGAAGCCGGGCGCTTACCGGCTCTTCGTGACGGTGAACGACGGCAAGGGTTCCGCGTCCGTCGACAACTGGGCGTTTTTCGTGACACCGTGACCGTCGGCCCGCGCTGTGCCGCGCGCAGGCGGGCGTGGCCGGGCTGCGGTGCACTGCATGATGGACACAGCGTCCTGTGGCCTGATCGAACCGGCTCACGGCGTTGCAGCGGCGGAATCGACGACCCGATCCCGCTCGGGCAGCAGCTCACCGAAGGCGGCGGCGATCGTCTCGATCGCCGCCGTGTGCCGCGCCGGGGCCTCGCGTCGCCAGGCGTCGAGATGGGCGGCGAAGGATCGCGGCGCGGTGGCGGGCGCCGCGTTGAGCCAGCGGATGGCGGCCCAACGGTCGGGGCGGTCCTCGAAGAGCGGCAGCAGGCCCGCGGCCACCGCCAGGGCGTTGGCCCGGTCGGTGGGATGCGACACGAGTTCGTCGCGATGCCGCTCGTACCATGCGGCCAGCGTCATGCCCGGGGGCCGCGGCGACTCCTCGAGCCGCTCTTCGGCGTATTCCCGCAGCCGCGGGGCGTAGGCCGCCCAGTTGGGATACGGCGGCTCGCGATTCCAGGCCTCGGCCATGCGACGCAGCACAAACAGGCTCGCCGTCTCGCAGAGCGCCTCCTCGAACCAGAGGTGGCCGGCGGGATTGCGGCCCGGCCGCTCCCGGCAGGCGGCGTGGCAGACCTCGTGGGCGAACTGAAACGAATACTGCGACCAGCGGCGGCCGCCCGTGTCGAGCCGCACCTGGAGGTTGCCCGCGGCGGAGCGGTCGAAGAGCAGGATCGGGCCGCCGCGGGCCGACACCTCCATCGGGGGCGGCACGGCGTCGGGCACGTGCCGGAGGAGCTCGCGGCCGGACGAGGCGAGCACCGCGCGCACGTCCTGGGGCACGGCGCCCTCCCATTCCGCCTCGTCCACGAGCAGGATCTCGAGCCGCGGCGGCTCGTCGGCGCGGACGGCCGCGGGGGCCGTGACGGTGCAGACGAGGGCGACGAACGGTGCGGCGACGAGCAACGCCGCACGGCGCGGCGCGGCGGCGCTGTGGGGCGGAGGGAGGCTCATCCTGGCACCCTCGGAAACGACATCGGGGACGGGACCGTGCGAACGGGCGTGATTTTCGCCGCGCTCCCCCGCCGGCTGCAATCGCCGGGGGCCCGCGTGGCCCCGGCGGCCGCATGACCCCGCCGTGGCCGGCCGTCTCCCGCGAAGGGCGCCCGCGCCCCGGCTCGCGATCCATGCGACGAGCCGCGTGAGCTGCGGGCCGTCGGGCCCGGCGAGGCCCGAGACTTCCAGCGGCCCCTGATGCCCGACGATCACGCCCGCGTGCCGAGCGTCCGCCGGATGCGGCGCTTGCGGCCGTCGAAGTGGAGCGTGGAGTGCACCCGGCAGGCGCCGTTGTTGCAGCGGAGGTGGTGCCGGGGATTGATGTCATCCACCCGCAGCGAGGCGGATCCGCTGCTCATGGCGTGCGCGCTTCCTTGGAGACCGCAGGAAGGAGCCCGCGGAGCAGGCCGCCCGAAGCATGTCAGAGGACCACCCCCGGGGGGCTGTTGGCCCGCCGCGCCGCCGGCGATCCGCCGCCGATCGGCGGCCGCGGACCCCTCGGCGTCACCGCCAGTTGCGGAACGGCTCGTAGACCCTGACGGAGAGGAGCAGCTCGCTCGCCGCGAAGCTCGACGTCATCGAGCCGCCGAACTGTCCGAAGCCGTTCGGCGGGGCTGTTACCGGCGAGGAGCCGGTGCCGATCGCGAAGAAGCGGTAGCCGAGGTCGAACGTCAGTC
>Ga0209189_1000501_pt1 | contig 32846 bp, 41 predicted proteins | sample C_130820_EF_Meta_FD_187308 | JGI IMG/M metagenome (GOLD analysis project Ga0209189, IMG submission 187308) | Freshwater microbial communities from Lake Croche, Canada to study carbon cycling - C_130820_EF_MetaG (SPAdes) (version 3) | ecosystem: Environmental > Aquatic > Freshwater > Lake... | reverse complement strand
GAAAAAGATATACTAGAAAAACAAAAAAATCAAGTAAGAGAACCAAGAAATTTCTAGGAAATTTCCACAAACATAAAAAGTCGCGTAAATCCAGAAAATCCAAGAAATTTCCAAGAAAATTCCAAAACGCCATAAAAAAGAAACGTTAATTTAGAAAAAACAATATAAACAGGTTTTCATATTGTTTTTATATTATAAAATGTCGCAATTACATTTTAACGTAAAACTTTTACACGAAGACGCCCGTGAACCAGTATATGGCTCAGATTATGCCGCCGGTATGGATGTATTTTCAGCGGTCGATGAATCCATCCCTCCCAGAACACGAAAATTAATCGGCACCGGTATTTCCGTTTCATGGAAAGGCTGTGACGCAGAACACTACTATCTTCGTGTAGCACCACGATCCGGATTAGCCGCTAAATCATGGGTAGATGTCGGTGCGGGTGTCGTAGATTATGATTACCGAGGTGAAGTATTTGTTTTACTTGTGAATAATCACAACGAAAACCAGTTTGAAGTGAAAAAAGGCGATAAAATCGCGCAATTAATCATGGAGAAAATAAATCGTCCAATCATAGGAATCGTGACTGAACACAGTGAAACCAAACGCGGAACTGGCGGATTTGGATCAACCGATGTACCAAAGATTCCAACGCCGTAACAACGAAGATATGTATTTTAACACTTCCATCTATTACCACAATCAATACAGGTAACAAATGTAGTCATCGGTTCATCAGCCGATCTCGTCTGCATCTGATAATAGGTACATTTCTTTGAACGGCATTTACGACAAGTGAAAGTATCTGTCGCTGCTTCCATAGTGGTCTCGTATTTACTCTTGTCGCGTTTTATTTTCGCTTGAATAAGAGGATCCCATTTCACCGGGTTCATTTCTTGATGCGTCATGAAAGCAATAGTGTGCGCTTTTATTTGTCCACTGGTTAATTGCCCTAATAATTCGGGGTTTTTCAAATTGAAATAAATACTGCGCAAACGGTCGACATAAATTTGAACAAAATAGGGGTTATCCCATTTCTTTACCACTTTACGATTGGTCGCTTCTTTTAAACAATAATTATAAATTCCTTTTTCTAAATTTTCGGTTTTTTTCTCATTTTGAATCACCGCGTTTATTTTTGAACGAATATTTTTACGAAACACCTCGGGGTTTTCAACTTGTCGCATATTATGTGTGTTTTACTATAACACATAATATGTATTTATATCAAAATCAATTTTATTTCTAATCCTTCTTCTTTTTTGTATTTAGACATGAAAATACGCTCGTAACACCCGCATCACCACCATCATCATCATCACTATAATCATATTCTTCCTCACTCAATTCAGACCCAATATCTTCCAATTCTAATTCCTCATCCACATCATCCGAACCGTTAACATCATCAATTTGTTCCAACTCATCACTATCTTCATCGTCATCATCACCACTTCCATATTCTTCATCCTCATCACTATCCACTACAAATCCGTCTTTCAAATATCCATGTTTTGTCTTTTTCTCTGCAGGAACGCCTTCCAATTCATCCACCTCATTTTCATCTTCGGCACAAGTCACTGCCAAATCCTCAAATCCCCCGAATAATTTCTCATATATTTTGTTCCATAATTCAAGAGTTAAATGACACAATCCGTATTCTGAATTGTCCTTTTTCACTTGCGCAACCAAAACGCAATTACCGAAAAACAAAGTGCTATCTACTGGAGGTGGGAAATCATATTTATTCTCTGTATTCGCCTTACCTTCGGTCTTACCATAAAGCAATACAACATATTTTTTCCCGTCGATTTTAATATTAGACCATTCAGTTTGTTTCACAAAATCATCTGCTTTTTTGAAACCACATTTCTTGTACAATTCATCTTCTTTGTATTCCTTTATAGTGAGACTTTTTAAACTCCCATTTTTTTCAACAATAATCACTGAAATATTTTGTATTTCCATTGTTACTACTTACTAATAATATTATAAATGGGTTTAAATAGTTTACATTAATAATATTAAGATTAAATATTTAGGAAATACAAATGAGAATATATGTAAATTCATATAATCCCATTGATATGTTGGATAAAATAAAAAAAATAGATGCGAATTTTAGCAAATGTACGAAATATATAGAAATTGTTTCAAACAATGGACTTTATAAAATAGAAAATAACAATTTATTCAAACTACATCCAGTTGATTATCCTGTAGAGCTGTTGAAACAGTATTATAAAAATCTAGTGTTATTTATTGACAAAAGTTATTTTAAACCAGAAAATATATATTCGCAAATCCCCCCAGAACACGAGGTTCGTGATATCACTTGTTTTTATTATGAATTTTGCGACCCAAATTTATTATCCAAGAAAAAAAAGAATGATTATTCTATACAGCTCGTAGTAGAAGGAACCTATAAGGAAAACGAGATTCATTTACAAACAAATTCAAATAATGTCAACAATAAATATTATCGTTTTGTTCCACATGATTTTTATTTTTTAGTAAATGACAATTTTGATTTTGATAATTATTTTTGTAAAGAAACACTCAATGAGTTTTTATCCCAGTTATTCTAATATTTACATAGTATAATTATATGTTATTTTGGACAGTTCAAACCATTCTTATATCATTCATTTTAATTTATTTAGTTCATCATTTAATTACTTATTTCAAACAAATATTGACGGTTCCTAAAACAAAAGATTTAGTAAATTCGCCGATTCAAAAATACAATGATATGTTTAAAATTATTAGCGGAGCCGAATCGTCGAATTTTAATGCGATCCCGACAAATATAAATATAGAAGATTATTTGCCAAAACCTGGTTTCACACCAGAAGAAATAAAAAATGATGTAAATCAAGAGATGAAAAATGAGTTAAAAAGTTTTTTGAAAAAGCAAATGACAAACGCATCGTCTACCTCTAGTAGCATGACAACAACAACCGATATATCAACATTGGATTCTTTTGGATCCTCGTCATATTATTCGAATTATTAGTGTTTTCTTGTTTTTCTGGATTTCCTAGTTTTCCTGGATTTCCTAGTTTTCCTGGATTTCCTAGTTTTCCCGGATTTTCTAGTTTTCCTGGATTTCCTATAATTTTTACCTCCACTAAAACGATGTTTTTTATTAGGGCCTTCTAAAAGTTCATTTGAATAATCGTCATCCGGGTTAAAATCAACCGTTCCCCATAAATTTTGAAATTTTTCACTTTCCGGATATTTATAGTTTTCATACATATCTGATAATTCGGGTCCGGTCATTAATCCACCTGGACCTACACCGTAACGGTTTTCATTTTCTATATCGTAATGAGCTTTTTTTACATCATATGGTGTGATTGTAAATAATTTTCTTTTTTCTTTTGGAAAATTTCCAGAATCTAATTTTTCCATATTGTTTTCTTCATTTATTCTTAGTCTTTTTTTTGGGGGAGTATTAAAATGATTCATATATTATGTAAATATTTTATTCAAATTTACATAAATAATATAATAATCTAATTCTAAAATATAAATGACACTTTTACAAAGCGTACTTTTTATGATGTTGTTGAGTTTTGTCATACAATATTACGTAATGAGTGTTATTATGACGAACAATATCACAAATATTCGTAATAGTTTAGGAAAAGTCTACATGTCGGGAATTATGGCACTCTTGATGGGAATTGTGGAAGTTGCCATGAATGATTATTACATGAAAATGATTTCCGCGAAATATTATATTGTTTTATTTATCCTTTTGGGATTATTATATTACATGTACAAGACCCAACAATATATATATGATCGTGATTATTTGAACGAAATGATAGAACATCATTCCATGGCTCTAACAACTTCTGGTGAAATATTGAAAAAGACAAGTGATCCAAAAGTGAAAAATTTGGCGTCTAAAATTATCAATACTCAAGAAGACGAAATACAATACATGAAAAGTTTATTGGGGAAATAATAATATTTTCAAGTGATTTAAAGGTTTCACAATAAATATATATATTCACTAGAATGTTAAAAGACTACGAAAAAGAAGAAATTATAAAAAATTTTCCCAATATAGAACTTTCTTATGAAACAATAGGACATAATAAAGTTTACGATTTCATATTATGTATTCCCGAGGGAAAAAAGATGTTTGCCTGGTTTACGACATATAAAAAACAAAATGTTTGTTTTTTGATGGAAATCAATATGGAAACAAAACAAATCATAAATATAGAATACGCGGTCTGTTGTTTTCATGATCATTTAAGTTTTGGTACTATTTTTTATGGAACTATATTCAAATATGAAAACACGCGTTTCTTTTCAGTAGAGGACTTGTATTATTTCAAAGGTCGCGATGTAAATATGAAAAATTACTGTGAAAAATTAGAATTAATGAAACATATATTCGCAAATGACATCAAACAGGTATCATATTATCAATACCAAATTGTCTTTGGACTTCCCATAATTGATGATAATTACCAAAATATTTTGAATATTGCGACGATCCTTCCTTATAAAATCAAATATTTACAATTTAGACAAAACAACAAAAATTCATCAGTCATTAATTGTGTATATTATAAATCGAATTTAGGAGAAAAAAGGTATGGAAACAATCATGGTGCTCCTCAACAAAAGAAGGAATACACATTTAATGTAAAGCCAGAAATACAAAGTGATATTTATGGTTTGTATGTATATAGTAACGATCGTAAGAAATGTGATTATTATGTAGAGACAGCATGTATACCAGATTATAAAACGAGTGTGATGATGAATAAATTGTTCAGAAAAATCAAAGAAAACGAAAATTTGGATGCTTTAGAAGAAAGTGACGATGAGGAAGAATTCGAAAACCAGGATATAGATAAATACGTACATTTGGACAGAGAATATAATATGATATGTGAGTATAATTACAAACATAAAAAATGGACACCTTTGCGTTTAGCGCCGCGGGGGCAACGCGTGGTGAATAAAAATGATTTAGGTCGTTTATAATTTTAAGCGAACAAACAAAAACATATAAAATAATATTATCTTATATATAATGGCAACCATGAATATAAATTCACCCTTAAATCCCTTTACATTTAAAGGTCAAATTGGGGCACCAAACGGGAATATAAATCCAAATTTAGTAAACGTAGACAATTCCAGTTATTCTGGCGGTTTTGGAAGTACCGAAACATCTAGACAATTTTCTTTAGACAAAAACCCAATTAGTAACGTTGAAGCCGCAGCTGCGTCAAAAATACAATCTGGTGGGGCGCCACGAAGATGTGGTGGAACAAAAAAAAATAAAAACCCATTTAAATTAAAAATAAAAAATATTGTCAATAAGTATAAGAAGATGAAGTCAAAATTTAGTAAAAAGATGACATTAAAGAAAATGAAACGAAGATTATCAAAAATGTTTGGCATGAAAAAATCAAGACATGCTAAACATTCAAGAAAACATCGTGGGTCACGCAAAATGAAAATGCGTGGTGGTGGTTATCATCAATACATGGGAAATGTACCTAATACACCTGTATACTCCACCGGTGGTGTTTTACCCCCAAGCCAGTTAGCATTAGCAAATCCAGTTCCATTTGAAGTATTAAAAAATACCGGTGCTTGTACAGATAATTACAATCATTTTACCAACAGCGGAAAACAAATATGGTAATTTGTTTATACTTTTAATCTGAATATATATCTAAAAATATATTCAAATACTCCGATCGATAGATATTTAGAGCATTTACAATATTTACAGTTATTATTTACATAAAAATGATGTGAAAGTTTATATAAATTTTTATTTGGGTTTTCAGTACAATATTTATCATTATTTTGATATTCTAACACATACATTATTTTTTGATAAGTTATATTGTTTTATATTTATTAGTAAAATAAATTAATTAGATAACTAAATTAAATCAATTTTATTTTTGAAATAAACTTTTTCTTTTTATTATATATGACTCCTTTTGAAACATTATTAGTAGTATTTAGCGTATTAATTATTGGCGGAACATCATATGAATTATATAATGAAACGAAAACACACCATAGATCAAAACATCATGTTCATTCAGAAAAATATCATCATAAATCAGATGCTAAATCAAAAAAAGGTTTTTTTGGATTATTTAACGAATCTCGAAAAAGCAAACATAAAAGCAGAAAAATATCAGAACGAGCAACTCGAAAAATATCACCTCGAAGTAGTCGAAAATTATATAATATATTTAAAGGTACATTGGATAAGAAAAAAACAAGTAAAAAGTTAAGAAGCGAAAAACGTAGAAAACATACGAGTAGTATGACCAGTTCAGAAAAAAGACAATACTATTTGAATAAATTCAAACACAATGTTCACAAGACGAAAAAAAGAAGAAGAAGAGTTTATATTTAGACTTATAAACGTCTAAGTTTTGTTGAATCTAAAATATTCATTTTTATTAAGAAAAATATAAATGTTTAAAGGTTGATAGAGTTTTTACTAAAAAATATTAAAAGCAATTGTTTATTATGTATAAATATAAATGCTATTTTTATACATATTCTTATTTATTAGTTGTGTCACTTCTTTAGAAGTGAAACCAATAAAATCGTGTGTAAATTGTAAACATTTTTTTCTGGAAAATCCATTGTCAAATCCAGAAAATGGAAAATGTTTATTATTTCCAATAAAAAAAACGGATAAAAAAAAAATTATTGGTGGACACGCAACAACTTCAGTGGATTATGAAAAATGTATATTTGTAAGAAATAACGAAGACATGTGTGGTAAACATGGAAAATATTATGAGCACAAACACGGAAATACAGATGATATGAAAGAGTTTTTGAAAAAGTTGATGAGAAAATTTCCAAGAAATGATGATATGGAGTTTTTACAATGTCCAAATTGGAGTTGTTAGATTTCTTACGCATTTTTCTTTTTAATCGAAATCAAACATTTTCCTTGTAATAAATCATTCTTTTCATTTGTTTCATTAATTTCATCATTTGTCACAACACCACACCCACCTCCATCATTTTTAGGGTTATATACAACTTTCCATTTCCCGACGTCAGGATTATAATTCAAATTAGATGAATGAATAATTTTATAGTTTTGTTTTCTATAAAATGTTTTTCTTTTGGACCATTGGTTCTTGAATGGTTGATGCTCGTCAATAATATCCACCACAATAGGGGATCCATGTTTTTCACGAAGAATACGTCCAACTGCTTGTTCTATATCCGTTTTAGGAGTAGCCATAATAAGCGTGGTTAATGTCTTGATATCTAACGCCTCTGCCGCCATAGAATATGTGGCAATAATCACTTTTTTGGTTTCGCTTTCTTTCAACGCAGCCTCTTTCATACCACCTACATAATAACCGACCGTCGCAATATTTCGTGCTTCAATCGCATCATATAAATATTTCAACAAATTTTTATTGTGTGCCAAAATCATGATTTGTTGTTTTATATTTTTTTCACTGCTTTCGCGTAATAAATCCACGAGTACAGTTAATATAAATTCACTGCGATGATTAAAACCACACAATTTCGTAATCATGGTACTATATTGAACTTGACCTCGATAATCCGTTACAACTTCTTTAAAATCTTCATCATTGGATACATAATCGATCGCACGAACAACCACGCTATGTTGTTCATCTCGTTCTCCCTTATAAACGACTTCGCCCAAAAACATTTTGAATATTTTGGTTGTCCCATCTTTACGGTTCATAGTTGCGGACAATCCTAACATATATTTGGTTACTATTTTGAAAAGAGCACATGAAAATACCTCACTTGATATATGATGTACCTCATCTATAATAGTTAATCCAAAACTATCAAACATGGATCCAGGATAATCTTTCATAGATAACGACTGTAACATACCAATAACAATATCCTTGTCTTCAATATCTACAATTTGACCTTGGATTTTTCCTACGCGTGCACTAGGAAGAAACTGACTAATGCGCTCAATCCACTGATTCATGAGGAATTCTTTATGTACAATTACCAATGTTTTCTTACGTAATATGCTAATAATATTGATAGAAAGCACGGTCTTACCGTAAGCACATGGGAGTTCAAGTAAACCACAACCTCCAGCATCATTGAATTTACTTACATGATCAATATATGATTTTACTACAGGTTTTTGGTTTTCTCGTAATTCACCCATAAATTGAACGCTAATATTTTCACCAGGAGGTATTTTATTTTTTGTATGGGGTCCAAAATAGGTTTCGCCAAAATATCGTGGGACATAAAATTTATTATCAGATTCGCGATATACAGGGAAAGTGTGGTGTGCCTGAGACATAACCGCACCTTGCGTCATTGGTTTTGCTGTTAATTCGCGTTTTAATTCTTCTTGTTGTTCTGGTGTTAACTCATTTTTCAATATAGTGTATCCTTTTTGACCAAGGTATCCACGTGGTTTATTAGGGGACGTGTTTTCAAAATAGTCTGGACCAGAGGTTATAAAATTATTTAGTAAATTTTGGGTTTTTTGGGGTTGACGTGAGGTTTTCTTTTTAAAATACATTCTATTGTTTGTATATATTTTTGTATATTATATTCATTTAGTAAAATATTTTAAAGTCAATTTTTATTTTGATTTATTTTGAATTTTGTATTTTGAAATTAATTTTCAAATTATCAAAGAATATAATCTATGAATATGATATATGGAAAGTTTTGATAACCTATTCAAAAAACAAAATACCGGACAATTCATTTTATTCATTTTATTCATTATTTATTTACTTGCCGGATACAAGACCCCTGAATTATTAGCAAAAGGAATCGACACTATGATTGGAAAAATCGTTGTTGTTATTGTAGCAGTTTTGTTATTTTGCAAATGTAATCCAATTTTAGGTTTATTAGGATTCGTAGTTGCTTACGTATTAATTCGCAGATCTGAAATGAAAACAGGAACATATGCCCTTGAAAAATATATGCCAACCGAAGAAAAAAAGGCATCTAATTTGACCGCATTTAATCAATTTCCTTATACTTTAGAACAGGAAATGGTGAGTAAAATGGCACCTATTGAACATACTGTATATGAGCCTGCTTCTTTTGTCCCATTATTAGACAATACTCATGATGCTTTACCAGTATAAATATATTTTTATTATTGTATTATACAAAATATTATTTTATATGATACAATACGTTATTTATTGATCCAATATAAAGGATTCAACCAATCATTTTTATTTTTCCATTCAATCATTTTAGAATAATATGTATCATAATTTTCTATTAAATAATCTTTTGTAATTAAATTCCATTCGGATACAATAACTATTGGTAAGTCATCATAAAATTTATCCATTTCAGTATTTGTATATTTAATGATTGGTATTGAATTTAGATATAATGATTCATATATACGATGACAATCAATACCAGTTCCTTCTGGTGATAAAACATATTTTGATTGTGACATATTTATATAAAATTTTTGTATTTCTACATTTTCTTCATTTATAACCCAATCTAAATAATGAAATGTATTATAACATTCACTTCTTTTTTGTATATTTGTTTTGATAACAAAATTCATATAAAGTATATGTATTTTTTCATCTTTATTTATGACAGGAATATTTTGTATTATGGATACTGTATCATTAGGATAATCTCTAAAACCAATTGGAATTGATTTTACATTTATATTATTACATGTGTTGTTGATTGAATATATTCTAAACACATAATCTTTTATTAAATGATAATGATTATCACTAAAACGAATATCACTATTATGTGTGATTAAATTAAATTTATTTTTAGGTGGATTATTATTCAAGTGAGTGACAAATAAATCAAAATAATCTAAATTCAAAAAAACGAAATCATTTAATTTGACTTCAATTGATGAAAATGTTCCATTATATCTCGGACAAATACACCATTGCGAGATTTTATAAAAAGAGTATCCTGAAATATAACTATTTTTTATGACTTGATTTTTTAAAAGAAACGTGCTATTTCCCTCTTCTTTTTCATAACCGAGTATTGGTTCTCTACAAATGAAATCGACGGGTTTTAAAATTTTTGTAAAAATAACGTCGTTCGGATTATTATTATTATTATATTCATGTATAAAGTCATTCAATAAAATATCTACATTATTTTTATTTACTAATATAGCAATTGGACCTCCTAACCAAAAATTGTTTTTATTATATTTTTCAGCATCACAATTATTATAAAATCTACCCGATTCATGATAGTCAATTCCTTCCATATTATATTCTGGATTTAAATGTCCTATTTTAGAAATATCATTATATTTTCTACCCCACAAGTAACCCGGACATAAATGTAAACATCTCCAATTATCAGGTAACAATTGAACCGTTTTATTTATTTCTTCCAAAAAATTATCAATTGGAAAAAAATCATTGTCACAAATAATCGCATATTCAAAATTAATTTTTTTAAATAAATTTATACTATTTGTAATCATCTCAAATGATATATCATTTATAGATTTATTTTTTAAAACATAATCATTCAAAAGAATAGGTATATTATAATTACTAAAATTATTTATTATATTATTCATTCTTTTTAAAGATGTATCATTATTTGGAATTGTTGTAGTTATAATAATTACATTTGACTGATTTATCATTACTATTATTACTATTATTACTATTATTACTATTATTACTATTATACATTTAATCTTTAATCTTTAATATCATTTAATTATTATCCATTTCAAATGTTTTTATAAAATAATTTTTCAAAAAATATGCCAACACAAAAACAGTAACAATAATGATAATAATGGCGAAATATAATATACTATCACCTTTGATAAGGTCGTTCATAGATGATGATTTTTGTTTTACATAATCCTCCATTGGCTCACCAATATCCAGTGCTTGACAATCCATCGTCAAATTGCTCAGTGAAGCCGACATGCTTGGACCACCATTATTTACATATATAGGAACAGATACAACGGCTGGATTACTTGTAACCTGTTTTATTATTTTTTGTAATGTGCGTAAAGTATCATTTGTTATTCCAATCGCGTCTGAAAATCCATAGACAATCACGTCGCGAGATCCGGTGCTATACGTGTAAAATGATTTTTTTGGTACTACATCATTTAGGGTAAATGTACCTGTTCCTTTATTTGTATTTTGTCCGGCGGATGGAGCCATGGTTGATACTGCTTTAATAATATTATTTATGACAATAGAACCACTCACTGTAATGCCATAAACACTGATTGGTATATAAACCATTAGACTATTTCCGCCATACAATGGTGCATGTGTAATACAAATTTCACCAGTGACATACCCCCCATTATAATAATGTAATGAAGGAGAATATATATTTATACTAGAAACCTTGTATTGTATATTATTATAGGTAACACTTGGATTATCATTATATGTGAGTTGTATATATGTTCCAAAATTTGTTGCGGTTGGATTAGATATGGAACTATAATTAAATGAATAATCACATTTTAATTTACACTCTCCGGCAACATTTTGTGAGGATATATTGATTGGTTTCATAGTTGAAACAATCGCAGCGGTTCCCACGATAGAGGTAGTTTTTGATTTTTCTATAACTGGTTGTGATGATGCTTTTTTATTATTTTTAGGATTAACATTAATCTTTGGAATAGGTTTTGGTTTATTTTTAATTGCCATAATTATATATTATATAAATAATGAGATAAATAATTAAATATTATTTTTAAATTATATATAATTATGAAATTAACTAAAGGTAAATTAATAAAATTATACGATAAAAAAAAGCAAACAATGAAAAAATACAAATCATCATGTCAAAAAACAACAGAAAAAAATAAATCAGTCAAGAAAAATAAAGCAGTGAATTTACATAATACAACATTAAAACGTTTAGAAAATTAATAAAATATATTTTAATAATTTAAAATTTTATCAGTATTTGGAATGAATAGTCTCTACATAATTCCGTATTCAGCTACAGGTATTTCTATTATTGCTAGATTCATTTTTATGTATTTGCTTTATACAAAAAAATCAACAAATATATATTCGCTGATTTTTTGTATATTGAATATCATATCGTCATCATTATGGATAAATTATAGTATTATTGTTTCAGATTTACCAATTACTGTTCGTGGATCAAGTGATTTATTATTATTTACAATTTCGTGCATCTACATATTGTATAACAGAAATGAAGAATATAGTATTTCAAAAATGGTGTTACCAAGGTAGATACTGTATGGTGTTTGTTTCGTAAATAGTTACTTTAAATCCCTGATTATAACCCTCAACAAAAACACGGTCCCCGCTATTCAGCTGATCACATCCATATTCATTTGTACAACTACGACCATTATAAATAATAGGTAATTTTACACTATTATTCTGGTCACTCATGGTATAATACTGCCATTTGTCGCGATTTACATATAGAGGTCGCCCCATTAAAGGCAATATTTTGTCTTTTTTACTGTTATTGTGTAGAGGAGTTAAAATTCCCATTTGTCGATAACTCGTATCAACTACACCAGGATTCGTTGAAATATTAATCGGAATTACCCTTCTAGGATTAGGTACAAAATAACGTTCATCCGCAAGAGGTGGTATGTAGGGGTTCAATAATACATCAGGCGTTTGATTATTATATGGGTAATTGGGAATCAAATCGGGAACTAGTTGGACTCGAGGATCGCGTTCTTTTTTTACATTGACAATGACATTATTTTCTTTCTTAATAACACTAATATAAAGTAAATATCCTAAAATAAAAATAAACAATATAAGAAAAAAAAGTGTTACATTTTCAATACATATAACTCCTGGTATACATTTTTTGTTTGGCATATATATTATATATATAATATATGTCAAACGCCCGGCATTTAATTTCCGTCAACTGGCATTTGTAAATTTTTACCTACATTTGTTAAACTACCCAAATTCTTTAAATCAAATCCTTGTAATAAACCTTTGGCTTGTTCCATTAATGGGCTCATACTTTTCATTGCGTCGGCTAATTGTAGCTGTTGTTTCATTAATTTTTGAGTGTCATCGGTTAATTGCTTAATACCGTTTCCCCCTAAAATCTTGTTTAAATCCTCATATGCGTCTTCTACGGTAGAGGCATAATCGATTCTGTTTGGTTTATTATACATTGACGACATTGGCTCAGTTTCTTTTAATATTTTTTTGTATTTCTTTATTTCACTCTGTATATCATCTAACATTTTATTTTTATCTTTTATTTCACCTTCTATCTTGATGGCTTGATCATAATCATATTTACCCTTTCCTCCTTCATACGCTCTAGTCAATTTAACATGTTTAAGCTTCAGCTCTTTGATTTCATAAAAGATTGTATCCCACTGGTTATTAAGTTCTTTAATTCTTTTCTTAGCACGCTCAACTTCAGAATCTTTATCAGACTCTATATCAGACTTTTTATTAGACGCATTTTCAAAACTTTCCTTTACGGTTTTACCAACCATGAGTACACTGGTTAATACTAAAGGAACGGTTAAAATAATAATCATATTTTTGCTAAAATAGCGTGTTAAGAAAGCTACTAAAACAAAGAATACAATAGAATTAAAATTTCCAGTAACCATATATCCAAAAAGATTGATGATTGCTAAAATAAAAACAAAATATAAAACATATTTATTTTCAAGTATTTTTGATAAATTTTTTTTATCCATAAATTTTGGTATTTTTATCATTATATATATTACAATTAAAAAAAAATAATAAATATTATTAATTATTTATTACTTTTTACCTTTTATTTTGTTCTACTTTTACTTGGTACAAGAATTACTTTCGTTTTTTAACGTATTTTTTATTCGCTTCAATTTCTTTTATTAAATATTTTAAATAATCATTTTTTGCTTTTAACGCATTTTTTTGTTGAGAAGTACTTATTCCATTAGCAATCATATCATTAATTTGTGATTGAACTTCTATTACTTTTGTATGTATATTTTTTTTAGCCATGTTTGCGAAACTTTCCTTTACTTTTTCCCCAATCATTAAAACACTTGTTAATAGTAAAGGAATTGTTAATACAATAGTTATATTTTTACTAAATAGATGTGTTACATATCCGATACAAACAAAAAATATGATGGAACTAAAATTTCCACTCATTAAATATCCTAAAAGATATATTGCTGATAATATAATGACAAAATATGAAACATATTTATTGTCAATCATTTCTGTTAAATTAGAATTATTCATTATTTTTGTAATTTTCATTACTATATATATATTTATATAAAATAAATAAAAATAACTAAAAAAATTGATAAAAATTAATTATTCAAAGTATACTTCATCAATGTATGTATATTTATCTTATCATAAATGAATAAAAATTATTTATTAATATGTGAATTATTTCATCCGGATTTACATGGTTATGATATGAATGAAAGTGACCCAAATATCAACGGGCATTATATAATCATTCATATAGATGAGAATAGTGATCAAGATAGCGAATACTATAGTGATAGCGATAGTGATAGTGAAGATGATTATTTTATATTAAACGCAGTTTTGATAGATATTTATAAAAAAAAATACAAATATCTAACATCGTCTTATAAAAAAAATAATTTGGAAATAATACATCCAACGATTCGTAATTATTTTAATATCATTTCATCCGAAAATTACATTACGCCACAAATTGGTTATCAGGTATATTTATCTGGAAATGAATGTGTTGCTATATTGAAAACCTTTTGGTTAAGAATTGTACAAAGATGTTGGAGACGGGTTTATAACGCACGTAAACAATTTTTGAAACCCCCAAATATTATACAATACTTGCGATTCAGAGAAACAACGCTAAATCATTGTATACGTATTCCTAGTATACATGGAATGTTTTGGTTTGGGTAACAATATAAAGATATTATATATATTATAATATATTTCAATAAATTTACACCTAATAAAAATGAAAACAATACAAACAATCATGCGAGACATATCACATATACAAAAATTATATAAAAAATATTATTCAGAAAAATCCGGTGTATGGACAGGAATACTTATGGGAGGGTGTTTTGGATATATGATGGAAAACGAATATTATACTCATTTGCCATTTATTATCATACCGCTTCCGTATGTAGGCTTTCATTTATATAAAAACAAACATTTTTTATGGAATGAATTCAAAAAAAATAAATTTGTTTTTTGGTTTTAGACCATAAAGATTCCCATTTAATAACTTGATGTAGTTCTTGATGTTGATCTTGATGGTGATGTTGTCGTAGTGTATCTATACTTCTTACTACGACGCGACGAAGAAGATCTCTTTTTATGTTTATGACGGCGATGTGTTTTTGGTTTGTAATCGGCTATAAACCCTCCTCTCATAATCATACCTTTTTTCATACCCTTTTTCATTTTTTTTGTAATATGTTTACGATGATGTCTTCGGCGACCTCCGACTCCAGCACCAGTTCCTTCTTCCGAATTAAAATTAGCAATCATTGTCTGTAGTTCTTTAATTTTGTCTAATATTTTTTGATATAGAGCACTAATATCTGGGTTATTTACATCTGTTTTCAGACCTTCCACTGAATCATTTATTTCTTGTAAATCGGCATTTAATTTATTGATATTTTCTAACGCACCATCGCGTTCTGCTACTACAGTATCTTTTTCAAGTTTTATATTATCTCTATCAGCAGTTATTTTATTTATTTCTTCTTGTAATCTCTTTATTTCTTCATTTAAAGCATTATCTCTACTAGTTTTATCACTTTCTGACGTGGCTTTTAAAGTATTCAATTCACTCTCTAACGCAGAAATTTTTTCTTGAAGACCATTTGCTTTATTTTCTAATTCACCTATTTTTTCATTACCAGACGCAACTGTATTCATTTGAATAGATAAATTTTGTTTTGTGACTCTACAAGTTTTAATTAAATTCTCAACAAATTCTTTTAATTCTTCCACACTAGTATCGATATCAGATAAAAATTTATTATTTCCACGTAGAGTATCTTTAATTGTGGTTAAATTATTAAGTATATATGTTTTAACTGGAATAGGACCTTCTATATCTGCCATATATAATAACAAAATATTATTTTTATTATTATATAAATCAAGTTTGAATAATTTCTTCTAAACTTTTTCGAATATTTTTAATTTCATTCAGTATCCGTTTTTTTTCTTGATTTGTTTCAAGTATATCTTGGTCTGTTAATTTACTATTTACCATGATATCTTGAATATAATCATTCAAATAATTCAATGTTTTCATTTGGTCTTCTTTTTGTTTAATAATAAAATCATAATATGTTTGATAATCATTATTGACGCTTGATAAAAAACTGTTGTCTCCAGAAATATTTTTTAAATATTTTCTTTTTTCCAATAATAATTTTTTTTTTGATTTTATTTCTTGGTCAATTTGTGATAAATACTTATCTCTTTGTGCTAAATTCATAGTAGGTAATAATTCTTTTTTCACAGAAGAAGATTCATTCATTGTATTTAATAAATCAGGGTTTTCTTGTTCTTGTTCTACATTTCTGCTTTTTGATAAATCACTTAATTTTGAATCAATTTCATCATCAATGATTGACAAATATTTATTTCTATCCTCTAAAGTCATTTTAACATTCACCATTTTCTCAATTTACTTCTTATATTAAACCAATGTAAAAAAAATTGAAAAGTTATTTATTATAATGAATTTGTAATAAATCAAAACATTACCCATAAAAATGAGTCATCCTGAAAATATGAATTACCCAGCAAATATGAATTACCCAGCGAATATGAATTACCCAGCAAATATGAATTATCCAGCGAATATGAATTACCCAGTGAATATCAACGAACACGCCTATAAATCCTGTTCCAATGATGAATATGATGCTCTTGAATCAAACGTTCCTTATATATCTAAAAATAGACCTTATTCTCCTAAATCAAAATTATACCATAGAGTAAATAATTGGGATATACTTGCGTTTATAGTAGTTACGACTTTATTGGTTTTACTATTATTTACAACAACACGAATACATAATCAAAAAATGATGATTCAAGATAATCAGCATGATAATAGCCCAGCAAGTATATATGAAAATTACAATCATGTAAATGATGCGGACTTAGACCCAGAATATTACAAAATGAACATTCGTAATTTATACGATCATCGCTACGTGGATTTAAGTTATTTAGACCATTCAGATGAGTTAAATGAAGCGTCTAATTATTATTCTGAATATTATAAGGCGAGATTACAAGAATTATGTGATTTATCTATAAAAAAAGAAAACAAATCAAGTAATAAAGAAAACAAGAAAATAAATTAAAAAATTATTTTGGACGAATTAAACGCACAGTCATGTTTATAAAATGAACATTTGAAAAGTTTTTTTCGATGATATATTTCAAGTATTTTTCGGCAACGATTCGCCCCTTGGTATCGCGGTAACTTTTCAACCCGTCCAACCTGTTAGCATATAATTGACAATCGGCAAATCGCATCAAAGCGAATTTGTCGTTATACCCTTCAAAATGACGATAACTTTCATTTGTCAATGCGATTTCACCAGGTTTTACCAAGTCAAGCCATTCAAGCAAAAAAGGTGTATATATATCCACGTCTGGTCTGATATACAGCATGAAATCGTATTTTTTTTGAGAATCTATACATATTTGTGTGACCCTTTTTTGACTTTCTAACGCACAAATCATGTTGCGTATTAATTCTGGACGCCATTCATAATCTGGGTGATCTCCATAGGTATCGTATAATTCTTTTTTGAAATAATCTGAAAAATTTACTGTGTTCAAAAATTCATCTTGATTATCAATTTCATAGTGTGTTGGGTTCAATAATTTATATTCATTATAATCATTCGGTACATCCCAAGAAATACCCCATACCATATTTTGCGATGTCTTCCAGGTATGAATATATACATCATAATCAATGTTATTATTTTTGAATATATCAAAAATTTGATTTTTATGCGCATGATGAACAAGTCTAATTGACCGCGTCATTCCCCAATAACAAATTGCTACACGAACCATTATTATGTTAACTTGTATAAATATATTAAAAATCTTTTTATTTTGAAATTAAACAATATATATTTTTATTAAAATATAAAATCTTAACTATATATTATTTAGGATGTCAAAGACTATTCATGAACCGTTACTATCACCTGACGATAATCGCTTTGTAATGTTTCCAATCCAACACCAGGATATATGGGAAATGTATAAGAAACAAGTAGATTGTTTTTGGCGTGCTGAGGAAATTGATTTATCAAAAGATTTAACTCATTGGGAGACCTTAACTGATGACGAAAAACATTTTGTATCTATGATATTGGCTTTTTTCGCCGCGAGTGATGGTATTGTTTTGGAGAATCTGGCTGTGCGTTTCATGTCAGATGTACAATTATCTGAGGCAAGAGCGTTTTATGGATTTCAAATCGCAATGGAAAATATACATTCCCAGACATATAGTTTATTGATAGAGACCTATATAAAAAATGAAGATGAAAAGATGCGTTTGTTTCGTGCTATAGATAATTTCCCTTGTATCAAGAAGAAGTCGGATTGGGCGCAAAAATGGATCAAGGATAATCGCAGTAATTTCGCCACGCGTCTAGTTGCGTTTGCCTGTGTAGAGGGAATCTTTTTTTCAGGTGCTTTTTGTAGTATATACTGGTTGAAAAAACGTGGATTGATGCCAGGATTGACATTTTCAAATGAATTAATATCGCGTGATGAGGCGCTACACTGTGAGTTTGCCATTTTGTTGTACAGTAAATTAGTGAAAAAGATGAGCAAGGCACGAATTCATGAATTGGTGAAAGAGGCTGTTGAAATTGAGACCGAGTTTATTTGCGAAGCGTTGCCATGTCGTCTCATTGGCATGAATTCAAAAATGATGACACAATATATACAATTTGTTGCGGATCGTTTGTGTCTTCAATTGGGATACGACAAGATCTATGATGTGGTCAATCCATTTGATTTTATGGAATTGATTAGTCTTGAAGCAAAATCGAATTTTTTCGAGAAACGTGTCGATTCTTATGCTTTAGCGGATAAAACCGTCTCGGAAGAGACATTTAATTTTAGCGAGGATTTTTAAGTATTGAATAAAATGTAATAAGAGTATAAATATTATTACATATTATATATAATATACACGAATCAATATGATTACTTGTAATTTAAAAGGAGGTTTAGGGAATCAACTGTTTGAAATATTTACAACCATTGCGTATGCGTTGTCAAATAAGGATGTCTTTTTTTTCAAAAACGTTGATTTGTTGAATGGTATAACACAACGACATACTTATTGGAATACTTTTTTTATATCTTTGAAAGGTTTTTTGAACAATAAATTTATGATGATGGATATTGTGCGAGAAAAATCATTCAGTTATGATAAATTACCAGATAAAACGAGTATGGCTCAAAATATTATTTTGGACGGTTATTTTCAAAGCCCATATTATTTTGAGGATTATTACGAAAAAATTTACCATTTATTGCGCATGAACGATTTGAAAAAAAAGGTTACTCAAAAATATAATTATAATTACAAGGATTTTATCAGTCTTCATTTTAGGATAGGAGATTATAAAGAATTACAAGACAGGCACCCCATTATGCCTGTTGAATATTACAAAAACAGTATCCAAATATTGTTGAATAAAATAAAACCGACTCAAGTGATTAAAATTTTATATTTTTGCGAACATCAAGACAATGAAGATGTAAATAAAACCATATCATTATTAAGTAGAAAATTTACCAACTGTGCCTTTATAAAGGTAAATGACCAAATAGCTGACTGGGAACAATTGTTAATGATGAGTAGTTGCGGACACAACATTATTGCGAATAGTACGTTTAGTTGGTGGGGGGCGTATTTAAATTCAAACCCTGACAAAATTGTATGTTACCCAGAAACATGGTTTGGTCCAAAAGCCCCACATGATACATTGGATTTATTTCCAGAGGAATGGATAAAAGTGCGGTGTGTTTGAGTGGAGGACTCGGGATACCAGAGATTTCTCTCTTTGACCCTGATTTTCAAAAGAGAAAATGATTAAAATTATATAGTAAAACAAAAATTATTATATGATTTCCTTTATTTTTTTTGATCGTGAATTTGTTGGATTAAAAAATGTTTATCCAAATCAGTCATGATTCGTTTGTAATTTACGATTCTTTTTTCAATATCACTATAATCTGTTTTTTGAACAACTGTCAATGGTATGATTAAAAACCAACGATCGCTTTGTTGTAAATAGAACCAGTTTTTATCAATCGCATAAAGAAGGTGTTTTTGTGGTTCTCGTAGTAAAAACTGAATTCCCAATTTGAAATTATTAATCAACGTGTCATAATAATGTTGTTTCACAATATACCCAGTGGTGGTTTGACAATGTGATACTTTTACACATGTGTCATCTATTTTTTCAAAAGGTGGCATATTATTCCCAGCCAATAAAATAACGTCCCAATCATCAGAGTGATTTTTCAAAAACGTGTTTAATTGCGTTTTAAATAATTCCGGGTCTAAAAATTGAATATCATCTTCACAAACCAACACATGTGACCAATTGTTTTCTTTTGCGATTTGAATACATTTTAAATGACTCATACTACAACCAAGTGCGCCATTTTCCACTCTGATCGCATTAAACCGTATAGCCTGAATCCCGATTTTCTTGAGTTCATTTTCCACATGTGCTCTACGGTCTGCTCGTTTTTCTAAATTAATATACAACGTATGTTGAATATCTTCTATACCTGATAGTTTGGTTGTCATTTCAGGGCGTGTCGAATACATGTAATCGTAAATAAGTATTTAAGCTAGTTTTCTCCATATATAAATATATTCCTTGTATTTAGTATTTCGGGTGGATTTCTTGAGTTCGATTTTTTCATGACATGCACCCAAAAGAGGAAGTAAAGATTTTTCATAAATAGTAGAATTTATATTAATCGCATAAATACCTCCAGGTAGAAGTCCGTCCCAGGTATTTTGAAATACGATTTTGTAAAATTCCAACCATTCATCATTCGTTTTTTTTTCTCCATTTTTATAAATCTCAATATTCTCATAAGGAGGTGATGTAAAAATCATATCATAATTAAATTTTTTATAATCAACCTCTTTTGAATCGTGATAGATGAGAGAAATATTGGACGCAGTTTTATTTTGAAAATCGTTTAATAATTTGTCATAACCAGTCTTTAAATCAACATTCAAATCAATACCGGTATAATCAGTCCCGAGTAACATTGCTGCAACAAGTCTTCCTCCAAATCCACAAAAGGGATCCAAAATATGGGTCGGTTTGTATTTTTGGTAGAATTCAAGCGCATTCGTTATTTTAAACGCATTACATCTACCAAAACAAAGACCATAAATATAATAGTATTTTTTGATTTCTTCGCCGACATAACGGTTTTTTTCATCACAAAAAGTGAGCAATGTTTGAATATATTTCTTGGTTTTGTAATATTCAATATTTTCTAAAAAATCGAAAAAGTTTATACCCTTATTACCTATAGTTTCCAGACGATGCGCAAAAAAATAATAATCCAGAAAATCACAACCGAGCTTGCTTCGACCATTTAAATCTTGTTTTTCTTGTATTAAATTTGTCATCTTGGTCCATTCAGTAAGAACCTTGTTATATGAAATATTTTTAATTTGTAAACATATTTCATCCTTCTTTTTACTTTTTAACATATACTATAATGAGAGAAAGAGATAAACCCGGTTTTACCGAATGAAAATACTAGCTTTATCTTCTTCTACTACCTGGTCCTGCGCCACTACCGGCACTTGTGCTCCTGGCACCTCCTAGAGGAATATTGACACTTGCGACAGACCTTGGTTTGGGGTAATGATTCTTGGCATATTCTTTCGAAAAATAATATTTTGCTGATATTGGTTGTTGGTGTGATTGTTGTTGAAGAGAAGGACTATGTATATACTTTCTCTCTATATCCTTCATTTCATTTTCTTTTTTTTCTAAAACAGTTGGATAATATGGAATATTTTTCCAATCTTCTGTACTAATAACACTTTTTTCCGATTTTTTCACATTCGCAGCAGGAAACATTATATTTCTTACAGGTTCTCTCAAATCATAATCATGGTATACATCCGCGTTCGCATCTACGAGTGTTGTAAAATGTGTTACATTAATTACTTGAATACGAGGATTTTCAACCACGTATACATTATCGTTTGGATTCAATGATTTGTCATCAATTGTATAAGAAAGATTTTTGATGGAACGAATACCATCTACACCATTATCATTCTTCATTCGAAAAGGATCTTTTCGTGAAACCATACGAGAGACCCCGTCAAATAATTGGAGAATTTCGGGGCTGCCGATGGTATAAAATTGTGATCGGTCAATTTTTATTTTCATAAAAGATGCTCTTTTTTCCAGACAGGCATCTTCCATTCCCCAACCCCAATAATTAGGATAACCATTAATGATTTCAAAATCGCACCCACGAATAACAACAATTCCACCTAAAGCAGTTGTAAATCCATAATAATGTTTAATAACACCTGGTATTGTGTCATAATCGAATAATTTATGAAATGGCAATGTATCTACGTCATTGAATATAAAATTAATATTTTTGTAATCATTTGGATACTTTTCTTTCATTGCTAAAAATCCAATATTTTTTGTGGCACCACGATTGAAATTACGATTATCGCATTGATGAACGAAATAAATTTCATAATCATCAGCATTACCTAAAATAAATGTCATTTGATTACTGAAAAAAAACTTTTGTTCACGGCGATTTCTATAAGGAACAATAAAAATTCTCTTTGGTATAGATATAATATTTGATGATGACATATAGAACAATCAAATATTAAAGTTGTGTATAATAAAAAAAAAGTAAAAACGCATTTACTTATAATTAAAATGGAAACCATGATGAATTTTTTTTTATTGTTATTTCATCAATTGGTTTATCAGACGTGAATTTGTTTGGATTTTCTCTTAAAAATTTATATTCTTCATCTGTATATTGTTCTATTGGCTGTGTTCCATTATTTTGTTGTGTTCTAAAACTACTATTGTATTCATTTGTCATGTCATAATTTTGTTGCGGTTTTTTTCCAGTTATGAAACTTGGTAAATAATCATTTATATCACCACCCCGCATTCTTCTAGATTTGCGAATCATCTTTTTTACACCTTTTCTTCTCTTTGTCATTCTTCGTTTTCTAGTTCTTCTTAATTTGCCTCCCATTATATCATCTTTAGTTATTGTGACACTGTCTATCTCTTCTAAGGTTGGTTTCGGTACTGCTTGTCCACGAAATTTTGATATATCTATTATAGAAGATGTTTCACCAAAAGTAGTTTCTTTTCCTAATGGAGATTTACTTATTTTTCCCATATTTACATATTTTGATATATCTATGGGTGAAACTGGATATTTATTTTCTTGTTGTCCTCCTCTAATTTTTTTTCTGAAGGTACGCATTTTTCTTCCTTTTGCCATTGTATATACTATATAAATATAAAATTCTGAAAAAATAAGAAACTCCTAAAATTATAAATGTCGCATTAATTCAAACGTACCTCCTTGTAAGGTTGGCTCTATTTTAAATGTATCGCAAACTAATATTTTCTCTAAGGATGTTAAACGTGTAAATAAACGATCTCTATAAATACTTTCCGCATGATGATACCATAATCCATCGCTACATCTAAAATGATCTGGTCTAAATACTTCATCAAATTTATTTTTATGAGCACCAACTATCTCACACTTACATTTACCTTTATTATCTACAAATAATTCAGGATTATCAACTCCATCATTTTGTCTTAATGCTTCATAATCATTCATGTTTTTGTATTTTAAAAAATCTTGTAATTGTGGAATAAAATATCTACAAGTAATTTTTATAAAAAAATAACAACTTTTTGCTAGTAATGACTCTTGATAAGCATAATAAATCGCAAACATTTCACTTGTTCCTTTACTTGTATATAAATAATCATCAGGTAATCTAACAGCTTGTGCTCCAATTTCATCAAATACTTCATTATTTAATTCATCTTCTTTAAATAAAATCATTTCAAAACGATCTTTGTATTTTTCGGCGTATTCTTTTAATTCTGGGTATTTATAACCAGAATTTTCTACTAAAACAATTTTAAAATTCGTTTTTTCTAACCATTGTTTAATAGATTTTAAATATGTTTCTAATCGATTACTTGGTTCTGTATTACATAAATGATTTTTTTTTGGGTTTACGTATATTGTGGTTGTCAAAATAATACAAATATGATCCAAGATATCTTTATCTTTTTCAATAAATTCCATCTTATTTTATTGTTATAATTAAAAAATAAATTTTTAAATATTTTTTAACTAATATTTTTTATTTATTCAAAAACCACATCCATATTTTTTAAGTATCACAGCCGGAACTAATTCTTCCTTCATTTTTTCTATTTTTTTGAAACATTTATTAATTGTTACTTCACTGATTTCACTTGTATTTTTAATATCTTTTTTACTGATATTTAAATTACATAATTGTGCTATAAAATAAACAACACCTGCAGCAATGGAGTGCGGAGTATTTTCTGGCATAAATCCTTTTTTTTCAATCTTCATCGAGATAAATTGACATAACTTGGTCAATTCATTATTAATACTTAATTTACTACAATAACGCTCAATAAATGCTTCTGGTTTTGTCTTACAAAATAAGGTTTTTTCGGAATGATCCATGTCTTTTTCAAGATTATTAATTATCAATTGTGCGTTTTTACAGCCCTTCGTCGCACTAGTAACGTCTAAATTAAATATAGTGGCAATTTCTTTTGCTGTGCGAGGATAATTGTTGATTCGGCATGAAATATAAATAGATGCCGCCAATATTCCGTCTCGATTATCTCCGCGAAATGTTAATTCGTACTCAGATATTTTTTTGTGATAACGAATCGCGTCATCAATAATTAATTTTGGAATACCACCATTTTGTGCCATAATAGTGATACGTTGAAATTCCTCATATTGCGATTTTTCCTTGTATGGCATAGATTGCCATTCTGTATATCTTCTGATTTTTCTCATTTCATAACTGGTAGACCCATAACATAAAACTTTACAACCAAACGATGATTCTTGTAATAAAGGATTAATTGGCATACCACATCTGGTTGGATCAGAATTTTGATTGTCATCCGCACCATAATACCTCCATTCGGCAGAGTGATCTACAATATCTTTGTAAATAATGCCACAACGATTATTGGTACAAGTTAAAAATCCTTCATCTGAAAACGCTAAACTAGATTCACATCGGTCACAGTTTTCTCTATTGCCAGATTCTCGAAACATACATTCAAGTGGTGTATTATTTTTGTTTATTTCGCAATCAAATATATTCCATAAATCTTTTTTGTTGACAAGTAGATCGTTATCTCTTTTTTTAATACTTTTATCTTTACTCATGTTTTTATTTTGATAAGAAAATATAATTTTAATTCAATTTTAATTTATAATTTTTATATATTTATCATATATGGGTAATACAATTTCTAATTTAAAAGGAGGAAGTAGTTATAATAATGAAACTACAAAGGATTTATTAGAAAATGAAATTGACTATATTGCTACACACTATATTTTAACGATGAATTTTCAAAGTTTAAGAAATGTTTATAAAGAAAAATATTGTGATGACCTAATTATATTGACTTCTGAAATTATAAATAAATATTTTAACGACTTACAAGTGAATAAAATGACCGATCGGGTGGAAAATGGATCTGGAGAAAATATTGTTTTTATAAATAAAAATGATATAGATAATGTAATTAAGCTTTCAAATCAAGACGATAAAATGGATAAATGCTACAAAATATCAGAATTTTATATAAAAATTGCTAAAATATTTGCGGCAATTATCATGACAATCAATCCTGAATATATTCATACCGATAATTCGGGTAAAATAACTAAATACAAATTAAGCGAAAAACATAAAATTCCTAAAAATGGAAATGTAGAAATTTTTAAAACAAATTTATGTGGTGAGCGAATTGATATACTAAAAAATGACCTTTTTTTGAATATAATGTCACCGAGTGAAATTCCTGTTGTTAATCCTGAACCCGAGAAACTATGTTTTTTTGAAAAAGCTAAAACCCTTGAAAATGAACCAGGTATACCAGAATTAGTTGATTTGTATTATGACACCGACTTTGATTTTGAAACCGGAAAATTCACTAGTATGACACCAAAAACAATTACACAATTTCAAAAAGATTTAAATAATTTTTATACTGAGTATACTGGTAATTTAGCAGTTCCTGAAAATATAAAAAAATTCAGCGACATACCTTTGCGAGATTATAGTAAAAAGAAATATTGCCAAACACAAACATCTACCCCAGTGTTTTATGAAATAACTAGTAATAATGATCTTTTCCAAGCATATGCCAATAATTTGAAAAAGATGATACATTTGGTAAATAAAAAACACGATGACCTAGTCGAAATTTTAGATAAAATTTTTGTTTACATGGGTGAGGGTGAACATAAACGTGTTACAATTAATCCAGATTTAAATGAATATTCATTACAAAATATATTGGTAGAAACAAGAGATTATATTCACGATTTATACATGAATTGTGAAAAAGACTTTGTAGAAGGAATACAAATATACGAAGCAATTTTAGAATCACGAATTCTTGAAACTACGACAAATCAAATTACAAATTTGGAAGAAATGAACGACTATCTTATTAGTTATTCACAATGAAAACGAAAAAATAGAATATATTATATTCCATTACGGAATATAACATATGTATAAAATGAATCAAATTCTAACAGAATGATTCAGATTTATTTTACATTTATGCTTGGGCAGCAGCTTGGGCTTTTGCTTGGGCTTGGGCTTGAGCAGCAGATGCGGCTTGGGCTTTTGCTTGGGCAGCAGCTTGTGCCTTTGATGCTGACTTAGCCTTTGCTTGAGCAGCACTTGCTGCTTTCTTTGCGGATTTTTGTAATGATGCTGCGCGTTTAGCTGCGGCTTTGAATGCTCTCTTAGTACCAGTCTTTCTTGAACGACGACTTCCTCTATGACGACGACTTGCCATTTTATATATATAGGTAACAAAAAAATTTTTCAAAATATGAATTTGGTTTTTACTAAAATTAATAAATAAGGCTAAATGTAAAAATTATTTAAAATAATATTTCTAAATAATATTTGGTTAATTGATTAATTTAAGTATATTTCTTAATATTTTGTTTTAATTTTGTTTTTGATTTTATATTTAACGAGAGAAATTCCAAAGATTCTAAATTAAATTCCTAAATAAAAATAAAGTAATCAAAATTAAAAAACGGTTCTCATATCTGGCCAATACATTCCATCCCCTTTTTTAACATTATAAATATTTCTAAATATTTCTAAACGAGATAATGGTACATTTGTACGGTATTTATCTAAAGGATGCGGATTTGTTAATAATTGAGCTCGTAGAGCACTTTTGTAAATATGCTGTCTTTGTTGGACCGCAAAGTAAACATAAAACATTTCAAACGATAATGCTCTAATTGGCACAATATAATCATTATGATCTTGAAAATCTTTTAAATATTCTTCACAAATTGCTAAACCTGAAATATCTGCTACATCTTCCCCAATACTAGGCTCGGCGTCGAATTTAATTCCATCTTTTAACGCATATGCCTCGTATTGTTTGATTATATTGTCTAAAATATGTTTATACTGAATTTTATCATTTTTGGTCCACCAATCATATAAATTACCCTTGTAATCATATTTACTTCCAGTACTATCTAAACAATGTGACATCTCATGTCCTAAAGTATATCCAATATGAACCAAATTATATTCAATACCTCTTTCTTCTAAATCAATAAATGGCTTTTGTAAATATGCGTAAGGAATATAAATAGAATTCATGGTGGGTGTGTAAAACGCATTCACAATATACGGTTGATAACCATTTAATTTAAATGGTGTGCTTGACCAATCAACCATTGGAATATCAATCACTTTTCCACCATCTAATTTTAAAAATTTACGGTGTCTCCATTTCGTAATCAACATCATGTTTACCCATGGATCACTTGGGACATAATCTAATAACGGATCTTCCCTTAATACATCGGGTCTGCCAATATCTATTTTTATATGATCTAATTTAATTAAGGCATTCTTTTTGGTCTTGGGATCCAACCAGTTGTTACGTTTAATAATTCTCTTAAATACTTTTACTAAATCGTGAAACATATTTTTCACATATTGAATCACTTCTTCATTTTTAAACGAGTCTAAATATAGTTTTGATAATGTTGTATTGAATGTGATGGATAATCCAAATACAGGATACAAATCATACGGAAAATTTGTAGGTAACCCATTTATAAATTTACCTTTGAATTCATAATGTATTTCATTTAAATTTCTGTCAAAACGAATCAATTGACGTAAATAGATGTAATACCAGTAACTTTTCCATTTGTCGCCTGTCCAATTTGCGGTAAGATTTTCACACATACATTTCAAATAATTTAGACTTCCACAAATAAAAAAATCAGGAGTATGTTGATATCCTAAACATTTGGTAAATTTCTCCCAGTCAAAACCATATTTTTTTAGTGCCTCACCTTTTTGAACAATATTGTAAAATTCTGGTGAATCTTTTTTAACAGAGGAACAACCCATCGCATTTACAATTTCTACTTCCATATCAAATACATCTTTTGCGCGAAGTCCATGATTTTTTCCTAAACAAGCCTCAAAAATATCGTTAATATATTTTAAATATCTATTTTTCAATGTTTTTCTATATTCTTTTTCTTCGGCGGTCGATCCAAAATCATCATCAAAATATACATTAATATCAAACATGGTTAATTCTGGACTAGTAATAAAACTACGATATGTTTTCGCATCTTTTTGATCAGAAGTCACTTGCCATTGTATTGGACATCCCCAAGAAATAATTTCGTTTTTATTTATTTCTGCTAAAAAATCCCATAAATCATTTTTTTCCACACACTCCTGATACATTTTGGTAAATTCGGCAATATGCTTCTTCGTATGGGATAAATCGTTTAATTTTTCAAATGACTTTTTTACATGGCTCATTTTCTCATCTTTGCTTGTAGTTGAACCCGTTTTCTTAATATATTCATCTACTAATCTTAATACATCGCGATAGGTTTTGTCTTGAACTAATCTAAAATCGTCTATTTGTGAAAAATATTTTTTATTTTTTGGTTTTCCCTTACTATCAAACTCTTTTTCAGTATTTTGTAACCATCTATAATTAATATAGGTGTAAAAATCGTCATTGGGTTTAATACTGGATGGTGTAAATGGAATATTGAATAATTGTACCAGTTTTTTTTGCCATAAATTACCACTGTCCTGTTTTTTGTAAATAGCAAGTCTACTTTGGTTTAATAATTTTTCTACATTCGAATCATATTTTTTGTTTTTGTTCTTAATACTTTCATGTACTTTTTTTTCATAAGCATCTTCAAATGAATCAAATACATCCCGTATTTTATTAATATCAACCCTTTTTTTGGTTTTATTATGATTATGCGATCCCTTCTGTTTTTTAGACTTATTTGTCATAAATTACAAATATATATATATATACATATTTTTTCATACTACATAAGATTTATGTTATTTTTTCTTCTAAACTACTTAATAATTCATTGTCATAAATAAAATTACCTTGTGGTTTATAAGAATTAATTGGAGTGAAATTCTTTTGTTGTTTCATCGAGCTTTTTACCACTTTTGTTTGAGGTTGTGATTTTATATTAAACATATCATTCACTTGACCATTTGTCATTTCCTCCATTTCATCTATTACCTTATTACCGTATTCATCAATAACCATTCCTGTTTTTTTCTTAATTTCGGATCTTACATAGGAAGGTACCCAGTGTTGCCAGGATATAAACAAAGTATTTGGATGAATGTATTTCACATTAAACCCGTTTTCTCGTAATTTATCTATGATATAAGCAATACATGCGCCTTGATCGTATTTGGGAACGCCTATAATTACTTCGGGAACAACAAACCAGCAAAATTGTTCGTCTATTTTTTGTCGAGAGGTTGTTTTTATTCTAACATGTATTCTGTTTAAAATTTTATTGTATAATTCCAATTTATTCAAATCATATTGTCGTTTTTTTTCATATAATTCATCAATGTTTAATTTTTCTGAAAAGTCACTTATATTTTCCAAAGTAAATATATTTGCCATTTACAAAATATAGGGAAAAAAAGTTATTAAAAGTAATTTATTTTTATAATTAATGACAATAAAACATATTGTAATATCTGGAGGAGGCCCGACTGGAATAAAAGCATTGGGTGCGCTACAGTATCTGGAAAAAGAAAAATATTGGAATATAGAGAATATAGAATCCATGTATTGTACATCAGCAGGTGCCATTGTTGGATTATTGATCGCACTTAAATTTGACTGGACGACCATTAATGATTATATTATAAAACGCCCATGGCATGAAGCATATCAAATCGGAGTAAATCAAATTTTTGAGGCATATAACAAAAAAGGTCTTTTTGACAAAAAAGTGATTGATATTTTTTATAAACCATTTTTTAATTCGAGAGATATATCCATGAAAATGACCATGCGTGAATTTTATGAATACACAAAAATAGATTTTCATGTATTTTCTCTAGAAATGAATCGTTTTGAAATCGTAGATGTATCATATAATTCTCACCCGGATTTAGAATTATTAAAGGCAATCCATATGACAATCGCTTTACCCCTCGTTATTTCACCGTGTTGTATAGGTAACGATTGTTTTGTAGACGGGGGAATGATTTCAAATTATCCGTTGAATTATTGTATTAAGAATAATTGTATAACCGATACAAATGGATATAATGAAATTCTGGGATTAAGAAATAATTATGTAAAAGATACAGATACCAAAAATGATAATGGAAATAATAATATAGTAAATCAAGAATCAACTATATTAGATTATATTATGACTTTTATAAATAAACTTGTGCTAAATGTAGATACTGAAAAGAATCAGCCTATTATTGAAAATGAAGTATTATATGATACAAAACATACAAGTTTTTCATTTTTAAAATCTGCGGTTTCTTCGAGTGAAGTTAGACAACAACTATTAAATGATGGAATAGAGGCTTCTCAGCAGTTTCTCTCTTTGAAACAAAAGAAAGAAAGTAAAAATGAAGAAAAGAATGATAAAGAACAAACAAATATAATACATCCAGAATTATTAGATTCCTCAAAATCACTTGAATTATTATAATACAGTATTTAAAAATTTGGTCAACGTCTCTTTGGTAGGTTTAGCATCAAAATCAATCACTTGATTATCCTTGACCAATTTAATGGTTGGATAACCTTCAATTTTATAAGTTTCAATCATTTTTACCTTATCAGAGGTTTCATCTGTACAGTTAATTTCATTAAACATTACTTTATATCCATTAATGGATTTGTTTTCATATTCTGCTTTTACTTGATCCCATTCTGGTTTAGCAGTTTTACAATGAGGACACCAATCTACATGAAACAATATTAATTCCGCGGTTTTATCACTAGTTTGATTCTCCATATTTTCAATTGTTCTTCCAAAACCATTACTGAAATATTTGGTGTAAATATAGTAAATGACAATAATCAAAACGATAGCCAAAAAAATTATCAATATATTTTTTATATTCATTTTACATGTTAATTCTTTTAGTTTATTCAAAAAACTAGATGGTGATGTTGAGCTCATTAAACTACTTAATGCCATATATGTATATTGAGAATAAATTAGTAAATATCTTCAAACGAAATAATGGAAAATAAATATTAAATAATGATTTAAATATTATTTATTTAATATAATAAATAAAAAAGTATATTTTTATAAATGTTATTTAGAAGTGATACTGGTTTGATGGTTATTATCAATAAATATGATTACAAAAATGACGATCTATATTATAAAAAAATAAAAAATATTAAATTTTCTAAAAATAATGTCTTAAATAGTTCACAAAATGCCACAAATTATTCAAATAGTTTGATTTTTAATTTGTTAAAAAGATCCGGTAATGATCTTGATAATCAAGAATAATATAAATAGAGAAAACATATAACTACAAGTAATATTTGTTTTTATATTCGTCCACGATCCATCTTTGAATACGGTATTTGTAAATTTAGAAAAATCCATGGTTGATTTTGTATTTTGATAAAGTGCGTATGATAAAACTATAATTATAATAAATCTACCAATAATTGATGCGATAATAAAACGATCTAGAGGTCCAAAAATAAATAAAAAAATGAGAAACATGGAAAATATAATATAAAAACAAGTATTTTTTGTATTTTCTACATAACTATTTATGTAAACAGTATCGTTCATAATTATTGTAAATATTATAATATCTGTATAATATAATATATACAAACAATCATATTGTAATACCTTTTTTTGTCGTAAAGCTTCAGCACGATCACGTTCATTCTGTGTTTGTTTTAATCGTGATTCTAATTCATCCTTTTTAGCTTGAAGAACTTGGTTTTTGCTTTCTTGTTTTTTCTGAAGCTGCTTGGCTATTAACTCATCTTTTGCTTGCTTTTGCAACACTTTTTGGTCATGAACAGACT
>Ga0209189_1000498_pt1 | contig 32852 bp, 12 predicted proteins | sample C_130820_EF_Meta_FD_187308 | JGI IMG/M metagenome (GOLD analysis project Ga0209189, IMG submission 187308) | Freshwater microbial communities from Lake Croche, Canada to study carbon cycling - C_130820_EF_MetaG (SPAdes) (version 3) | ecosystem: Environmental > Aquatic > Freshwater > Lake... | reverse complement strand
GCCATCTTTACCTGTTTGGCCATCTTTACCTGTTTGACCTGTTTGACCTGTTTGACCTGTTTGACCTGTTTGACCGTCATCACCTTTCTGGCCTGTAAAATCACTTACACCTTGTTTAAGAGTTGAAGATATTAATCCAGGCGGGTTTTCATAAATAATTAATTTATTGAAACTAATATTTTCTACGCAATATCCTGATGAATATAGAAGAAAATTTGCATGTAAGGGATATAATAAAGTAACTTCTCGTTTATATACTAAGAATCCATCTATCAAGTATTGAATTTCGAAGCCAGTGTATTGAATGCTGAATACGGTAGTAGTAGTAAATCCTCCTGGGCAAATTTTTATTAGAGTATCATTTTCATAAATACAGATAGACATATCATCTCCTAGATGAAATCCGAAATCTATATTTGAACTATACGTATTTAATCCTGGAAAATAAGAAAGACCCACAAAGGCATTTGGCTCTAAAATACTAACAGTAAATGATAATGAACAAGTAGTATATCCCTCTAAGGAATAGATATTTGAATCCCAGCTATCTCCTGTTAGCTTGCAAATAGTAGATGAATCGAGCTGCTGAATTACACCATTATTTAATCTATTTTGTATAAGGGTAAATGTTCCTTTACCAAATTCACCCTGAACACCCTGAGGACCCTGAGCACCCTGAGCACCCTGAGCACCAGTAAAGCCAGTATCACCTCTAAGGCCCTGTTTGCCTTCTTGGCCTGTTTCACCTTTATTACCTGTATAACCTGTCTGACCTATTTGGCCTGCCTGACCTCTACGACCTGTCTGACCTGTATAACCTGTTTGCCCATCTTGACCAGTCTGACCAGTCTGACCTGCTTGACCTGTTTGACCATCTCTACCTGGTTGACCTGTTTGACCAGTCTGACCTGTTTGGCCTGCATGACCTGTATAACCTGTATAACCTGTCTGACCTGTTTGGCCATCTTGACCTGTATAACCTGTATAACCTGTCTGACCTGTTTGGCCATCTCTACCTGTTTGGCCTGTCTCACCATCTTTACCAGTCTGGCCTGTTTGGCCTGTTTGACCATCTCTACCTGCTTGACCAGTCTGACCTGTCTGACCATCTTTACCAGTCTGACCAGTCTGACCTGTATTACCAGTTTGCCCTGTTTGGCCTGTTTGACCAGTCTGACCTGTTTGACCAGTCTGACCTGTCTGACCTGTCTGACCTATTTGGCCTGCCTGACCTGTATAACCTGTATGACCTGTCTGACCTGTCTGACCTATTTTGCCTGGCTTACCAGCCTGACCTGTATAACCTGTCTGACCTGTATAACCTGTTTGACCTGGTTGACCAGTTTGGCCATCTCTGCCTGCTTGACCAGTCTGACCAGTTTGGCCAGTTTGGCCAGTTTGGCCAGTTTGGCCAGTTTGACCAGTTTGGCCATCTCTACCTGCTTGACCAGTCTGACCTGTATTACCAGTTTGCCCTGTTTGGCCTGTTTGACCAGTCTGACCTGTTTCCCCTGGTTGACCTGGTTGGCCATCTCTACCTGTTTGACCTGTTTGACCATCTTTACCAGTCTGACCTGTTTGACCTGTTTGACCATCTTTACCTGTATAACCTGTTTGACCAGTCTGACCTGTCTGACCTGTTTGGCCATCTTGACCTGTCTGACCTGTCTGACCTGCCTGACCAGTCTGACCTGTTTGGCCATCTCTACCAGTTTGACCTGTTTGGCCTGATTGACCAGTCTGACCAGTCTGACCTGTTTGACCATCTTTACCTGCTTGACCTGTTTGACCAGTCTGACCTGTTTGACCAGCCTGACCTGTTTGACCAGTCTGACCTGTTTGGCCATCTTGACCTGTTTGACCAGTCTGACCAGCCTGACCAGTCTCACCAGTCTGGCCTGTCTGGCCTGTCTGACCTGTCTGACCTGTCTGACCTGTCTGGCCTGTCTGACCAGTTGACCCTTCTTTACCGTCATCACCTTTCTGGCCTGTATAACCAGTTACACCTTGTTCACCAGTTGAAGATATTAATTCAGACTGTCTTTCATAAATAGTTAATTTATTAAAACTGATATTTTCTATGCAATATCCTGAGGAATATAAAAGAAAATTTGCATGCAAGGGATAGAGTAAGTTAACCTCGCGTCTATATATCAAGAATCCATCTATCAAGTATTGAATTTCCAGGCCAGTGTATTGAATGCTGAATACGGTAGTAGTAGTAAACCCTCCTGGGCAAATTTTTATTAGAGTATCATTTTCATAAATACAAATTGCATCTGCTAAGTAAAATCCGAAATCTATATTTGAAGTATAGGTATTTAATCCTGGAAAATAGGAAAGACCCACAAAGACATTTGGCTCTAAAATGCTAATAGTAAATGATAATAAACAAGTAGTATATGCCTGTAAGGAATAGATACTTGAATCCCATCCATCGCCCGTTAGTTTGCAAATAGTAGATGAATCGAGCTGCTGGATTGAACCGTTATTTAGTCTATTCTTAATAAGGGTAAAGGTTCCTTTACCAAATTCACCCTGGGCACCCTGAGCACCCTGAGCACCCTGAGCACCAGTAAACCCAGTTTCACCTATAGAGCCCTGTTTGCCTTCTTGGCCTGTTTCACCTTTATTACCTCGCCTTCCTGTATATCCAGTTGTTCCTTCTTTACCCTCCTTACCTTCCCCTCCTGTATAACCAGTACTACCTGATTGTCCAGCTAGACCCGTGTATCCAGTTGCGCCTATATTTCCAGTATTACCTAATTGCCCATCTTTACCTGCCTGGCCTGTATAACCTGTCTGACCATCTTTACCTACCTGGCCTCTCTGACCTGTATAACCAGTTGAGCCTTCTTGTCCTGTTTCACCTTTATTACCTCGTGTTCCTGTATAACCAGTTTGACCAGTTTGACCAGTTTGACCAGTTTGACCAGTTTGACCCTGATTACCTTTCTTCCCTGTATACCCAGTTAAGCCTTCTTTGCGACCTGAAAATATTAATTCAGAATGCATTCCATATATATTTAAATTATTAAAGTGTATATTTTCTAAAGAATATCCTGATGAATATAGAAGAAAATTTGCATGCAAGGGATAGAGTAAGTTAACCTCGCGTCTATATATCAAGAATCCATCTATCAAGTATTGAATTTCTAAGCCAGTGTATTGAATGCTGAATACGGTAGTAGTAGTAAATCCTCCTGGGCAAATTTTTATTAGAGTATCATTTTCATAAATACACACAGACATATCATCTCCTAAATGAAATCCAAAATCTATATTTGAACTATAAGTATTTAACCCTGGAAAATAAGAAAGACCTGCAAAGACATTTGGCTCTAAAATACTAACAGTAAATGATAATAAGCAACTAGTATATGCCTCTAAGGAATAGATATTTGAATCCCATCCATCACCCGTTAGTTTGCAAATAGTAGATGAATCAAGTTGCTGGATTGAACCGTTATTTAGTCTATTCTGTATAAGGCTAAAGGTTCCTTTACCAAAATCTCCTCGTTGACCTGTATAACCAGATTCACCTCTAGAACCTTGTTGACCTTCTGCACCAGTGTCACCCTTGGTTCCCTCTGGCCCTTGTTCACCCTTGATTCCCTCTGGCCCTTGTTCACCCTTAGGACCCTCTGCCCCTTGTTCACCCTTAGGACCTTGGATACCCTCTATACCTTGAGGACCTTGAGCACCAGAATCTCCAGTATAACCAGTGGCTGCTAGAATATTAGAATATGCGGAATTACCATGTAATATATTTAATGAATTAAACTGTATATTTTCTAAAGAATATCCTGATGAATATAGAAGAAAATTTGCATGCAAGGGATAGAGTAAGTTAACCTCGCGTCTATATATCAAGAATCCATCTATCAAGTATTGAATTTCTAAACCAGTATATTGAATGCTGAATACGGTAGTAGTAGTAAATCCTCCTGGGCAAATTTGGATTAGAGTATCATTTTCATAAATACAGACAGTCATGTCATCTCCTAAATGAAATCCGAAATCTATATTTGAACTATACGTATTTAATCCTGGAAAATAAGAAAGGCCTGCAAAGGCATTTGGCTCTAAAATACTAACAGTAAATGATAATGAACAAGTACTATATCCCTCTAAGGAATAGATATTTGAATCCCAGCCATCTCCTGTTAGCTTGCAAATAGTAGATGAATCAAGTTGCTGGATTGAACCGTTATTTAGCCTATTTTGTATAAGACTAAAGGTTCCTTTACCAAATTCACCCTTGGCACCCTGAGCACCAGTCAAGCCAGTATCACCTCTAGAGCCCTGCTGACCTTCTTGTCCTGTTTCACCCTTATTACCTCGTCTTCCTGTATAACCAGTTTGACCAGTTTGACCACTTTGACCCTGATCACCTTTCTGCCCTGTATACCCAGTTAAACCTTCTTTGCGACCTGAAGATATTAATTCAGAATGCATTCCATGTATATTTAAATTATTAAAGTGTATATTTTCTAAAGAATATCCTGATGAATATAGAAGAAAATTTGCATGTAAGGGATACAATAAAGTAAGCTCGCGTCTATATACTATGAATCCATCTATCAAGTATTGAATTTCTAAGCCAGTGTATTGAATACTGAATACGGTAGTAGTAGTAAATCCTCCTGGACAAATTTGGATTAGGGTATCATTTTCATAAATACAAACAGTCATATCATCTCCTAGGTGAAATCCGAAATCTATATTTGAACTATACGTATTTAATCCTGGAAAATAAGAAAGACCTGCAAAGACGTTCGGTTGTAGACTGCCAGGAGTAAATGATAATGAACAAGAACTATATCCCTCTAAGGAATAGATATTTGAATCCCAGCTATCTTCAGTTAGCTTGCAAATAGTAGATGAATCAAGTTGCTGGATTATGCCACGATTTAATCTATTTTGTATAAGACTAAAGGTTCCTTTACCAAAATCTCCTCGTTCACCTGTCTGACCAGCTTGACCTGCCTGACCAGTTTGACCTGTTTGCCCTGCTTGACCTGTATCCCCATCTTTACCTGTCTGACCTCTCTGCCCTGTATGCCCATCTTTACCTGCCTCACCTCTCTGCCCTGTATGCCCATCTTTACCTGCCATACCTCTCTGCCCTGTATAACCAGTTGCACCTTTCTCACCTTGTTCACCAGTTGAAGATATTAAATCAGATTGTCTTTCGTAAATAGTTAATTTATTAAAACTAATGTTTTCTATAGAATACCCTGATGAATATAGAAGAAAATTTGCATGCAAGGGATATAATAAAGTAACCTGACGTCTATATAGTATGAATCCATCTATCAAGTATTGAATTTCCAGGCCAGTGTATTGAATACTGAATAGTGTAGTAGTAGTAAATCCTCCTGGACAAATTTGGATTAGGGTATCATTTTCATAAATACAAACAGTCATATCATCTCCTAGGTGAAATCCGAAATCTATATTTGAACTATAAGTATTTAATCCTGGAAAATAAGAAAGGCCCACAAAGGCATTTGGCTGTAAAATACTAACAGTAAATGATAATAAGCAAGTAGTATGTGCCTCTAAGGAATAGATATTTGAATCCCAGCTATCTTCAGTTAGCTTGCAAATAGTAGATGAATCGAGCTGCTGAATTATACCATGATTTAATCTATTTTGCATAAGGCTAAAGGTCCCTTTACCAAAATCACCCTTGGCACCATGAGCACCAGTAAAGCCAGTTTCACCTCTAGAGCCCTGCTGACCTTCTTGTCCTGTTTCACCTTTATTACCTCTTCTTCCTGTATAACCAGTTGCACCGTCTTTACCCTCTTTACCTTGCTGTCCTGTATAACCAGTACTACCTGATTGTCCAGCTAGACCCCTTACACCATCTCGACCCGTGTATCCAGTTGCACCTTTATTTCCAGTATTACCTGTTTGCCCATCTTTACCTCTCTCACCAGGTTGCCCTGCTTGACCTGTCTGACCTGTATGCCCATCTTTACCTGCCTTACCTCTCTGTCCTGTCTGTCCTGTCTCGCCATCTTTACCTTGTTGGCCTGTTTGACCTGTAGGGCCAATTATACCAGAATATTCTGTAGTATTTCCTAAAAATAAGGAATCAAAATGTATATTTTCTACGCAATATCCTGAAGAATATAGAAGAAAATTTGCATGTAAGGGGTAAACTAAGTTAACCTCACGTCTATATACTATGAATCCATCTATCAAGTATTGAATTTCCAGGCCAGTATATTGAATAGTAAATACTGTAGTAGTAGTAAATCCTCCTGGGCAAATTTGAATTAAACTATCATTTTCATAAATACAAGCAGACATATCATCTCCTAGATGAAATCCGAAATCTATATTTGAACTATAAGTATTTAATCCTGGAAAATAGGATAGACCCGCAAAGACGTTTGGCTCTAAAATACTAAGAGTAAATGATAATGAGCAAGCAGTGTATGCCTGTAAAGAATATATACTTGAATCCCAGCCATCTCCTGTTAGCTTGCAAATAGTAGATGAATCGAGCTGCTGAATTACACCATTATTTAATCTATTTTGTATAAGGCTAAAGGTCCCCTTACCAAAATCACCCTTAGAACCAGTTTTACCATCTTGTCCAGTATAACCAATTTCTCCCTTGGGACCAGCCTTACCATCTTGACCAGTATAACCAGTTGCACCTTTTTCTCCTGTATTACCATCGATACCCCTTTTACCTTTGGCACCAGTATCACCTTTGGCACCAGTATCACCTTTGACGCCAGTCTCGCCTTTGGCGCCAGTATATCCACTTTCACCCCTTCTTCCAGTTGCACCCCTGGTTCCAATTGCACCTTTAGCACCAGTATAACCAGTTTGGCCAACTTCACCAGTATGGCCAGCTTGGCCCCTTGGGCCATCTTGACCAGTTGCACCTTTAGCACCAGTTGGGCCTTTAGGGCCAACTGCACCAGTTGCACCATCGCGACCAGCTTTACCATCTTCACCAGTTTCCCCTCGTTTACCATCTTTCCCCTTTTCACCATGTTTACCAGGTAAACCTTTTTGTCCAGTATCTCCCTGTTTACCAGTGGGTCCATCTTTGCCAGTATGTCCATGTTTACCAGTAGATCCATCTTGACCAGTATACCCTATTTGACCTACTGCACCTGTTTGACCAGTATATCCTATTTGACCTAACGCATCATTGACTCTATAATTATATACTATAGAACTATTAATTAAAGTATTGAAATGAATATTTTCTACAGAATATCCTGATGAGTATATGAGAAAATTTGCATGTAAGGGATACAATAAAGTAACTTCTCTTTTATATACTAAGAATCCATTTATCAAGTATTGAATTTCCAGGCCAGTGTATTGAATGCTGAATACTGTAGTAGTAGTAAATACTCCTGGGCAAATATGGAGTAAGCTATCATTTTCATAAATACAAATAGAGTAATCATCGCTAATATTATATCCAAAATCAATATTTGAGGTATACGTATTTAGTTGAGGAAAATAAGAAAGACCAATAAACACATTTGGGGTAAGTGAACTGAGGGTAAATGATAGTAAGCATGAGTCATATGCTTCTAAGGAATATATATTAGCATTCCAGTTATCTACAGTAGTTACTTTAGTAATTGTTGCTGCATCTAATTGTTCAATGCTATTATCATTATTTAGCCTATTTTGTATTAAACTAAAGGTTCCTTTACCAAAATCGCCTTTTTTACCACTTTGACCAGTGGAGCCAAGGGACCCAGTTGCACCAGCTTCACCAGTCTGGCCTCGTTCACCCGTTTGACCAGCTTGGCCAGTTTCACCTCTTTGACCATCTCGGCCATCCTGTCCTTTTTCACCAGTATACCCAGTTTGGCCCGTTGAGCCAGTTTGACCAGTTTCACCAGTTTGACCAGTTTCACCAGTTTGACCAGTCTGACCAGTTTGACCATCTGCACCTAGAAGAAATGGGTCAAAGTGAATATTTTTCACTCTATATCCAGATGTAAATACTGTAAAATTAGCATGCAATGGCTCTAATAATTCAACTGTAGTAGAATATATATGAATACCATCAATATAATATAGAATTTGCTTTCCAGTATACCTAATCTCATAGAGTGTCTGAGGAGAATGTGTTGCATTGCAGCTATAAATAGGATTTCCACTTTCGTAAATAGTTATGGTAGTATCTATATTTAGGAAAAATCCATAAAGAATTAAGGACGGATTTGCCCCAGACCAAGGTGTAAGTGAAACACCTCCATACATATTTGGCGTAAATGTATCAACGCTAAATGCTAATCTGAAATATAAATACTTTTCTAATGAATATGCATTAGTATTCCATCCATCAGTTAAACTTATTTTTTGTATAGTCGATGAATTTAATATAGAGAGTATATTTGAAGCATTTGTATCTGATGCTTTAAGGGTAAATGTTCCAGAACCATAATCGCCAGTATGTCCAGTATATCCAGTATGGCCTATTCCATCAGCACCAGTATCTCCTTTTTGCCCTCGAATACCATCCTCGCCAGGTGGACCAGGTGGTCCCTCAACTCCTGGGATTACCGGATCAAAATGAATATTTTCTACGCTATACCCTGGATCATAGAGTAAAAATTTAGCATGTAGAGGTGTATTAATTAACTGTCTAGAATAATATTGTAAATATCCATCTACCCAATATTCTACTATATTATTACTAAAATAAAGTCTGAAAATGGTAGAAGAATCATATATCCTTGAAAGTCTGGTAACTATAATGCTATTTTCATAAATTAAAATTTCCTTGTCATATGTAAGGCAAAATGCATAATCAATACTTGGAGTATTATTATTAATATCTGAAAATGTACTTGTTAATCCAATAAATGCACTCGTCCAAGCAGATATACTAAATGATAAATTAGGAATTGTAAAAAATTCTAATGTAGATGCACTTGTATTCCATCCTGCTGACCCAATCTTAGTAATTTTCGAAGAATCTATAATTACAGTGAACGGGTCACTTGTTTTTAATGTAAATGTTCCTTGTCCAAATTGTCCAGTGGTGCCACGAGTGCCTGAAGCACCAGTTGCACCTGTATTACTAGCAGACCCTTGTGCACCAGTTGCACCTCTTGCACCTGTTTCACCCGTTGTGCCTTGGATACCTGATCTACCAGTTGCACCTGTATTACTAGCAGACCCAGCTGCACCAGTTGAACCAGTTGAACCAACTGCACCTGAGGCACCAGTTATGCCAGAGGCGCCAGTTGTGCCTGAAGCGCCAGTTGTGCCTGAGGCACCTGTCGCACCTGAGAGACCTGTAGCACCTGAGGCCCCAGTTGTGCCAGAAGCGCCAGTTGTGCCAGAAGCACCTGTAGCACCTGATAGACCTGTAGCACCTGATGCACCAGTTGTGCCAGAAGCACCTGTTGTGCCTGAGGCACCAGTTCTGCCTGTGTCACCAGATGAACCAGCTGCTCCTATTTTACCTGCAGGACCAGTATGACCGGTTGAACCTGAAAAACCAGTGGCACCAGTTTGTCCAGATGCACCCGTTGCACCTGAAAACCCAGTTGTTCCTGACGCGCCTGTAGCACCCGTTTGCCCTTGTGTGCCTGTTGCACCAGTATTACCTTGAGCGCCAGTGGCGCCAGTGGCGCCAGTTTGCCCTTGTGTTCCTGTGGCACCAGTATTACCTTGAGCGCCAGTGGCGCCAGTTTGCCCTTGAGTGCCAGTGGCACCAGTTTGCCCTTGAGTGCCTGTTGCACCAGTAAAACCAGTAAATCCAGTAAAGCCCGTAGCACCTGTAAAGCCTGTAAAACCTGTAAACCCAGTAAAGCCCGTAGCACCTGTAAAACCTGTAAATCCCGTTGAGCCTGTTGAGCCTGTAGAGCCTGTGAAACCTGTTGAGCCTGTAAATCCTGTAAAGCCAGTGAAGCCAGTAAAACCTGTAAAGCCAGTAAATCCTGTAAAGCCAGTGGCACCTGTAAAGCCCGTAGTGCCTGTAGAACCACTTGAGCCAGTGAAGCCAGTTGTGCCACTTGAGCCTGTAAAGCCTGTAAATCCAGTTGAGCCAGTTGAGCCAGTTGAACCAGTGAAGCCAGTTGTGCCAGTTTGACCAGAAGAACCAGTTGAGCCATCCGCACCTGCTGGACCTATTTTTCCCTGTGATCCAGTTGAACCAGTTGAGCCACGGGCACCCGTTGTGCCAGTTGCACCCGTTGTGCCAGTTGCACCAGTTTGTCCAGATGCACCCGTTTCACCTGAATAGCCAGTTGTGCCAGAGGCACCCGTTGCACCTGACTGACCAGTAGAACCTCCTATACCCGTTGCACCAGTATGACCTGTATAACCAGTTATACCAGTATTACCTGTTTCACCTTTTTCACCTGTAGAGCCAGTGAAGCCAGTTGTGCCACTTGACCCAGTTGTACCACTTGAGCCAGTTGTACCAGTTATGCCACTTGAGCCAGTGAAACCAGTTGAGCCAGTTGTACCACTTGAGCCAGTTGAGCCAGTTGAGCCATCTGCGCCTGCTGGACCTATTTTTCCCTGTGCACCAGTTAAACCAGTAAAGCCAGTTGAACCTGTGAAGCCTGTTGACCCTGTTACACCCGTTGCCCCGCTATGGCCAGTTGCACCAGTATATCCGGTTGTGCCAGAGGCACCAGTTTCGCCTGTAAAGCCAGTGAATCCAGTAAAGCCTGTGAATCCGGTTGAACCAGTTGAACCAGTGAAGCCAGTAAAGCCAGTAAAGCCTGTTGAGCCAGTGAAGCCAGTTGAACCAGTGAAGCCAGTGAAGCCAGTGAAGCCAGTGAAGCCAGTGAAGCCTGTAAAACCAGTGAATCCAGTTGAACCAGTGAAGCCTGTAAAACCAGTAAAGCCTGTAAAGCCAGTTGAGCCAGTGAAGCCTGTAAAGCCTGTAAAGCCAGTGAAGCCTGTAAACCCAGTTGAGCCTGTGAAGCCTGTAAAACCAGTTGAGCCTGTTGTGCCAGAAGCACCTGTAAATCCAGTATGCCCTGAGGCACCAGTAAAGCCAGTAGGACCAGTAAAACCAGTGAAGCCTGTGAAACCAGTAGAGCCAGTAAAGCCAGTAAAGCCAGTAAAGCCAGTATCGCCTGTTGAGCCAGTTTTACCAGAGTCACCAGTGAAACCAGTTGGCCCAGTTGAGCCCGACTCACCTGTGTCACCTATTGGACCAGCTGGTCCTATTTTACCAGGCTGTCCAGTATAACCAGTTATACCAGAGGCACCAGTTGTGCCAGTAGGACCTGTAAACCCAGTTGAACCAGTATAGCCAGTTGTGCCTGAATACCCAGTTGCCCCCGAAGGACCTGTATATCCTGAAAGACCTGATGCACCAGTTTCACCTGCCTGACCCGTTGAACCGGTTATACCAAATGGTCCTGTTGGACCTGTTTGTCCACTTATACCAGATGGACCAATTGGACCTTGTGGGCCATCTTGACCAACTTGTCCCGTGAAACCTGTAGGTCCAATCTGACCTTCAGGTCCAGTTTGACCTTGAGACCCTGTTTGTCCCTGAGTGCCAGTTTCACCAAGGGGCCCCTGAGTAAAAGTAAATCTAGCAAATAAAGATGCTTCCCATTGATTATTTATTATATCATTAACATCGCTTAATACAGGAAGACCCACTGAACTTAATTGAAATACATACCCACTTCCTAAATTATTAGGACCACCTCCAATTCCAGAAGGGTCTATTTTAGCATTTATTCCATCTACATCATGTAATTTTACATCAACTGAAAACTCTGAGACATTTGAGATTTCTATAATTTGATATGCAAATCCATAGGAACTATTACTTGTCCACATTCCAATGGAAATATCAGTAGCATAATAGAAATTATCCCCACCATTATATGCCTGACCATTTGTTGTAAATGTGGCAGTATATATATTAGGATCTGCAGTTGCTTCAACATTAGTATATAAAACTTCTAAACAAAATGGTGGTGTTAAAATTGGTCCCTGTGGAAGTGATGAATTCGTTATATTAGAAAACCGTTCAGATATATATACCCCCCAGTCAAGATTTGCAGAAGTTGTAATAGTTACTAAAGAAGCAATGCCAGCTTGTGATAAAACAAATACGTAGCCGTTTGTATCATTTGCAGGACCGCCGCCAATACCGGAAGGGTCATTTACAGCATTGTATCCATTTATATCTTCTAAGATTACATTTACTATTCCAGGTGATACAGGTGTTATTACATTTATTTGAAAAGCATGTCCATATGTTGCATTAGTTGTCCACATTCCAACGGAAATTGCATTTACATTTATTCCTGAAAACGTGGCTGTATATATATTTAGGTCAGGTGATGGTGATACATTTGAAAATAATACTTCTATAACTGAATTAGGACTTGCCATCCCTACTAATGTTAAGTGTCAAAGATTATGCTTCTTTTACACCTAATATTATATATTTCTATCAATTTATGATATTGAAGTAAATGTATAGTGCATACCCGTTTGCATCATTTATAGTATATGGAAAATTGTTCTTTGTTATATAATTAAATGTAAGTCTAGTAACTCCTGCATCCATTGTTATATATGCAGCAGCCACGCCAGTCTGCACTCCGAATTGTCTCTGACAATTAATATAACCAGCAGTGCCACTAAAGGCATATGCAGTTAGAGTATAAAATGGCAAATTTGTTGGACTATATATGCCATTTAGTGTAATTGTAAATGTTATACCATCAGATGCCCCTGAATTAAATGTTCCAAAACTTGCAGGTAAAGTAGATACTGCTGCAGAAAAATTAAAATTTGAAGTAGCGGATGGAACCTTTATTACTCCTGATTTAATAGGAGTAGGAGCACCAGTTGGGCCAGTTGGACCACCAGGTGCTCCAGGAGCACCAGTGAAACCAGTTACACCAGTTGCACCGGTTGGACCACCAGGTGTTCCATCATTTCCTCTTAGTCCAGTAAATCCAGTAAATCCAGTAAATCCAGTAAATCCTACAATACCACGTGGGCCGGTAAACCCGGTTATACCAGTGCTACCCGTATGCCCCGTTGCACCTTCAGGACCAGTTACGGTTTGATATCTTTTTGTATTATAAAGAGCTTGATTTGCAATATTTAAATTCAACAGTTGACTTTGATTCATCTGTTCAATATAAATAATAAAGGGGGTTATAAATTTACTCAGACTGAGAATTCTGAGATTCTGCCTGAGCACGCATTCTATCCATTTCCTCTACTTGCTCTTGCGTAGGCATTTCAGAACCTTGAGCTTGAGGTTGAGTTTCGGGGGGGCCTTGCATAGAAGCCTCATTTACACGTGCCTTATTTTCGAGCTCAGGACTCTTTGTTACAGTGCGACTCATTGCAAACCACGCTACGCCGGCTAATAAGACTACCGCTAATAATACCATGCTGATTGTAAATGCATGCTCTACAACAAGAGTCTGTGCCTTTGCTAGAACTTCCATATACTAAATTACCCGGAAAGGAATTTATAAAATCCCCGCAGTCCTAGCCTCTTGATGAGAACGATACAATATTTCTTGGAATTTATAAATATATGGTATTATTTCTTCTGGAACATAGTGCATATATTGATCCAAGTTCAAGTGCTGACCCATTGTGAAAATTTTTTCTGCAAAATCAAATTCCTTTCCTAAATTACTTGTTAATGGTTTCATTATTAAAAATTCATTCTTCATATTCCAGACAGTTGAAGATGTAAAAAGTTGATTATCAAGTAATGACCATTTCCCCTTGTATTCTTTAATTGCCTCATGTAAGGCTGTAGAATTATTTACTTTCTTAAAAAAATCAATTACCTCTGGACATACCTTTAATACCATAAAACTTGGACTCGGTCCAGAATCTTCATCAAAAAATACCATTGTTTCACCCGCTTCAATATAAGGATTGAGATGTTTAAATATTTCTGATTTTACAATAATCTCTGAATGTGAATACACTAAATAAGGTTCGTTAGAATGTTCAAGTAGTGATACTATCTTAGTATAATCAAGGCTATTACCTGTATCTTCAATAGAGTTAAGAGTAAATGCAGAATCTTTCATCGAGTCTTGTAAAACTTCATGAAAGAATCTATCAGACCATGTATAATACCATGGTATAGGCATATACGTTTTTTATTATATCAATGTTTAGGCCTTATAATTTACCAATTCACCACCTGCAGATTGATGCTTGCCTGCTTATTGCCATCAGCCGTTGTAACGGTAAATACTGCATTACCAGACTGAACTGCATCGAGGAACACAATATTGCCATTCTGAGGAGGACCCGTGGCAAAAATAGGACCCGATGGACCATCCGTGACTGACCAGGTGAAGAGCTGGTTGGATGCAATAGTAGGAACCATGACCACCAGGATTTGAACGATATCGTTGACGTGGATAGGTAGAGGAGTATTCACCAGTAACTGCACGCCCACCAGTGGTGTCACTACGCTTAACTGGGCAATCGCAGTGAACTCTCCATCCACCGTTGTAGCACTGATACCACAAGAGCCACTTGTTATTGCGGTAACTACACCATTCATATCAACCGTAGCAATTGCAGTGTTAGTAGACTCCCACAGTATGGCCTTATTTGTGGCAGTAGCAGGGAGCACAGTGGCCTGTAAGTTGTAGATACGAGTAGGGTTTAGAACAATTGGCTGAGAGCTCATTGCTAAGCCTGTGACAGGTGTAGTGACAACCACGGTAGTCATAGAACTCTTCTGACCATCTGCAGTTGTAATCTTAATGACAGTGGTGCCATTGGATAATGGGGTTACAGTCTCAGTAATCTGCCACAGGCCAAAGTTGGGGTCAGATACAGTGGTATTTAGAACAGGAGTAGAGTTATTCGACACCACTGCAGCCTTTGGATTACTAGAAGACCAGAATACATTCATGTTAGAAGGGTAGGCAGGCTTGAAGGTGGCAGTGACCTGGTAGGACTCAGGTAGGCTGCGACTGCTATCATATTGTGCAGTCTGAGGGTTCAGGCTAATTATCATGTCCGTCTGTGTCATCACAATATCAGTGACAGGAGTCACCACGTTAACCGTAACCATGCTAGTGTATGTTCCGTATACGCCATAAGGTTCACCATATGTAGACACCCTAATTACTGCAGTGCCATTGGAAACTGCCGTAACCGTGGCCTGCGTATTATCCGTAATATCTCCATTACTGTCACGGGCCAGAACAGTTCCATTACGAGGTAAGCTAATCACATCACGAATACCAGCAGGAGCAGGATTGGACTGCATAGAAGATACAATTTCCCAGGTTAGATGCTTGTAATCTGCCTCTGCTGGCTGCACAATGGCACGAATTAGACTACTATTCTTCAGAGGATATACTAACATGTTGGGATTCAGTGTAATAGACCTTGGTAAGACATCAAGTCCAGTGATTGGTGTTGGAACATAGACACTGATAGAGGCAGAGATGTTATTGTTGAGGGAGGTTGCCTTAATGGTAACCTGACCAGGAGCTAATGAAGTGAGTAGACCACTGGGGTCCACGTTTACAACGGATGTATTAGAAGACCACCAGAATACGCGCTGGTTAGTGGCATTGAGTGGTGTAACATTTGCCAGGAGTTGTTGTGTTGTTCCTAAGAACAGCGTAGTATTTGCAGGATTTGTCATTCTGCTTTCAAGAGAAATAGATACACCAGAAACTTGAACCGCAGGAAGAACAACCACTCTAAAAGAGCCATAGACTGAAGAGCCATCCGTGCTAGAGACAGTAATCACGGGGAGGGGAGCAGATGATGGAACTGCGGTTATTCCTGTTACTGTGGCAGAAAAGACTAAGCAAGGGGTGCCATTTCCACTTGCATCAAGGTTATAAGGATTTACTCCAAGTTTAGCATTACCAATACTTCCAAGGGCATAGTTACCAATACTAGAATCAGGCTCTAAACTATTACCAGAGGCATCATGTAACAAGGGATTGTATGTGGTATAGGGATTCGTGTCATTCGAGCCATTATTAGATAAGGTGGGTCCATTTGTCTGAGAAACAGTAGCATTAGCACTATTACAAGACCACTTGACAAAGGGATTGTAGGCAGTTACAGGCTGCACATAGACCGTTATGGTAGATGTTGTTCCAGGGTAGACAGTAGTAGAAGCAGATGGTCCAGGTGCAGGTGTTATGCTGGTGACTAAGTTAGGAACATCCATTAATGCAGCAAGATTCATGCCCTTAATCGAACCGAGACCCACGTTTAAGTTATATAGACCAGAGCCAAGACCAGATGTAGGATTTTGTAAGCCAGGTAGAACATTAGCAATACGAGGCGGCACAGTGGGTCCACCAACAGATATACTATTCCAGACTTGACTTGAGCCAGAGATATCGTTAAATAGGGGGCTTGGAAAAGTGTAATTATCATAGAGAAGAGGATTCACAAAGTAGTTAATTGGATTATGGGACTGCACGACACCTAGGAATCCAGCAAACATAGATGCAGCAATAGATGTTCCACCAACATAGACAGCTGAGCCATTTAACTTGAAAATTACAGGTAAATCATCCGCATTCGCATGCATAGCAATATCTGGGACGCAACGATACATATTCAGATTAGCAGTAGAGGCATAAGAAGACTCTGATGCGGCGAATGCCGCTATATCTTCATATGAATTAGTTGCGGTAGCAAGGGAATTCGTGGCACTAGCAGATAATTTCCCAGATGCAGATGCACGAGCGGCAGACTGTAGTGCAATCTTCACAGAATATATCGCCTTTGCCTTAGCCATGGTAGCATTTGATGCATTATAATCCAATAATTCTGGACTTATTATTCGTGTATTTAGTAAGCTCTGAACTGCATTCCAGGCATTAAATGCGGCTTGTAGAGCAATACCTGAAAGTTGATTATTTGGGTCTGAAATTGCCTTTGTCCAGAAATAGGCACCCCAACCAGTTGGCGTTACATCATTATTTGAAGTGTCTTTAAAGTCTCCTGTAGCAATACCAGGCCTACTGAGAAAGTCGAGTAGCCCACCTGCTAGAACATTATTTGAAGATGCATCTTTATACATATCAAGTCCAGTTGAAGCTAAAATGGCTGCTGCATGTGTTGATAAACTTAATCCAGTAGTAGGTCCATACCCTGGATTACCAGAGCTATCAGCACCCCATGTTGCTGCTAGACCAAGTGACCAACTATTAAGCATGGCATCCTGTTTTACATTGGCCGCACTAGCATAACTTAGCTGACTAGACGTAGTGTCTGAAGGAACGACTCTAGTAAAATTCAAGCCAACAATTGCCTGTAATTTAAAGATGTTTTCCAGGGTGAGATTTGGATAGACTGAATTAGTATTTATTAACATATTAGTAACATGAGCATTTGCGGAAGCCCAGAAGTCAACCGCAACTTGAGCAGCTGCTTGTTGTCGAGTGAAACCTGTCCATTGCATTACAGTATTAGTGCCTGAAGTAACTCTAGCTGGTAAACTAGCAGGTAATGCAGGAGGTCCACTAGCAACTGTTACTGCGGCTTCGTATGCTGCCTGAATTCTTAGGGCCGCTGCTTTGACCGCCGCAATTGATGGATTGCCAACCGCAGCATTCGCAACTAACGCTGCAACCGCGTTATTATATGCCTGGTTAGTATCATTTACATTCTCAGGGAAGTTTGATATTACATTATTAGATGCATCTAGGAATTGAATATACCTATAGTTTCCAGAAGGATCCGCTGAGGGTGCTCCTGTAGTTGCATTATAGGCATTAATTACTGCGGCATTTAACTTGGCTAGTAGAGTTAGTTGATTTATAGAAGTAGATGCAGAGCCAGGGGTAGTGTAGTCTAGCCTTTCTGGATTTCCTCTTGGTGTATTACCTACCATAACATAATAAACGGGTGCTGTATTACCAGATAAAGGAGCAGGCCAAGAGCCTGTAGTAAGTCGAGCTGGATTTCCCATTATATCAGTAGAACCAAAGCTCGCTGCCTCAATTTCTCTTGGATCAGTGCCTGCAGGGTAAAATGTTGGACCACCGTCAGAAGCATCTACCACCTCAGCTACCGCGTCTAAGGCTATATTCCACAGCTTCAACATGTTTTTTCTAGATGCATACCGTGCATCGCTTGGACTAATTGCATCCAGGTTCGCATGAGCAGATTGCTTTGCAGCTAGAACTGCGGCATATTCCTTAGCTAATAGATTAGCAGTAGTATTTAGTGAAGCCTGATTAGGCCATGTTTGTCCCTGAGTTTCCATGGATGTTGCATAATTAGCAGACTGAGCAGCTGCTAAAGTTAGATTGCTAGCAGAAGTAGCAGCATCTACTAGGGAAGGTGTAATTGTGGAAACTTGGACCATTAGGTTATTGAACTCAGTAATAGACTCAGCCGCATCAGCTGCCGCCTTAGATGTGGCAAGTGCAGCATTAGAAAGCTCAAATGCAATAAGCTGAGAAGAATACTGAAGAACCTGAGCAGCTGGAGCAGGTGCACGACTAGTAGAAGAAGCATTGAATGCTGGGAATGGGGCGGCACCTGTGGAAGTGCCATTGAATGGGCCAACATTCGGATTTAGGGAGTTATTATTCTGGCTAGCTGCACTATATCCAACTGCAGGCATACTTGCTGAGCCCCAAGCACCTGCCGCAAAGGTGGTATTTGTAGTAGAAAAGCTATTGGGGAAATTCGCGTTTCTTAGAGCATTCGTGGAAGGAAGATTAGAATTTGCAGTAGGAGCAGAGAATGCCATTCCACCAAGGGCAGCTGCCTGAGCTGCTGCAATAGTAGCAGTAGCAGCAAGAGGAGATAGTGCATTTGCAATATCAGCCTGGTGAATTGTCATACGCACATTAGCATTATGAACCCTTGCAGAATTTGTCAGTGCCAAATAAGTATCTGCAGCAGATTGATTTGCATTAAATGCAGCAGCAAAGTTGGCTGCATCGACATCATGCAATAGTAAACGATTAGTGCGTAGTGTTAAAGCATAAAGAATTGCACTCTCAGCTGTTAAGACCGTATCAAGGCAGGCATCCGCGTCAGTTGCTAGCTTATTTATTACACCAAGAAGACTGGGAGTAAATGTCACTAAGTTTGCATTTTGTGGAGAATACGTAAACGTTACAAATGCTGCATTTGCAGAAGCAACTACCCACTGCTGAGCCTCATAGGCTGCTAGTAAGCAATTCTGAACTGCTAATCGTCCTACTGAGCCAGTTCCACCAAGAGTTACATTCAGAGCATTTGCCGCATTCACATTGGGATAGGTTAATTCTAGGGCAGTTACGGGTGCAGAATTTCCAGAGGAATCAGTGTCTAGGGCGGTTAAAACCGCCTGTGCCCTAGTTACTAGACCGGATGTTGCACTATATACATTAGTATATGCTGATGTTGTGTATGCAAGGTTTGTTATAATAGAAGGCTGAAGATTCATGGATGAATCGAGGCTTGATGGATTCAAGTTTAGACCACCCTGACCCTGGTATAGAATCGTTGGTGCAGTAACCGCAGGAGGCTTCAACCCATTGGTGCCATCTGCATTAAGCGCAGTTCTAAAATTTGGAGCCTTACGTAAAGGGAAGGAGTTATTAGATGTATCCTTACCATATCCTGTCTGAGATACGAGGTTACCACTTGCATCTAAGAATCCAGCAATCGCCTCACCTAGCACTGAATCTCCAACAAGCTTCTTCAGGGCAAGGGCAGAGTAATTTGCCCTGCGAGCAGCTAGCACTGCCTGCTCTCTTGCTAGAATCGCTGCTGCTGTGCAAGCAGCCTGTGCAGCATCTGCAGTTACCTTGGCATAGGCCATATTCACAGTAAAAATAGAGCCTCCCTGTGAATTATTTGAGCCTGAGATATTTGTGCCAGAACCATCCGTGCTATATGTAGTAGCTGCAAGTTGAATTGCTGTCTGAGCAGCCAGGCAGACATTCTTAGCATTCTCAAGCTTGGCGGCTAATGCAACTACATTATTTGTAGCAAGGGTTGCAGATGTAGTAGACTGCTGGTTAAAAGGAGTAGTTGCACTAATAAGATTATTTACAGTTGAAGTAATTGAATTAACTGCGATTAATAATATTTGTTGAGTTCCACTTGCATCAAAACTATTATTGGAGGCATCTTGAAGGGCAGTATATACAGCGGCACTGGCTGCATTTGCAGAATTTGCAGCAACAGATACGTTATACCAATCAGTAAACCGAGCCATAGATTCAGTAGCATCAGCAAAAGCCACATTTGCAACCTGCGCAGCGGCCCCTGCTGCAGCATACTGAGCATCCTGAACTAGCAGCTTGGTGCCAGTTAAACTAAATGTAGCATTACTTGAACCATCTTGTCCATTTACACTATGGGTGCCAATAGTATTTACCGTCGTAGTGATATAGTTATCATTTGCGGATGCCTGAGCCAGGGCCTGAGCAGCCCTTAGGGCATTTCCAGACTTTGTTCCAGAAGCACCAAAAAATCTTAGTAGGGGGCAATTGACGTTATTTGCACCCTGTGTCCCACTAGGGTCCGTTGAACCTACTGAATTTGAGTTACCCAGTTGGTCAAAGGTGGGTTCAATCGTATTACCCATAAATACAGAGGTAGAAGTAGCAGATTGCTGGGCTAATCTAGCAGTTGTAACTGCATAATTCTCAGCCACGGCTAGGGCATAGGTGGCAGAAGAAAGACGTGTCTTGGCTTCTAGAAGCTTTGCATCCATTGCACGCACTTCCTGGGTAGAGGGAGCAGGGACTGAACTATACAGGGCAGTGGCTTCAGAATTTAATTGATTTACATATTCATTAGCATCATGCCATGTAAAGAAAGCATCTCTAGAATCCTTGGCAGCCTTTACTGCAGTGCTTGTGCGATGTGTCATTAATGTCGTATTGGCATAGATATTACGCAAGTTAACTAAAGGTGGAGTAATACCATTATATGCACCACTTATGACGGTTTGACCGTAAATATCCATCACATTACCAGAAGTGTCTAATTGCGATGTAGGATTACCTGCTGCATTATCCGTTCTAAGCTCATCCTGTGTTACTGGGTAAACTGCAGCAACGACGGATGCAGCTGCAGAAGCAAGGCCGCAGGATAATCTATTACCTGCAGTATTTCCAGAAGCATCAACGCCGCCTGATTGATATGTACTAATTAAGGCAGCTCCACCTTTAACGGCAAATTCCGCTGAAGCTGCGAATGCAGCCTTAGTTAAGCTAGTTCCTACTGCGGGCATCATTACGTTATTAGAGCCATCGCGTGATAAAGACTTCCAACTAGTTATTAAATCAACATATAGACCAGATGCATCAAGTAGGCCACCCGCTGATACAATTGCAGAATTAGTTATTGCTGCTACTGGACCATTAGTCTGTGTAACTGGACTGCCAGCAGAATCATATTCAATTGCCACATTTACTAGCTCGTCAACTAGGCTATCGGCCCTAGAAACAGATTCATTCATCTTACTCCTCAGAGATTGAACTGCCACACCACTGGGATCCATAGAGCCTGGTAAAAGGTATCCTGTTCCAAGATTTGTCAATAAATAAGAGGGAGCCGATGTTGCAGAAGAATTATAGGGGATTTGTGCAACTACTGACTGAGCAGAATCATATGCTAGATTTGATTTAGGAACTAAGGTAGAATCGACTGGTGTAAACATAAGGTATGGATGCGTAGAAAGGGAAGGTGCTACTACTGCGGCAGCCGCCTGGTCAAGGGCCTTTACTGCTACTCCAGTAGTAGGCTCAACTGCTGCAGGTAAGGTTACTGCGGCAAGGGCAGTAGCAGCAGCAGCTGCCTGAGCAGCCTGTAGGGCCTGATTTGCCTGTTGTAAGGCAAGGGAGTTTGCTGTATTAGGTGTAATAAGCTGATTATACGCTGCGTTTTGGGCAGCCACCTGTGCATCTAACACTGCCCTCTGAGTAGTATATGCAGCACCCTGTTGGTAATTTGCACCAGATACAGCTGCGGTTGCACCAAAAACAGTTCCTGCAGTTAGAAGAAGACTGGATACAGACTGCGTCTTAATAACAAGGTCTTGAGCCTTTTCAAGGGCATCATTTGCGAGCTCCTTGCTTACACTTGCAGTAGCCAGGGAAGTAGATGCATCCTTAACTGTCTGAATTAGAGAATTTGCGAGTGCGTCATCCATTGCACTGGCCTGAGCGGCCTGAAGGGCGGCCTGGGCTGAATTGAATGCTAGAAGAGTGCTATCATACGCAGAATTCTTAATCTGGGTAGCTAAGGTTACAGCTGAATTAGGAGCCGTTATTCCTCCAGAAACAGGGTCGGGAAACACACTGCCTCCGTTTGGTGAAGGGGTTCCTAGGGCTGCCTGGGCAAGATTTGCCGTATTTAGAGAAGATGCTAAGAACTGAGCAGCAGAAGTTGCGGCGGCACCAGGTTGATTCTGCTGATAAGAGGGGATTGAGAATACTGTTGAAATACCTCCATTAGAGCGCGCCCAGGCGAATTCGGCAGCATTGTCATATGAACCTGTATTGATTGTGGGAAAATATACTGATGAGCCTCCAACACTTGTTACATAGGGGGAAGATGCAGGAAACATGACCTGGGGGGCAGGTAGAGAGGCACGCTCTGCATTTGTCAAGGGAAATACAGACACTTGAGGCTGGGCACTCATGCCATCAGGATATCCACGACCACCTGAGCCCTGTAAAAGAAGAGCCTGAGCATAATTATACTGACTCACAGAAGCATTTATCGTTGTCAGAGGAATATCGCCAGTTGCACAGCAGATATTTATACCATTCTTTGTTGCTTCTGCAAAGAGGTCATTAATCTCATTTAATTCAGCAATTCCTTGAGGATTGGGGTCATTATCCACTGGAATAGATGGATTAGGAGGAAAGGCCATCTTCTGAGTCCAAGCAATCTCAGGTGCACCCCAAGAGCATGTTACAACTGATGGTAGGTATGACTTACCGTTGCATACTACAGGATTCTTCAGGACTGTATAAAATGTGCGATACATTTCAGAAATATCGCCACTGGGGGCAATATAGAGAATAATGATTGGCTGAGTATAGACTGGTGCATCACGACGAGGGTCAATCATTCCATAAAAGGCATTTACTGTCGCAACATCAACGGTATTCTCTAGAGTTGCACCACCGTCGTCGGCGTTAGGGGCATTTATAGCACCGTTAATAGGAGCAACTAAGATTTGAATAGGAGAACCATTGCTTCCTGAAATATCACTGCATCTCCAAAATCCTGCATACTGCCCTGACGTTATAGGCTGGCCATAAATACCACCACCAAAGGAGACTACTGCAATAATGGGAGGAGAGGCAAGGGGGGTAGCAGGAGGATACGGGAGATTATAATAGTCACGAATGTCCATGATATTTACACAGTTGAATCCAGGAATAGGACCAACAATGCCACCGGGGCCCTGGGGGTAGTTCTGAGGGAAGCTAGTTGCAGAAACTACAGTCCCTGCAGCACTGTATGTGCCACTCGTAACCGTTGTTGCACTATGTGCCCTGGTTGTTGCTAGACTAATTACATATTGCCCAAGGCCACCTACACCAGTTCCATTCTGAACTAAGGGACCAACAATATAGGTTCCAGCAGCAAACCCAATTCCTGATAAGGACATTCCAGGAAGAATTTGACCACTGATAATATAGTTAGCAGATATAGTAGTTGTATTCGTTCCAGACCATGTTGCCACAAAGGTAGCATTATTTGCTGAGCCAATATTTCCACCGGAAGGATAACTAACTGTATTATACAGCTGAGCAGAACGATTCACCGTTACAAACGGCCTTAATGAACCCTTCGATGCTGCCATTTCTCTATACCCTTAGTATAGAATTTAATAGTGAATCCGGGTAATTTACATGGTATTTTACAGGATAAAAACATAAATTATAATAGATGAGCAGTGAAACAACTGTAGTTTCTGCATTTTATCCATTAGTTCTATCAAATCCAAGATATTCAATTGGGCACTATAAAGGATGGTTACAGAATCTTTGCAAAATTCCAATGCACCTTATTATATTTACTACAGAATCACTTGCTCTTGAAATTTATCAATGGAGGCGCCATGCTCTAGAAAAGACTCATGTGATTGTAAGGCCATTTTCTTCGTTTGCTATGACGTGTCCATCAATGATTTCCTTTTGGAAAAAACAAGAAATTCTTGATAAAGAGAATGTTGGAACTAGTGAATTATTCGCAATATGGAGTTTAAAACAAGAGCTGGTAAGAATTGCCATAAATCAAAATAGATTTAAGAGTAAATGGTTCTGCTGGTGTGATGTGGGAATACAGCGATTTTCTAAGTTGCAACCGTATTATATGACCTTTCCGCATAATATAGAGCGCCTATGTTTACCAGGTCGAATGACATTTTTAGAAGTTGATAAAATTCCACAATCTTACGTTGATGATTGGAATGAAGATAAACCAGTAAAATATCCTTTTCCTGAAATTACTCTAGGGTCAGGATGTATTGTCGGGGATGTAGATGCATGGTCTGAATTTGGTGAGGCATATAAGGAAATGCTGAAGGAATTTGCACTACGAGGATGGTTTGCAGGTAAGGAAACATTTATTTTTTTTGCCATTCTCATGGAAAAAAAAACAAAAACATTTCGTATTTTTCATGCTAAGCAATTCGTAAATATTCCTGGTATTGAATGGTTGAGTTTTCCAGTTATGCTTGCAGGAAATTTAAATGCAGAAGTAGATACACGATTTGAGCCTTTAGAGTCTTGATTTCCTCGCCAAAGGCAAGCTGTGGTCGCGCAGTTAACTGCGCGACTTGCGACCAAAGGTCGCTGTGGTCTCGTAGCTTTAGCTACGAGACTTCCATTGCTCGCCACAAACATTACAAATATACAGATTTTTCTTACCCATCGCATCATATGTCATATAAATTACATCGCGCTCAACTGCTTCTGTATTAGTTGTGCACGTTGCCCGAGGACATGGAATCATTTTAATATGCGGAAGGGTATTATCCTGGCGAGTAAATTCATTAATCATAATCTTAAATGCTTCAGACGATTTATGCTGAACCATTGTCTCGGAAATAAGTCCACCTGTTGTCTCAATCTCCGTATATCCACAATTTACACAAAGGCGTGTTAATTCATCGGACTGCCCTGGCTTTAGATATAAATAATACTTACAGGTTGGACAAAACTTCATCGTATTCTACCTTCTTATACTAAAATAGTTCAATTTTTGAGGCGCGTAGTTTACCCAAAAAATTGCTTAGGCGAATTCAGTATATACAATCACACATGGCTTCTCCAATTACTCTAAAAGCTTTCTTAGAAAATCATCGTCTACCATCGGGGGATAGGCGACCAGCCTCAGTCACCGGCATGGGTGATGCAGCAGGCAAATATCTTATTCCAGATGAAAACTATCAGCAGTTTCTCGACCTAATGAACAAGCACCTCTTTGAGGAAAGAGGTCGTCCCCTGAATCTGGTTGAACAGCCAAATCCAAATGGTCCCAAGCCTCTTGTTATTGACTTGGATTTCCGTTATCGCAAGGACCGTTCCCTTGCACACCCATTTGAGCAATCGCACATTAAGGCCTTTACTGAGAAACTCACTGAAGGCCTTGGAACATTCTTTGATCTTAATCCATATGAGGAGCTAAGATACTTTGTTTCCCTAAGACCCCAGGCCTACGTTGACAAGAAATCTGGTGAAATCAAGGATGGTATTCACATTGTCTGTCCTGATATTATTCTGTCCTTTGAGAAACAGGGTGCTATCAGAAATTGGATGCTTGGTCAGGATGCAATTAAGGAGACATTCAAGGGAACCTCATTCATCAATGAGTCTGATAGTATCTATGATGCTTCTTGCACAAGGAAACAGGGGTGGTTTCTCTATGGTGAATCGAAGCCCGATATCCCTGCCTACACTCTCAGTTATGTCTTAGACTACACGCCTGCTGCAAATAGCTGGTCTGTGATTGAGCCTTTTAACTACGATAACAGAGAATTGATTGAACTTCTCAGTGTGCGATATAATCTTTCTTCTGACGACAATGAGGTGAAAGCAGATGCTATGCCTATGTATGAAAAGCTAATTTCTAGTAGTGGGGGGCCTGCTGCTGCTGCTGCGCCTGCTATTGCAGCCTCTCTTACAACTGATGAGATAAATCTTATTCAAGATAATCCACTTGTGAAGGAAGCATATGAGGAAACTGTTATTGAGACTAATTTTGAAGAGGTAGATCTGGTTAAACAATTTGTGCGTGAATGTCTATCTTCAAAGAGAGCAGATGATTATGTCTCGTGGTTGAATGTAGGTCTATGTCTACATAGTATTTCACAGTCAACTGATATGTTTAATCTGTGGATGGAGTTTAGCGCAAAGTCTTCAAAGTCCGCTGGAAATGATCTGGTGAAACTAAAGCGCAAATGGGATTTATCCATGAAGGCAGAAGGAAATGGACGTCGTCTAACAATTCGTAGTCTCAGACACTGGGCGCAGCAGGATAATCCGATTGCATTTAGAGAAATTATAGAGCGTGATATTGCTAACTATATTCTACACTTTACATGCCCAACACACAACCATGTTGCCCGTTTGATGAAACGTGTATATCAGGATAATTATGCCGCATCAGTAAGTTCAAGATATACTGAGTGGTATGAATATAATACGAGAAATCATAGGTGGAAGAAGATCAATCAGGGCATTGAACTGAAAAATAAGATTAGTGCTCAAGGTAGCGGATTTGAGATAGCAGATTTAATAGGTAGTGCTCGTGCGACATTTATGAAGAGTCCTGAATATGCAAGGCTTGAGACAATCGTTAACAATGATGCGAATATTAAGACTCTTTCTGAGCGCTTGAAAGAACTAATTGATATTCGCAGAAATCTACGAGAGCTAAATAAGATTGATGAGACACGAGATGTTGATATTGATATTAAGAAAACAGAGGAGGCAATCGAGCTCATTAGAAAAAAGCAAGAGATGAATCGCTCTGAAGTAAGAGATAGAAAGTTTGCCGAATTAACTGAATTAGAGTTGAAACTTTACAATAGCGGATTCAAGGATTCAGTAATGAAAGAGTGTATTGGTCTCTTCTATGAGGAGGGATTTGAGCAGACTCTGAATACCAGCGCTTTCCGTATTGGCTGTGCAAATGGTGTTATTCATCTGGATGCAATCAAGCCAAATCCAGCAAAACCAGGCGAAATGATGCCCATGGACAAGGAGAAGGGCGACCCCTTTAATTTCTTTCAGGATGGTGTGCCCGAGGACTACATTACCTTCCAGGTTGGAAATGACATGCCTGAATACAGTCCAATCCCTTATTTAGAATATGACCCCAACGACCCTGAGCAGATTGAACTTGACGAGTTCTTCTCTAAACTCTTTCCCAGGCCCGAGCTCAAGGCGTGGGTTCTCAAGCTCCTCGCATCCTGCCTTGAGGGAAAGAATAGGGAGCAGTGCTACTACACCTTCCAGGGCGTGGGTGGTAATGGTAAGTCTAAGCTCGTTGAGCTGATGATTATGACTCTTGGCGATTATCAATCATCTCTGCAATCTACTGCGCTGACGAGGAAGCGTCCAGAGTCTGGTGCAGCAAATCCAGATATTATGAGTATCAAGAATAAGCGCTTCATCTATATGCAGGAGCCTGATGACCGCGAGCCTCTGAATACCTCGCGCATGAAGCAGTTCAGCGGTGAAGATGCAGTAGAGGCGCGTGGTCTCTTTCAGGACCAGGAGCGGTTCAAGATTGCCGGAAAGCTATTTATGATGTGCAATACTCTTCCTACCATTAACTCTATGGACCGTGGCACGTGGCGTCGCATTCGCCTAATTCCTTTTGAGAGCAAGTTCGTAAATCCTGGAGATAAGGAGATTGGTCAGCCCAATGTATTTCTGAAGGACATGAATCTGAATGCAAAGCTGAAGAGGTGGAGAATTCCCTTCTTTAGCAGATTAGTCCACATTTATCTGACGCAGTATGCTATCTCTGATAATGGCACCCTGGAGCCTGCACCCGAGATTGTGATGAGCGAGTCCAGAAAATACCGCGATACCTTTGACTCCCTGAATAAGTTCTGTCAGGAGAGATGCCGTATTGACCCTACAAGTGATGCAGATGCAAGTGTATCTGATGTGTGGAAGTCATACAGATACTGGCACGAGGCCGTGGGTGGCTCAGGAAAGAAGCTTTCTCAAGTTGAATTTCTAAAGAGATTCAATGAAGAATTCTATCAAGGTCAGCCCAAACAGGGAAAAATTTATACGGGCCTATCTGTCTTCAATAGTGAAGAAGAAGTTACTGAGCACGATAATTCACGAATGGAAGCTACAGAAGAATCATAGTGGTAAGGGCTAACCAAACCGATTAATTAGAATCATTGATATAACAAACATAAAAAGAAATCCTATAAAACTATATACTGCATACATAGTATTTCCAGTGAGTTGATTAATATTTATAGAGAATACTATGGATAAACACAAATAAGATAAGGTGAAAAAAAATAAGGTAAATCCTTGTAAGGTTCCACTTATGTTAGGCAAAGGAGCAGGAACCTCCGCTTCAAATGCGGCATCGTATGCTAAATCTGCGGATGTTTTATTGTAAGGAAATAATCGTTTAGCCGATACTAGTAATGATTTAGCTAAATCAGATTGCTGCTCTAGTAAGTCTCTTACAAAACTTACATTATCATTAACATTGGCTGAAGTCGACGATTTTAACATTTCCTTAAATATATTGTTCATAGTTGGACTAGAAAATCCTTCAAGTATAGGTGATAGGTATTCTCCCATTTCTATATTAGAGCAGAAAGCATCCTGCCGGACTTATAATAATCATGGCTCGTTTGCAAAACGCGCCTTATGCCAATACCTAGAATCACGGCCTAAATATGTATAGCGCCATCTTAGTATTAAAACAATTATTGCTAATATTCCAATAATATACGAAACAAATGCAAATAGGTAAGAACTAATGGTACCATTTGCTGATAAAAATGCAAGGAATCCACAGAGTGATAGACTTACAAATAAGACTTGCATGAAATACAAGGTATCTAATTTATTTAAATTAGACCATTCATTTATTTCCTTCTGACGTTTATTCAATCCTTGATTTATCATAGATACCGATAATTGTTTTTGATTTGCTGAATCAAAATCACCTACAGCTGTAGCAAGATCTTCAGTTCTACTAAGATAATATGCAGCAGATGTAATATTATTATCAGCTCCAGTCACTTGATTAATAGCACTTGTATATGTAGCAGCTTTTCCAGCCAAAATACCCTCGTTTGCAGTTTGCAAATTTCCACGAATATAAGTCAATTTATCGGCTTCGTCTAAGCTTGATATATATGATCGAATTTGTATATCGCCGATAAGTGCGGTCTCGTTTGTTAATCCGGCAATGTCTGTTACAAACGGTTCTTTCATCTACAGTAATAACTAGATTTTAGAATGATACATACTAGTATAAATATACATATCAATCTCTAAAGATAATATTAATTTTATTTGATATTACGATACAGGTAATAAAGCATACCTACTGCAACAATATTCATAAATCCATAAATTGCCAGTAAATTCCGGGAGGATTGATTTTTCTCAATGGTATACTCCATCATTGCCGATTGAATATCTGTTTTTAATTCACTATTATTTAATAGTGCAAGGTTAGAATCTAACTGCGCTTTAGCTTCTCTTAATTTATTGTTTGATTGATTTACACCCGCATCAGTCGCATAATATCCACTCTGTAATTCATTATAACGTATGTCATTTAATTTTTGTAAAATTAATATAAGGTCATTTAGTTTTCGATTAATAAGTTCTGCTAGAGTTTTAGCCTCGATGTATTTAGCATCGCTTAGATTTCCAGTTGCACTAGCTGCGATTGTTAAAATAAATAAAAGTAATTTAGAATAACGATTACTATAAAAACAATATTCATCTTCCAAATTATCTCTTAACTTTTTTGCTGCTTTTGCAAATGCTAATGCCGGATTAATATTATCTTTTGCAAAAGTGGGTGAAGTATTTGACAAACCAGGTGCAGTAGCGTTTGCTGTAGGTATGGGGTCATAATCATTTAGTCGGGGAACATCAACAGTATATACAAATTTTGTTAAAACAGTTGTAATATGGTTATTTACAACTGTTGGATCAACACCAGAAGTACTTCTTGGAAACGGGGCTCCACTAGGCAGGCATACTTTAAAATCACTGTTTGCAGCAGGAACATACGGGGCGGCCCATTGACTAGGAAATGCGTATCCTGTTGTGCCAGTAGTAACAACGCCTACGTCCGTTGTAGGATTAATTATCACACCATTTCGAAGACAGCTCATTCTACTCTTTACTACTTATTTGCATTTTTAGCCTTAAAATAAAGAACCGCAAAAATAACTACTGCAACTAATAAAAGTATTACAGCTCCTCCAAGAAATAAGGGATTACTATAAAAAGGTATAGGTGAAGCCGGAGAACTAAAAAATGCTGTTATACTTAAGGGTAGATTAACCTGTCCTGAAAATCCAAACATTTGGAAAATTAAAAATATAGTTAAAGATGCCATAAATACACTCATTGCCAACAAGTATGGTAAACTTCTTACTCTTAATTCAGGCATTAATCCATACGTCGATTCTCTTGATACAACTGCTTCCTCTGGATAAACTCTATTCTCATAACGCTCTTCACTTGTTAATGATTCATCTTTAATATTTAAGACCTGTTTATTTACATGGGTTTGAAGGAATGTATTTATTCTTGAAATTTTATTATAGTAATCTGAAATACTATTAAATGCTGTATTTAGGGCGGTTTCTTTAATAGCAATAGTTGCAGGTACTGGTTGCACTGCTGTTTTTGCAATTACATAATCATTTAATTTTGTTCGTAATTCAAGAATTTTAGCATTAATATCATACCCTTCTATTTCCTGATATTGTGCCTGTGCATCTGAAAAAGATGTTGGAACAGACATTGCTTTCTATTTAGGGAGTACACACTCTATATACTACATATTCTCCTGCTGAAGGACTTGGTCTCGTAATTTTAATAATATCACCTGGAATCGCACCAATTACACGTGTAATTGGATCCTCATGATATCTGATGAATGGAAATTGCGCCTTTTGATTAATATACATACCCTTCATTAAAGGCTCATGCTGCTCCCTTGGCACAATCTCATGAGGGGGCACCATAAAATGATGTAATGGATTCATCTGAAAACTGTCCATATAGAAGAATGATAGTCTTAGATTACGTGTTGTCCACTGATTAATTGATGCCTGATGAAATACAGAGACTGCCGGCTCATTTATCAGGCAGATTACAGTTGTTTGAGCAGGGTCAACCGGAGACCCTAGGGCTTCTGGTTTCCTAGAATTTGCTTCAGGTGCAATGCCAATTGGAGTCTCAAGAGATGCTAAGAAACCAGGAAGCTTCTGTTTAATTTTCTGGAGAAATATATAGACACGCACTGTAGGTGTAGGAACATTCATTCCATCCCGTGCTTTTACAGTGAATTCTAGACCCCTGCCATTTGATGTTACTGCCAGGGCCTCACGAATCTCCTCTGGACCAAACTTAGATGCGCCTACTACATCATAGCCTCGGTCATGTAAAACACTTAGAAGTGTTTGACGTGAACGAAATACTTTTTCTACAAACTGTGCCATACGAAACTATCTATTCACATAGTAATCAAATTTTTAGGTGGAATTTATTAACTAGGTATACTTAATCACGTTTAATTACATTTATTCTCATATTTGAATCAGTTGTTTCAGAGCTCTCTCCTCCAAATGCAACACGCTTCTTCTGGGTTCCATTGTTTCGCAGGGCCCTTGGTGCAGAAGAATTTTGCATAGAAGGCATTAAGAATCCACCCATTTGCATTTGACCCGTATCTACTGCAATCGTTGGAGGAGCTCCAGGAACTCCAGAGGTGAAGAGCTGCGCTGGTTGAGGCTGGGAAGCTGCATAGACTGCTGGATATTGTGACATATTATATTGCTGGCCACCCATTTGCATAGGGCTCATCTGTGGCATTTGCATCTGTGGCATTTGCATCATAGGACCCATCTGAGGCATTTGCATCATAGGGCCCATCTGTGGGATTTGCATCATTGGCGCCATGTAGCCTCCTTGCTGACCTTGTGGCTGTTGCTGGCCTTGTGGCTGTTGTTGGCCCTGGCCCTGACCTTGGCCCTGGCCTCGAGCCAAGGGTAATATCTGAGGTATTCCCTCACCTGTTTCAGCTGATATTTCCTCATCCGCCACTAATTCTTCTGGCTGACCCACTACCTGAATAGACCTAGCCGGTGGAACTACTGTGACCGTAGTAGGATTTGGTTGGAACATTGGCCCCTGGCTTGTCTGAATCATTGTTCCTGGAACCACGCCTGGCTTGTTCATGGAAGAAGCTGCCACATTTGCCGCAGTCTGAATTGCTCCCTGAACTCCCGTTCCATCTAAGACTACATCTTCTGAAGTAGATAAGCGTGGGGTTGGTGCAATTGCACCCAATTTCATCAAGAGCTCTGGACTAGCTTCCGTTGGCCCCTCGACGAGTTCTCTGAATTCTGGGACTACTGATTCTGGTAAGGCGCGCACTGGTAAACTCGTGACTATCCTAGATTTCTCCTCCTCAGTTGCTTCTGGTAAATCTTCCTTATTAATCCCATCAAGTCTCAATAAATCCTTCTCCGTAATAATTCGCATTCCAATATTCAAGTAAGTTTCTAGCTCTTGCGATAAAAGCTTGAAGGCATAAGGCATCTCAATGACCACCGGTGCCACCATGGTCTTTCTGATTGGAGGAATGAGCTCCAAATCATTTGGACC
>Ga0209189_1000497_pt1 | contig 32881 bp, 32 predicted proteins | sample C_130820_EF_Meta_FD_187308 | JGI IMG/M metagenome (GOLD analysis project Ga0209189, IMG submission 187308) | Freshwater microbial communities from Lake Croche, Canada to study carbon cycling - C_130820_EF_MetaG (SPAdes) (version 3) | ecosystem: Environmental > Aquatic > Freshwater > Lake... | reverse complement strand
GTCGGTCGAGTTGACGAAGGCCTCGTCTCATCTGGATGGGGTGCGCTTCCCCGCGTATCATCCGGAACTCTCGACGGGCAGGATCCTCACTTCGGACTGGATCGACGGGATGCCGCTCGACCGCTTCGCCGACGGGGAGGCCTCCCAACGGGAACGCGACCGGATCGGACAGGCACTGTGGGATTTCTACAGCCATCAGGTGCATGACCTACTGGTCTTCCACGCCGATCCTCATCCCGGGAATTTCCTCGTGAAGGAGGGGGAACTCTGGGTGCTCGATTTCGGCTGCACCAAGAAGATCTCCCGGGAGTTTTACCGGAAGCAGTTCCGCTTCTTGGATCCCCGGCTAGAGCGAGACCCGGCACTCCTGCGGGAGGCCCTGCTCGACCTCGACGTGATCCTGCCCGAGGATGGCCCCGAGCAGATTGAAACGATCACCTCCCTGTGCATGATCTGGCTGGAGCTGCTGGCGCGGCCCTTCCGTGAAGGAACCTTTGACTTCGGGAATCCCGAGTTCCTGAAGTCGATTTACGACCTCGGTGAGGAAAACCGCCGTGCCGATCATCTCCGGACGATGCGCGGGCAGCGCGGCTCACCCGACACGATCTATGTGAACCGAGCCTTCTTCGGGCTCTACAGCCTGCTTGGGCGCCTGAGGTCACGGGTTCGGATTGATCTTCCTCCTTGGATCTCTGCCTAAGGATCACGTCATGAACGAAACAAAGCGTTCGCCGTGGCAAGAGGCCTTTCTCGGCTCCCTGGCCTCCGATGCACTGGCGATGCCGGTCCACTGGTATTACGACACGGCGGCACTCCGCCGAGACTACGGGACCGTGGATCGCTTTCTTGAGCCCAAGAATCCTCACCCGGGAAGCATTCTCTGGCGTTCTGAATATCATGCAATCAACGAGAAGGGGGATATCCTCCGGGAGCAGGCGCAGTACTGGGGCCAGCGGGGGATCCACTACCACCAATTTCTCAAGGCCGGGGAGAATACGCTCAATTTCCAACTGGCACGCGACCTCTTTGCGTTCGTGAAGGAGCGGGGTGGCTATGATGCCGACGCATGGCTCGAGTGCTACATCGCGCGGATGCTCGAGCCGGGATGGCACCGTGACACCTATGTCGAGGAATACCACCGGGCCTTCTTCACCCGCTATGCTCAAGGCAAGAAACCGAGGAAGTGCGGGATCAGCGACGAGCACATCGGGGGACTGGCCACCGTGCCGGCACTCTGCGCGGCGCTGCAAGGAGTCGCTCTTCCCGAACTGCGGGCCATCGTGAAGGAACATGTCGGCCTCACCCACGCTCATGCCAATGTCCTCCGGGCCGCCGATACGCTGGTGCGGCTTCTCTGGCGCGTGACCTCGGGGGAGCCCGTGCACGAGGCCATCCGTAGCGAGGCTGGCGATTGGATCTCGGGTAACAAGGCCGAATCGTGGCTCCATCAACCGGACGAGCACGTGATCGGTTCCCGCTTCAGCCCCGCCTGCTACATCGCCGACGCGATGCCGGCATCGCTCTACCTAGTCTGGAAATACAGCGGCGATTTTCCGGCCGGCATCATCGCCAACGCCATGGTCGGCGGGGACAACTGCCACCGGGGCGCCGTTGTCGGCAGCATCCTCGGCGCGGCCTGCGGCGTGCCGGAGCGGTTCCTGACGGCTTCGTAGCCCCGCCGCTCATAGCCGAAACAAAAAGGCTAGGTCATTGACCCGGCCCTTTTGGTAAGGTTCAGCTCCGGAGGGAGCGTGAGGGGTTACTTCTTTTCCTCAACATACCGCGCGATGCGGTTGGAGAGGATCAGGAAGGTCGGGGCCCAGAGGCCAACGAAGATCCCGAAGAGTTCCCCATGGGTACGCGCTTCAAATGTGGCTTCCTTGCCGCCGGCATAATACCAGATGGCGATGGAGGCGAGCACGGAGGCCAAACCCAAGACGAAACAGAGGTTGCTGAGGGGTTTCATAGGTCTCCTGCATGATCCTTTTACGCATGAAGCACAAGGTGATTCGGATAATCAAAACGACTATCTCGTTTCGTGCTCAGACAGGGGTGACTCTACTTTTGGATCGTCTCTTAGCACTCCACCGAATGTGGGGGTATGATTTAAGCTTTCAGCTTTCCAGCTTTCAGCTTTTCATCTCCCCATGACTCTACCCATCGCCCAGCAGATTGCGGCCCGTAAATTTCCTCCCTTCAGCCTCGAGCGCTTGCTCACGACCACCTTCGGCCCGAAGCCTGGTCAGCGCCTCTGCATCCTGATCGATCTGGAGAATCCTGCCGAGATCAAGGATTTCGCTTTCCTGAAGAATCCCGCGCTCACGATTCAAAAGCACGCCGTGGAGTCGTTCCAGAAGCCCCTTAACGAGAGCATTCTCGCCAAGATGGGGCTCAAGGGCGGCGAGATTTTCGCCTACAAACTTACTGGCGGCAGCAACCTTGACCTTCCCGACGAAGCCTTTGATCCCTCCGGGAAGCAGTTCAGCCTCTCCAAGGATGTCTATCCCAACTACGACATCATCCTCTGCATCTCCACCTTCTCGGCCACCGCTCCCCTAACCGCCTTTGCGAAGCAGTACGGATTCCGCGGGGCTACGCTCCACGGGGTGAACGAGGTCATCCTCTCGAGCGGACTCGCCGTCGATTACAACGAGGTCAGCGTCGAGGCTGAGAAGCTCCGTAAGGGAGTCACCAAGGCCGACTGGATCGAGATCGAGTTTTCCTGCGAGGGGAAGGATCATGTTCTGCGCCTCATACTCAACGGTCAGGAAGCCCAGAAGAGCCACGGCCTCTGCCTAGGCGACGAGCCCGATGTCGCCAACCTCCCAGCCGGCGAGGTCTACTTCGTCCCCGAAGGTGCCGAGGGCGCCTTCCCCCACAAGTACGAGGATGGAACGCTCGGTCTGATGACCGTCTCTGGTGGGCGCATTGTGAAGGCCGAACTCATCAAGGGAAATGCCGCCACCATCGCCGCCCACAATGCCAAGCTCGGCTCGGATCCCGTCACCGGGGAACTCGGCGAACTCGGTCTCGGCACACAGCTTCTTCCCGTCAGCGGACGCGACATCCAGGACGAGAAGGTGCGCGGCACCGTCCATGTGGCCACCGGTCGCAGCGATCACCTCGGTGGGCATCTGGTTCCCTCGATGTTTGCCGAGAATAGCCACGCCACCCACGACGACATCCTCTTCGCCCCGCACAAGACCCCCGAGATCCTCGTGAAGCAGGTCCGGATGAAGCGCGGCAACCAGAACGAGGTGCTGATCGAGAACTACGAGCCCTCGGCCTACCTCAACTCGCTGGTTGCGTAAGGCTGAATTACCCCGCAGAGGCGCAGAGATTTTTTGGTTTTTCTAGCAAGGGTCTCTTTTTCCTCGATACAGTTTTTCCGCTCCTTGCTTGATAGATCCTTTTCTTTTAACAGACCCTTGAATCCACTCCGCTCCTCTGCGGGAGATTTTCCCTCCCTAACAGCCTACAGCCTAACTCCCTCCTCGCTTCCCTACCACGTCATCGCCTTGATACGGGCGGCGGCCTCGAGCGCTTTCTCGCGGCTATTGAAGGCGGAGATGCGGAAGTACCCTTCGCCCGCACGGCCGAAGCCGCTTCCGGGGGTGACGACGATGTTGGCCTCGTTGAGCATCCGGTCAAAGATCTGCCAACTGGTCTGGCCTGCCGGTCCCTTCACCCAGATGTAGGGGGCGTTCACCCCGCCGTAGACCTTCAGCCCCGCGGACTTGACCGCTTCGCGGAGGATCTCGGCATTTCCCATGTAGTGGCTGATGAGGGCCGAGACCTCGGCGCGGCCCTTCTCGCTGTAGAGGGCGGCCGCGCCGCGCTGGGTGATGTAGCTGACGCCATTGAACTTCGTTGTAAAGCGACGATGCCAGAGGGGATGGATCGGGCGGTGTTCTCCGCCCGAGCAGAGGGCGGTCAGGCTCTTCGGGACAACGGTGAAGGCGCAACGGGTACCGGTGAAGCCGCCGTTCTTGGAGAAGCTGCGGAACTCGATCGCGCACTCGCGGGCGCCGGGGATCTCGTAGATCGAGCGGGGTACCGAGGGGTCGCTCACAAAGGCCTCGTAGGCGGCATCGTAGAGGAGGATCGAGCCGTGCTTGCGGGCATAGGCAACCCACGCCTCGAGTTGGGCCCGCGTGGCAACGGCTCCTGTCGGGTTATTGGGGAAGCAGAGGTAGATGATATCGGCCTTCTCCTCGGGGATCTGGGGCACGAAGCCGTTCTCGGCCGTGCACTCGAGATAGATGATCCCGTTGTAGGAGCCATCCTCGTTGGCGTCACCCGTGTGACCGGCCATGACGTTCGTGTCGACATAGACTGGGTAGACCGGATCCATCACGGCAATCCGGTTGTCGTCGCCCAAGATGTCTAGGATGGCCCCCCCGTCGCACTTGGAGCCGTCGGAGACGAAGATTTCGTCGTCGGCGACCTCGAGTCCACGGTCGCGGTAGTCGTGCTGGGCGATCGCGGTGCGGAGGAACTCGTATCCCTGCTCGGGGCCGTAGCCGTGGAACCCGCCATGCGTCCCCATCTCGTCGATCGCGGCATGCATCGCCTCGCGGACGGCTGAGGGCAGGGGCTCGGTCACGTCGCCGATGCCGCAACGGATCATTCGTGCAGCGGCCTCGGGATTTGCCTCGGTGAAGGCTTTCACGCGCCGTGCAATTTCAGGGAAGAGGTAGCCGGCCTTGAGCTTGAGGTAGTTGGAATTGAGCGTCGCCATAAGAGGGGGTCAATAAAGCGAAAATCTGGCGATGTTGCCAGCGTGGGAATCAAAAAGCCTCCCGGTCGCCCTTCGACCCTGAAAGGGCGTTGTTATACCAGTGCCCGATAGGCATTGTGCTTTACTCTTCGCCGAAACGGGTGCGGATAAGTTCCTCGATTTCCGTCAGGACGGTCGCCGCATCCTCTCCCTCGGCGGTGACGCGAAGCACCGACCCCTTTCCGGCAGCCAGCATCATGAGTCCCATGATGCTCTTGCCGTTCACGCGCTCCTCGTCCTTCTCCACCCAGATTTCCGAACGAAAGCGGCTCGCCGTCTTCACGAACAGGGCGGAGGGGCGGGCGTGGAGGCCGTTCCGGTTCTCGATGGTCAGTTCCTTGGAAATCTGGGTGTTCATGATATCGTCGGGTCTGGAGTTAAGGGGAGGGCTTCATTGCCCTGAGGAGCCGCTCGTTGAATTCCCGTGCCGTATCATGACCCATCGACTTGAGTTTCTGGTCAAGCGCGGCCACTTCCACGAGACGCGCGAGGTCGCGGCCGGGTCTGACGGGTATGGTGACATGGGGAATGGGAATGCCCAGGATCCCGTAGGTATCCCGATCGAGACCCAACCTATCAATGTCAGCCACTTCGTGCCAGTCCTTTAGCGTGACGATGAGGTCGAGCTGCTTCTCGGGACGCACGGAACCGGCTCCGAAGACAGCCGCGACATTGATAATGCCGATGCCTCGGACCTCCATGTGGAAGCGGGTCAGTTCCTTGCTGGTACCGATGAGTTGACGTCCCTCCAGGATCCTGAACCGGGTGATGTCATCGCTCACCAGGCTGTAGCCGCGCTCGATGAGTCCCAGGACGCACTCGCTCTTGCCGATGCCGCTGCTCCCCTTGATCAGGACGCCGATGCCCATGATGTCCACCATGCTGCCGTGCTCGGAGGAGATGGGGGCGAAATCGTCCTCAAGCATGATGGTGGCCGCGTTGATGAACTTCATCGTGACCAGCGGCGTGCGAAAGACCGGCGTCGAGGCCTCGGAAGCGCGTTCCAGCAAGCCGGAGGGAAGCGGAAGTCCGCGGGCCACCACCAGGCACGGGATGCGCTGGGCAAAGAGGGCCCCGATCCGGTCAAACCTCTCGGCGGCGGAAAGGCCCCTCAGGTAGCTCAACTCGGCGTGCCCGATGACCTGGATGCGCTTGGAAGCGAAGTAGCGGAAGAATCCGGCAAGGGCGAGGCCGGGGCGGTTGATGGTCGGTTCGGCGATGGCACGATCCATGCCTGTTGAGTCCCCCATAAGCTCCAGTTCAAGTGACTGGCCGTGGTCGGCGAAGAATTTGCCGACGCTGAGGGCCTTGGACTGGGGCTTTTTTCCGGGCGAGGGGGTCGAGTTGGATCCGGATCGGGGCATGGCTACATGGCAAAGGACTCGCCGAGGTAGAGTTTGCGGCTAATGGGGTCATGCAGCAGGAAATCCTTGTCTCCCTGGCTCTCGACGCGTCCCTCGAAGATGAGGTAGGCACGGTCGGTGATGGCAAGGGTCTCGCGGACATTGTGGTCCGTGATCAGGATGGCCAGCCCCATGTCACGGAGATCAGAGATGATCTGCTGCACATCGTAGACGGCGATCGGATCAACCCCGCTGAAGGGCTCATCGAGCATCAGGAGCTTCGGGTTGGTGACCAGAGACCTGGCAATCGTGAGGCGGCGCTTTTCACCCCCGGAGAGCGTCAGCGCCTCGTTCTTGGCGATATGTGTGATCCCGAATCGCTCCAGGAGCTCATCGCAGCGCTCCTCTCGCCCCTTCTTATCGAGGTCGGTGGTCTCGAGGATCGCCATGATGTTCTCGCGGACGGTGAGCTTTCGGAAGATCGACTCCTCCTGGGGCAAATAGCCCATGCCGAGGCGGGCTCTCTTGTACATCGGCTCGCGGGTGACATCGTTGCCTCGGAAGAATGTGCGGCCTCCATCCGGTCGGACCAGTCCCACGATCATGTAGAACGTGGTGGTCTTCCCCGCGCCATTGGGACCGAGAAGACCGACGATCTCACCGGGACGGACATGAATGTCGACGCCGTTCACCACGGATCGGCCGTTGTAGATCTTCACGAGTCCCTCGGTCCGCAGGATCGGTTCGTCTTGATTGGAATCGGCTGTTGTGGACATGGATGCAAAAGCTGGTGGTCAGGGCGTCACGGCTCTCTCGCCCTGATCGACGATCTGGGTTCGGCTGGGGCCGACCGTGCGGGAACGGCCCTTGGCATTGAGCACCATCACGGTCTCTCGGCTGGTTCCCACCTGGTTGTTGATCCCCTGCTGGATCTGCGGCCACTCCTCAAGGGAGACATCCCCCGAGGCGACGTCATAGGTCGCTTTGCCGCTCTTGCCGACGGATTTCACGAGATCGCCCCGGTCGTTTTTTTTCTCTTGAACGATCACGACATGCCCGGAGGCAACGACCTTCTGGAGCCCTTTGTGATCGGGCCTTAGCACGACATGGAGGTTGTCACAGGTGAGATCGAATTGTGGATCGCGCACGACAACGTGTCCATGGAACTCGGCCGAGCTGCTTGCATTCTCGAAGGAGGCGCCGTCATCACTTTCAATCACGGTTCTGGCATTCTTGGGCCGTTCCTCCATGCCCAGCGCCGGCGCGAAGGGCCCCTGCACGAATCCCCCCCCACCTGCAGGCGATGCAAGGGGGCCTGCTTCTTGGGCTTCGAGATACATGATCGAAGCCGCAGCGCAGAGCAGCAGGGGGAGAATGTGCGATCGCGAGGTCATGGCAGTTCGGAGGCGCCGTTGCGGAAGGAGGCGCGTACCCGGCCCTTGAATGTGCCGGTTCGTGACACGGTGTCAAACTCGGCCTGCTCCCCCTCCATGTCAAAATCCTCGCGCGAGATCATGGTCTTGGAAATGGAGACGAGCATCTTGGTCTCGGTGTCGAGCAGGGCGTGGGGAATCTCGACCACGATCTCCTTCTCCTCCTTGTCGGAAAACTTCACCTTGAGGTTGTTGAGTTCGACTTTTTCATCGTCGATCTTTCTCGCGGTTCCGGCCAGGAGGGTCATGGAGAGTTTCCCCTCCTCGTCGTACTGAGGGATCTTGATCCCGGTGATCGGTTCGCCCACGGGAATCTGCAGGTCCATTTTTTCACCCCTGGCCTTGGACTTGAACCCTTCCTTGAGGACCTGGAGGGCGGTCACGGCATTGCTCACCCCGGCGTTGGTGGCGACAAGGGCCGCCATGTTGAAGTTCGTGGCGCCGACATTGGTCGGCGCGGCGGACTCTGCGTGCAGGGACGCCGCCAGCGGAAGCGCGGCTAGGAGGGCCGCCCAAGCTTTGAAATCAGGCAACGGCACGGCGGATCGCAAGGAGGGATTTGAGGAGGGCGGGCAGGCCCTTGTGGGGAATCTGGTTCGGTCCGTCGGAGGGGGCCTTCGCGGGATTCTCGTGGGTCTCCAGAAAAATCCCGTCCACGCCGGCCGCCATGGCCGCGCGCGCCAACACCGGCGCGAGATGGCCGTCACCGGTCGTGTGGCCGCCGCCGCCGCCGGGGCGCTGCACGGAATGGGTGGCGTCGAAAATCACGGGGAATCCCTGCTCCCGGATCCAGTAGAGCGAACGCATGTCGGCCACCAGATTGTTGTAACCGAAGGTCGATCCGCGCTCGGTGAAACAGAACTGCCCGCAACCGGCGGCCTTCAGCTTGCCTGCGATCGGAGTGATGTCCCAGGGAGCCAGAAACTGACCCTTTTTCACATTGACGGCGCGACCGGCAGAGACAGCGGCCTTGGCGGCGGCCTCGATCAGGTCGGTCTGGCGGCAGAGAAAGGCGGGGATCTGGAGGAGATCGATGAAATCAGCGGCGATGTCGGCCTCTTCGGGGGTGTGGATGTCCGTTGTGACGGGTGCGCCGATCGCATCTCCCGCCTCGGCGAGCATCCGGCAGCCGTCAAGTACCCCGACCCCCCGGTAGGAGGAACCGGAAGTCCTGTTTGCCTTGTCATAGGATGCCTTGAAGACAAACTTCACTCCCAGATCGTCGCAGATCGCCTTGATGGTGCGTGCCGCGCGGAAGAGGGGCTTCTCCCCCTCGATCACGCATGGACCGAGGATGAAGAGAGGTTCTTTCCCGCCGAGCATCAGGGAACCAACCCTGATTTCCTTGATAGCACTTTTGGACGGGCGGGAGCTGTTTTTTCCGGCTGGCATGGGTTTCCCACACTAGCCGTAGCAAGACCTCCGGGTCACGAGGATTGTGAGCCTGCCGGAGGCTCCTGCTTGCGGCCTGAATTGCCTCCGTGCACCATCGGCCCGATGGCCACTCTCTCCTCCGATTTTCCCGATCGCCTTGCCGCCGGAGCCGCCGCCCCGAACTTCACCCTGCCTGATGTGATCACCGGAAAGCCACGCTCCCTGGCCGACCTGGCCGGACCCGAGGGAACGCTGGTGGTTTTCCTCTGTGCCCACTGCCCCTACGTTGTCCACGTGCGCGGCAAGTTGGCCGACCTGGCGCTGGAATTCTTCCCTCGGGGGATCTCGACCATCGGGATCAGCGCCAACGACCCCGTTGCCTATCCCGATGATGCGCCTGAGAAACTCCGTGAGATGGTCCTCGAAACCGACCTTCCCTTCCCGATCCTCTTTGACGCCACCCAGGAGACGGCGAGGGCTTACACGGCCGCCTGCACGCCCGATTTCTTCCTCTTCGATGGGGATCGCCGCCTCGCCTACCGGGGCCGTCTCGATGCCAGCAGTCCGCGCAACGGCCAGCCACTCACCGGAGATGATCTCCAGACCGCGCTGGAAGCGGTCGCCTCGGGTGAGACCGTGCCGACGCCATGGCCCTCGGCGCTCGGTTGCAGCATCAAGTGGAAGGCTTGATGGGGGGCCGGCAGTTAGGAACCTACCTGTTCTCCGCCCAGGCCATCATCACCTGCGCATCGTCGAAGATCCGCGGCGCATGGCTCCCGAGCTGGACAAGAATCAGCTCGCGGCCGCCCTTGCTGTAGCTGCTGATAAGGCACTTGCCGGCGGTCTCGGTGTAGCCCGTCTTCATGCCGTTGAAAAAGGGTGAGCGCAGGAGCAGCCTGTTGGTCGGATCAAGAAAGCAGAGTTTCCCGTTCGCGAAGTGGAAGCAGTAGGAACGCAGGGCCATCGCCTCGCGCAGATCGGGATTGCGGTAGGCACGGAAAGCGATGCGGGCCATGTCGCGCGCCGTGGAGTGCTGGCGGGCGGGCAGCCCGTGAGGGTTGACAAAATGGGAGCAGGAGGCCCCGCACCGGGCCGCCAAGCGGTCCATCTCGCCGGCGAAAACGCCAAGACTTCCTGAATGCGCGCGGGCCAGCGCGGCGGCGCAGTCATTGGTGCTCTTGACCAGCATCGCCCTCAGCAGTTGGCGTCGCGTGTAACTTTCCCCGGCGCGGATGCCGAGCTTTGTCGGTTCGACGATCGTGTCATCACGGGCGATGCAGACCGAATCGTCGAGGGGATCCTGCTCCGCGACGATCAGCGCGGTCACAAGCTTCTGGGTGCTTGCGACCTGTCGCGGCTCGTCGGCGTTTTTCTGATAGAGGGTTCGGCCCGTCCGGGCGTCGATCAGGATGGCTGAGGAGGCAAGAATGGCCGGGGCGTCCGAGGGCCAGAGCGAGCGCGGTGCCTGCGGCGCCACCTCCGCGACTGTCTGCGCGGGTGCGGGCGGCGCCGGTGTCTCGTCAAACGCGCAGCCGGAAAGAAGCATCAGCAACGCGCAAAGACCTAGTGAAAGGATTTTTGGCATCCGGACACGGTGCCTGCAAATTGCGCGGGGGCAAGCCTAAGAACGGTTCTATTCCCTTTGGGGGAGCCCTCCGTTTTTTCTTCAGCCCCCGGCCTCAAGCCTTCAGCATTTCCTCGCATGACAACAATCCAGAGACTCCTTGCCCCCGTTTTGCTCCTCGTGCTCGCGACCGGTGTCATCACTGTTTCCTTTCTTCTCGACACCCCGATGGAACGGCTGGTCTTCGAGAACAACGGCGGCCACTGGAGCGGTAGCCGCGCCATTGCGCTCATCAGCCGTTATGGCGACTGGCCGGAACTGATGCTGGTCGGTCTCGTCGCCTTCCTGATTGCGCGGCGCTTTCGCAGTGTCCGCTGGCAACGCATCCTGCTCTCCGCGATGATCGCCTCGACGCTTGCGGGCATGGCTGTCAACGCCTCGCGCCTCACCACCGGCCGCACCCGTCCCCGTGCGGCGGCGCCGCAGGGTTGGTATGGTCCCCGTCATGAAGGGAAATGGCTGGTTGGCGCCGCGGATTTCAACAGCTTCCCCTCAGGTCACACCGCCACCGCTGTCGGATTTGCCGGGGTTCTGGTTTTTGCGGCACCCGCCTGGGGCATTCCTGTCATGTTCGCGGCCGCAGGGATCGCCATTTCACGGATCCTGCTTGGGGCCCACCACCCCTCCGATGCCGTCACCGCCTCGGTGCTCGCCCTCGCCATCGCGTGGCTGGTTTGGGAATATCTCGGGCGAAGAGGACGTGTCGACCTGTCGGCGCTGGATTAGAGCGGTTTTTTTGATCTTTCTGTCGGTACCCTTGGCGGTGGTGTGGGGCGTTGGGCTATGTCGCGGCACTCGGGCAGTGGCACAGAGACAGCAGTCGCTTCGCTTGCTCCTGGCCCCCATGGCGTCCGCAAAATCATCGTCTCCGTCCGAAGGGAAAACGCTCTAAGACCCCAATCACTCCCCGAATGTCACCAGCGAGCGTATCTCCACAGGGGCGAGTTGCCGGCGGCCACCCAACCCCTCCAACTCCACCACAAAGAGAGCCCTCAGAACGTCGGCCCCGAGTTCGCGTAGCAGATGGAGCGCGGCCCCGGCTGTGCCTCCCGTGGCCAAGAGATCGTCGACAAGAATGACAGTCTCGCCCGGAAGAATGCTGTCGCAGTGGATTTCAAATTCAGCCGATCCGTACTCGAGATTGTAGGCATGGGAGAGGGTCCGGAAGGGGAGCTTCCCTTTTTTGCGGATCGGGACGAAACCCGTGCCGATTCTGATAGCCAGAGCGGCGCCAAAGATGAATCCCCGTGCATCGAGGCCGACCACCTTCGCCGGCGCAAGCCCCGCGCATTCCGCGGCGAGCTCGTCGATGCATGCACGGAAGAGAGCGGCGTTTTCCAGAACGGGCGAGAGATCGCGGAAAAGGATGCCGTGCTTGGGAAAGTCGGGGATCGAGCGGATCGCCCGCTTGAGATCATCGATCGTCATCGGACCGGGGGCGGGCGCTAGTCGCCGAAACTGATTCCGACGGCTCGCGCCGTCTCCACCAACTGGCACGATGGCGGCACCTTCTTGAGGCGATGGACCGCCTCGGCGATCGGGACATCGAGCACTTCGTAGTTCTGGTAACTGACCATGGTGCCGAACTTTTCCTCGAGCGCAAGCTGCGCCGCTTTCACCCCGAAGCGGATCCCGAGAATCCGGTCGAGCGTGGTCGGATCGCCGCCGCGCTGGAGATGGCCGAGCACGCAGACGCGCGTCTCCTTTCCGGTGCGCGCCTCGATCTCCTGGCCGATCATTTCGCCCACACCGCCGAGCCGCCATTCGCCGCTGGCGGACTGCTTGCGGAACTGCTGGCCGTGCTGGGTGCGGGCGCCCTCGGCCACCACGATCATCGTGCTCTTGTAGCCCAGCGCGTCGCGCCGCTGGACCACCCCGGCCAGGTTCTCCAGAGTGAAGGGGATCTCAGGGATGATGATGGCGTCGGCCGCGCCGGAGATCCCGCCCCAGAGGGCGATCCACCCGGCGTGGCGGCCCATCACCTGGAGAACGATCGCCCGCTTGTGGCTGGCCGCCGTGGTGTGGAGACGGTCGAGCGCGTCGGTCACGCAGGCGACCGCGGAGTCGAAGCCGAATGTCATCGCCGTAGCCTCGAGATCGTTGTCGATGGTCTTCGGGACTCCGATGATCGGGAAACCGGCGCGGTAAAGTTGAAGGGCCGTGCTCATCGACCCGTCGCCGCCGATCGCTATGATGGCGGAGAGATCGAGATCGCGGCAAGTGCGCGAGGCCTTGGCGATGACCTCCTCGGGGATGCGGGCCTTCTCGCCTCCACCCACCTTGGAGGTGAAGTGCCCCCTGTTCGTCGTGCCGAGGATCGTGCCGCCGATCTGCATGATGCCGGCCGTGTTCTCACGGGTGAGAAGCATCGTGTCGCCCCCCTCGGGCAGCATCCCCTCGAAGCCGTCGCGGAATCCAAGCACCTCCCAGCCGAGTTCGTCGGCCGAGCAGAAGATTCCCCGCAGGACGGCGTTCAGCCCCGGGCAGTCGCCTCCGCTGGTGAGGACACCGATCCGCTTTCTGGGGGAATCAGGCACGTCTCAGAGGGAGTTGGAAGTCCTGGCCTCACGGCCCTTGGCGGCCCAGGCATTGTAGAGGGCCCACCCCCGCTGGACGAGGGCGAGTCCCTCCTGTTCACGGTTGTTGCCGCCCAGCAGGACGACGATGATGCGGCGGGGCGTCGTGAAGACGGTGTCGCCCTGACGCGTCACCTCGGGTGTGTGTTCCGAGGTCAGGATGATGCAGTCGCCGGCCCGCGAGGTGCGGCCCGTCTTCACCCCGTCGATGTGATCGGTGCCGAGAAGCTTGTTCGTGTTCTGGAGTTGAACGCTGAGATTTGAACCATCTCGCTGGACATGGATCTCGCGGGTTGCTTGGGCAACATAGAAGGCCAGTCCCGACTTCGAGTAGGCGTAGCGCGTGATTCGCGCAAGATCCGCGGCCGACGAGTAGGGGCGCGCCTGCCCTTCGGCCGTGTCGAGACCGTGGGGGTTGAGATAGAGCGTGCGGCGCATTCCGAGCTGGCGGGCCAGCGCGTTCATGTGGGCAACGGTATTGCCGACGGGATCAAGGCCGGTGGGATTGGGAAGGGTGCGGCCGAGATGATCAGCCAAGGTGACTGCGGCCACATTGTCCGAGGCCAGAAGGCACGCAAAGAGGAGGTCGCGGAGTGAAAGCACATCGCCGGCCTGCAGGCCGAGCGGATTGATGCCTCCCGTCGTCGTGATCGCGGCCTCGGGAACCGTGGCCGTTTGCTCAAGGTTGCCACCCTTCAGCTCCGACCAATCGAGCGCCACCATGGCGAGGGTCAGTTTGGTGAGGCTTGCGATCGGGAGCTTCTGGTTTGCGCTCACCCCCTCGAGAATCCGGCCGGTCTGATTGTCAACGATGATCGAGCTCTCGGCATGGAGTGCCCCGGTCAGCAGTACGCTCGCAAGGAGCAGGTAAAAGGGACGCATGAAGGGGGACGATAGCAGGTCGGAAGGAATTTGAAACCCAGTTGTCACAGTTGAGCAGCAAGCGCCATGAATCCAGCCTGACGGCGTGATGTTTGATGCAGGTTCAGGAGTGCAAGTGCGGCCGTAGCTGAACCTATGGCAGGCGAGCGGCGACACAACCCTGCGCTAGAGCATGCCGTCAGGTTCCGCGGGTGTTGCCGAAGAGCTCTATTTGCAAGCGCGGCGCAAACCGAAACCCATGTTCAAGACACATCTCCGCCACGACCGGTCCGCGTTCGCGGAGTGTCTCAACATTGGTTCCCTCGGGCATGAGCAGGACGCGATCGCGCGTGAAGCCGGAAACGGCTCCGACCTCGTTGAGCAGTTCCTCGATCTCGGAAAGATCCTCCACATGGGAAACCACGAACTTCAGCTGGGCGGGGCCCGCTTCAAGCCATTGCCTGATCACCTCGGGCTGGAAGCGGGTCTTTTCATGGCGCTCCCTCCACGGTCCGGCCTGCTCGAGATCAGGGGTGGAGTTGGCGAGCTTGGGGCTGAGGGAAGCAAGGTCGCAGGGGATGCCCTCGGGGGCGATCGTCGCGGCGGTCTCGATCGTAATGTGCATTCCGGCAAAGCGGAGGGCGGTGGCCAGGTCATGAATGCCCGAGGCCGCCATCGGTTCGCCGCCGGTAAGCACCACATGGGGGCAGTCGTAGTCCGTCGCCCGTTTGACGATTTCCTCCTGCGTCATCTCCCCTCCCTCGGGGTTCCAGGAGGCGTAGGGGGTGTCGCACCAGCGGCAGCGCAGGTTGCATCCCGAGGTGCGGACGAAGACAGAGGGGACGCCGAGGAGCAGGCCCTCGCCTTGGATCGAGTGAAAAATCTCCGAAATTCTCATCGGGGCTTCTGGGGTGGCGGGGGGGTCGCGGCGTAGATCGTCGGATCCGAAATTCCCGCCAGCAGGAACGCCTCGCGCCTCTCCACACATGTGCCGCAGGTGCCGCAGTGGATCTCGCCCCCCTTGTAGCAGGACCAGGTGCGGGCAAAGTCGATGCCCAGATCAGCCCCCCGGCGGACAATGGCGGCCTTGTTGATCGAGACAAAAGGGCGAAGCAGTTCGATCCGGGTGTAGGTTCCCTCTCGGATTGAGCGGGCCAACGGTTCCAGAAAATCCTCCCGGCAGTCGGGATAGATCGCATGATCCCCCGCATGGGCCGCGATCACCACCCCCTCCGCCCCGCGGCTCTCGGCGAATCCTGCGGCGATCGCAAGCATGATGCCATTGCGGAAGGGGACGACTGTCCGCCTCATCGACTCCGCCTCGTAGTGCCCCTCGGGGATCTCCCCGCCTCTCTTCAAAAGATCGGAGGCGAACTCCTCAGCAACGAACGTGAGTGGGGCGATGCGGTGGGGCACGCCGGCTTGCGCGCAATGCCACGCGGCCATGGGAAGTTCGCGGCCATGGTGTTTCGCGCCGTAGTCGAAACTGAGCCCGGCAACAACATCGTGTTCCCCCAGGGCGTCATGGAAGGCCGTCACCGAATCGAGTCCGCCGCTCAGCAGGACAACGACCTTCACCGGCGTTTTTTGCCTCCCCGGGGGGCCTTGTGCGTCGCTTCAACGCGGATGCCTATGCCGCCACGCGGTGAAAAGTCGCCGATCACCACGGCTCGCCGCGGGGCAATCGCCTTCACCACGTCGTCCAGAATCCGGTTGGTGATTGCCTCGGCGAAGACGGCCTGGTTGCGGTAGGCGCCGAGGTAGTGCTTCAGGGACTTGCTCTCGATGCATCGTCGATCGGGCGTGTAGCGGATCGTGATCTCGGCGAAATCCGGTTGGCCTGTCACCGGGCAGTGGGAGGTGAATTCCTTGGTGAAAAACGTCACCTCGTAGTCGCGCGGCGTGGGGCTCTCGAAGGTTTCCAATGCCGCCTCATCGGGGGAGGCTACCCGTGGCAGGGGGCCCCCTCCCAGAAGCGTCAGCGAGCGGGCGGAGGTTTTTTTCCGGGAAAGGGAGGCCTTGATCATGGTGCCCATGGTTCCGCAGAGCACCGTCTCCGCCAAGCCCGAAGTCATCTCCTTTCCAACGATGGCCTCGTGGTGTCTAATCGCTCCATCATGCGCGATTCCCGCCGCCGCTTCGGACTTCCCCTGGTGTGGTTGCTGATCCCCGTGGCCCTGCTCCTCGTGGGCGCGGGAACGGCTACCTTCCTGCTCTCGCGGTGGATCCGGAGCGAGGAGTGCCACGCCCTCCTCGAGAGCAAGGCCTCCGAGGCGTTGGGAGGAAAGACCGAGTTCGGACCCCTCGAATGGCTCTGGTTCGGGGTGGCCTCGCCGCATGTCAAGGCCGTCACGGGCGAGGGAGCGAGACCTCATGCCCTGGAGGCGCGCAACCTCCGGGCGAACCTCCGGCTTTCCTCGCTGTTGCAGGGGTTCTGGTCGGTGGAGGAGATCTCCATGGAGAGGGCGAGCCTTCATTTCGCGGCCACCTTGCCCGACTCCGTGCATGCGGGCGCGACATCCTCTCCCACACCCCCCGGGGTTTCCAAGTCCCCCCTTCCGGTCTGGATTCCCTCGGTTCTCGTCGTGAAGGCCGTCCGCAGTGGCAATACGGACCTCCTTTTTGACCTGCCTGATGGGAAAATGCTCGAGCTGATGGGAACGAAGTTCGAGGTCTTTCCGGAAAAGGAGGAGGCTAGGCTCGAGGCACGCGGCGGGCGGATGATCTGGACGCGGTTTCCCGGATTCCAGTCCCACATCCTCTGGGCGCGCGGGCGCCTCAGGGCAGGGATGCTGCGGCTCAACGGGGCTGAGTTGACGTTCGCCGGGGGAGGCTCCGCGAGCTTTGAGGGTGACTTTCCCGACACCAACGGCGTCTCGCGGATCGAGATTCATTGCAAGGGCCTCCCGGTCGCGGATGCGGTTCCGGTCGCCGCAGCATCCGTCGGCGGCACCCTCTCGGGTGAGGGACGGGCCGTCTGGACCCCCTCGGAGCTGCTGAGTATGGAGGGAAGAGTCTCCGTCGATGGCGCCACGGTTCACGGAGTCCCATGTCTGAACGAACTGGCGACCTTCACGGGGATGGAGCAGTTCCGCAACCTGTCGTTGAGCAAGGCCTCCGCCAGCTTCTCAAGAAGCGGCGGTTCCACAAGATGGGGGGAGATCATCCTGGAGGCTCCGGGACTGCTCAAGGTGACGGGCGAGGCCGAGGTGGGTGACAGCGGCTCCCTCAATGGGATCTTCCAGGCAGGGATCACGACCGACATTGTCCGGGTGATCCCGATGGCGAAGGAACTCCTCTCTGCCCAGGAGCGCGACGGCTATTTCTGGGTGCCGGTCCATGTGGCGGGAACGCTGTCCAAGCCGACCGAGGATCTGCAACCGCGCCTCATCACCGCGATTGCGGCGCGATCCGCCGGCGTGATCCGCGAGGGGATCGACGCGGGTCTGAAGGCACTCGGGATCAAATCCGGGGATCCGGCCCTCATGGGAGCCAAGGAGGCTGCGACCAATGCGGCAAAAACCCTTGAGAAAGACGCCGGCTCGGTGATCGACGCAGTCGGCGGGTTGATCAAATAACGTCAACCGATCCGGCCCAGCATCTCCTCCACGGCAAGAGCGGGATCGGGAATCTCCGAGAGATCGATCTCGTCAAAATCATGCTGATTCCGGAACCAGGTCATCTGCCGCTTCGCATAGCGGCGCGTGGCCACGGTGATGCGGTCGATGCATTCCGTCCGCAGAATCTCCCCGTTGAGGAGCGCGCGGATGTCGGTCAGTCCCAGGGTCTTCGAGGCGGTCGGACCGGTCGACTCCTCCGTCAGGGCGGCCACCTCGGCCTCCACGCCGCTTGAAAACATGGCCTCCACATTCGCGGTGATCCGGGTCGTGAGGTCATGCCGGCGTCTGGTGATCAGGAACGCATGGATTCCCGCCGGGGTGGCCACGGTCCTCCCTTCACGGTCGAGAGGTTGGCCTGTCAGCATCACGATCTCAAGGGCCCGTTCCACGCGGCGGCGGTTGGCCAAATCAATGGAGGCCGCCCCTTCGGGATCAAGGGACCTCAGGCGTTCCGCAAGAGCGCTCAGGTCGAGGCCGACAAACTCCGCGCGGAGTGTCGCATCGCGGGGCGGTAATTCATCGAGGCCGCCGAGAAGGGCTTTCAGGTAGAGGCCCGTGCCGCCGACTAGGATCGGCCGGTTTCCCCGCGCGGCGATCCCACGCAGGATTTCCAGCGCCTCGCGGCGATAGCGGACCGCATCGTAGGATTCGCGGGGATCGATGCACCCGACGAGATGATGGGGAATCCGGGCCCGTTGTTCCGGATTTGCCTGCGCTGTCAGGATGGGAAGCCCTCTGTAGATCTGGAAGGCATCCGCCCCGACGATCTCACCCCCGAGCCGCTCCGCCAACCGGAGGGAGAGATCGGTTTTGCCGGCCCCCGTCGGGCCGGCAAGAATGAATGTTTCCGCAGGAACCACGGAAACGGAGCAACAAACGCTTAGGCCGCCGCGGCTTCCGAATCAGAGGCCTCTGACGCGGCTTCACGGCGATCGGGGCGATCTCCACGGGGCTCGGGAGCGGCCTTGGCTCCGCTGACCACGAGCTTTCGGCCCATGTACTCCTTGTTGTGGAGTTCGTCGACGGCGCGCTTAGCCTCGTCGACGGATGTGAGTTGGACGAATCCGAAGCCCTTGGAGCGGTGGGTCTCGCGGTTGGAGACGATCTCGACGTTCTGGACCGAACCCACTCCGCTGAAGAGTTCGAGAAGGTCGCTCTCGGTGGCGTCAAAGGAGAGGTTGCCGACGTAGACGCGCGGCGTGGTCACCTCGATACGCTCGGGCTTGCGGGACTGGCGCTGGGTGGCCCCCTCGGATCGGTCGCTGCGGGGGGTGCGCTGGGGCTTTCCGGAGGAGGATTTCTTGCCGCCGAGGCCTATCAGGGTGAGGAGTTTCGCGAAGAACCCCTTCTTCTTCGCGGGTTGCCGGGGACGGCGATCGTCGCCGCGCTGACCACCGGGGCGACCGGAAGTACCACGGGAAGCGGAGGAACGGCGACGTCCGCCACCGCCGCTGCGGGAGCGGCCACGGTTGTTGGAGGAATAATTAGAGGACATGATGTGTGGGTGTGTTGGGGATCCCCGGCGGTTCGCAGCCCGGGACATTGGCCGGGGTTGGCGGGGGATCAGGACTGTGATGTTCGTTGCGTTGTGTGTTGATTGCCCGGTCGGCGCCGCCTTCCGTGTGTCCCGGCCCCCGACACTTGGGAAGGGGGCGTTGCGGAGGCTGTTTCGGCTTTCAATGCCGTGGGGAGGTAGCGGAAAACCGCTTCTCCTTGAGACGGGCGCCAAGAACGGGCAGAGCTTTCTCTCGCACCGAACGGCCGGCGATACAAGGGAAATCGGGTTGAAGAAAAGCCAAGGCGGGGAGGAAAGCATGGAAGGGGATGCCGTCGCCGGCCACTTTTTCTGAGACTTTTCCCTTTGTTCGGGTTTCAATGCGTCCGTGAGCTCCTTTTTGTCCGTGCTGCCAAAAAGGCAGCTTTGCCTTGGCGGCTTGGCACTGATCCTGCTCGTTATCGTGATCGCCCGCTGGATCTCCGATTGGGGACTGGTGACCATTCATGTGAAGGATGCCCCGCTGGGTCGGGTAATCGCCTCGATCGCCGCTCAGGGGCATGTGAGGGTGGAGAGTTCCCTCGATCCCTCCAGAATGATCAGCCTCGATGTGGATCAGGTCACTCCGGTCGAGGCAATCGACATGCTGGCCCTCCGTGCGGATGCTGCCTGGAGATCCATTGTGCTGGCGGCACCCAAGTCAACCTCGTTCGATTCCGTGCTCGTGTCGATGAAGGAAAACGGAAGGGTGGGGGATTGGATCACCCTATTCTATCCGGCACCTCCCTTTGCCAACCCGGGCGCCCGAGCCTGCGATCCCGCATTGCTGGAATGGAAGCCCGATGCCGCCTCCTTGGACTTGCCCAGAATTCTCGACGAGGCGGCCCAGAAAACCGGCGTGATGATCGTTTTTCCCCCCGATTGGGCACCGCCGGTCGGCAAACCGCCCGGGAGCGCCCCGGTCTGCAAGGCAATCCGCTCGCTGGCCGCGGGTGTGGGTGGAAAAACTCTCCCCCTGTTCTTCCTGACAGAACGGGGGGAGCGGCGCCAATACCGTGAAGGTACGGCGGTCCATGACGGCGTGCAGGAGGTGGCGCCTCCCTTCCCCTTTCCGCAGAACTCGCTCGGAGGGCAGAGGGGGCAGATGAAGCCGGAGTGGATGGAGGAGCGTGCCCTTGCACAGATCCGGCGGTTGCCGGAGGCCGAGCGTGCGGCTGCGAAAAAAGAATTCGACGAGATGAAGTCCGTCTTCGAGCAACTCAACGGACTCTCCCCCGAGGAACGGCGGGAAAAGATGCGAGAACTGATGGCCAGCCCCGCGATAGCGGAAAAAATGGCCGACCGGAGGCTTCTGCGTGAATCCAACATGACCGCGGAACAGCGCATCGCCCGGGCGGTGAATTACCTTGGGAGAAAAGCCGCCGCCAAACAGGCAACGCCGTGAGGACAACGCAAACCGAAGCATTCACTCTCCTTGAACTCCTGATCGTGATCGCCATCATCGGGATGCTGGCCTCGCTGCTCATGCCGGCCATCCAGAGCGCCGCACAACGCGCCAAGGGAGCAAAATGTCTGGGAAACCTCACCCAGATTAGCGCGGCCGTGCAGCAGTATATCGCCGATCCGGAAAACGATCACCAGTTCCCGCCGATCTACAATGTCACGGGATCCACTTCCTCCGTGGACGCAGGAGCTAACGCCAGCCTTGCAGGATCCTCACTCCAGCCCCTTGCCGCCCTCGGCAACTATGGATTGACCCTCTCCCTGCTCACCTGCCCCTCCGACCCATCGCCCGACGCCAACTACGGAAGCTATCTCTGGTCCCCGGTGCTGCAGGGGGAACAACCTCAGGATGTCCACGTCTACACGCGCGGCGGCGTCTTCACAGCAAGTGGTCTGAGCACGCTGACCATCTGCACCGATAAGGGACGCCCCCATTTGGGAAGATTCAACGTCCTGCGTGCAGACGGCCACGTGGAGACTAAGCCGTGATGAAAGTTGTCACGAGATTTCAGGCTTCCAAGGCGTTTTTCATGCCTTTTGCCCTTCTGATTTAAACCTTCATCATCCATCCTATCCCCATGGCCGCCACCCTGCTGATGACGATTGACTGCCCCGACCGGGTCGGTCTGCTGGCAACCATTACCGGGTTTGTCGCGGAGCAGAGGGGGAACTTCGTGGAAGTGAACCAATACACCGACACGATCAACGGCTGGTTTCTGGCCCGCTTTGCCTTTGAAATTCCGGCGGGAGTCACCTTGGAGATGGTGCGGGCCGCCTTTGCCCCGATCGCCGGCGACATCAATGCCAACTGGTCGATCCGCGACAACTCCAAACCGTTGAGGACAGTACTGATGGTCAGTAAGGAGGATCACTGTCTGGCCGACCTGATCTGGCGCTGGCGTTCCAGAGAAATGAACATTGCGGTGCCGCTTGTGATTTCAAACCATGACACCCTTCGCTCCTCGGTGGAGAAGGAGGGCCTGCCGTTCCTCCATGTTCCGATTCCAAGTGATGAGGAGGGCAAGGATGCGGCCTTCCAGCGCGTCAGCGATGCCATTCGGGAGGTTTCGGGGGAGTTGACCGTCCTTTGCCGTTACATGCAGATTCTGCCCGGATGGTTCTGCGAGCAGCATCACAACCACGTCATCAACATCCACCACTCGCTGCTGCCCGCCTTCGCCGGGGCGGACCCTTACCGACGCGCCTACGACCGGGGCGTGAAGCTTGTCGGGGCCACGTGCCACTATGCGACTGCGGAGCTGGATGCAGGCCCCATCATCCATCAGGAGATGATCTCGGTGGAGCACTTCCACACCCCGGCCGAGATGCGCCGTCTCGGACGCGACTGCGAGCGACTCGCCCTGGCCCGTGGCGTCCGCCTCCATGTCGAGGATCGCATTGTCGTGCACGGATCCCGCGCCATCGTCTTTGGGGATTAATACAGCCTGAAGCCGTTTAGGATGAAGGGCGGTATCACCGTGTCCGTCGCAGAATTTGCCTTCATCCTGCATCGTTCATCCTGCATCCTTTCTCTATGTCTTCGATACAACTTTCAGCGCGCGGACTCCGGCAATCCTACGATCTCGGAGAGAGCCATCTAGAAGTCCTGCAGGGCGTCGATCTCGATGTCTCGAGGGGTGAGGTTGTCTTTCTGCGGGGCCCCTCCGGGGCTGGAAAGTCAACCCTGCTTTACATTCTGGCAGGGTTGGAACACCCGCGTTCCGGATCGGTCGCCTTCGAGGGGGAGCAGCTCTTCGGCCTCGGCCGCGACCGACTGGCCACCCTCCGCAACCGCCGCATGGGCTTTGTTTTCCAATCCTATTTCCTGCTTCCCGAACTGACCGCGCTGGAGAACGTGATGCTCCCGGCCATGCTTGGGGGGACTAGGCGTGCCGATGAGGCGCGGTGCCTGCTCGGACGCGTCGGGCTTTCGGGACGCCTGAATCATCTCCCTTCGCAACTGAGCGGCGGTGAACAGCAGCGCGTGGCAATCGCACGCTCTCTCATCAATGATCCGGGGATTCTGTTCGCCGACGAGCCGACAGGAAACCTCGACGCCGCCACCGGTGCCGGGATCATCGATCTGCTTCTGGGGTTGGCGCGGCAGGATGGCCGGACCTTCGTCGCAGTCACCCACGACCCCGCGCTCGCCTCACTGGGCGACCGCCAGCTCTTCCTCAAGCAAGGCCTCCTTAAGGGAGGGGATTGATCCTCAGGTTTCAGCCCGCACGTTTCATCCTTCCATGTCTTCTTCAATCATCACCCCCGTCCAAGTGATGTTCTTCGACACCGATGCCGGCGGCGTCGTCCATAACACCGCCTACCTTCGCTTCATCGAGACGGCCCGCACCCTTCTTGCCGTTCAACTCGGTATGGACTGGGAGCGGATGGCCAGCACCTCTGTCTTTCCCGTCGTGGTACGAACCGAGATCGATTACAAGCGCCCTGCGATCCTTGGTGATGAATTGGAGGTTCATGGCCGTCTCGGCGAGGCGACCCCGGCGCGGTTTTGGTGCCACTTCGAGATCCGCCGCCCCAAGGACGGCTCGCTCCTAATCACCTGCCAGCAGGCGCTGGCGTTCGTGAAGATGCCCGAAGGGCGCCCGCTTCGCCTGCCGAAGGGATGGCCCGAACCCTTTGCTCCGGAGATTCCTCCCGCTTCCTAGTTCCCCCGGAGCCGCCCGTGGTCATCTGCGATCTCACTCAATTCTACAGCCCGTTCTCGGGGGGGGTGCGGCGTTATGTCGCGGAGAAGGCCACCCACCTGCAGGCCGCAGGCCACAGGCATGTGCTGATCATTCCAGGCGAGCAAACCGAGCGCAGGGAGGAGGGTGCCCGCATTACCTACACGATCGAGTCGCCGCTGGTCTCCCACACCGCACGTTACCGGGCCCTCATCAATCTGGCTCTCGTTGAGGAGGCGCTGGAGCGGGAAAAGCCGGATCTGATCGAATCCGGAGATCCCTATCAGGTCGCCTGGAAGGCACTTGCCTCCGGGCGAGCGCTCGGCATCCCGACCGTCGGATTCTACCATTCTCACTTCCCCGACGCCGTGCTCCGATCGGTGGCGAAATATTTTGGCTCCATTTCCGTGATGATGGCCGAGGAGATCGGGCGGCGCTATGTCACCTCCCTTTACAACCGCTTCGAGCGCACGCTTGTTCCCAGCCAGGGCCTCTCGGCCCTCCTCGGAGACTGGGGGTTGGAAAATGTCGAGACGCTCGAGTTGGGCGTCGACACCGGCATCTTCTTTCCCGATGCGGAACGAGGAAAGGCCATGCGGCGACAACTCGGCTGGCCGGAAGAGAAACAGATTCTTCTCTACGTCGGACGGCTCAACCCCGATAAGAATGTCCGCCGGCTTCTCGAAACCTTCGCCCTGCTCCACAAGCGCATTCCGAACCGCTTTCATCTCGCCGTGGTCGGCGATGGGATGCTACGCGGATCACTGCAGCGCCTCCGTGAGGAAACGGGAGCCGTCAGTTGGACGCGCTACTGCAGCGGCGCGGAGGAACTGGCCGACATCTACCGAGCGGCCGATCTCTTCGTCCATCCGGGTGTGAAGGAGACCTTCGGCCTGGTGACGCTCGAAAGCCAGGCCTGCGGCACTCCCGTGGTCGGGATCCGCGGCAGCTACATGGATGCCATCAACTTCAGCGGACTGCACAACTGGTCGGCGGCGGACAACGCCGATGCGCTTACGGAGGCGATCCGTGGCGCCGCCGATGCGGATCCTGCCACCGCAGGTCTCAGCGCCGCGGAATCGGTCTCGGCAAAATACGACTGGAAGGCGGTCTTCGCCCGCCTCTTTGCGGTTTACCGCGGGGTCATCGCCTCGTACAACCCCTAGCGTGTCTTCCGCATCCGCCGCACCACCCGCCAACCAATCCCCGATACCGTCACTCCGGTCCGAGGTGATCATCCGCCGCTACCAGTCCCGCGACCGCGGGGCCGTGCGCTGGCTCTGCTGCGAAACGGGATTCCTGGGCAAGGTGATCGACCCGGTCTTCGAGGATCGGGAGCTCTTTGCGGACTACCTCACCCGCTACTACACCGACATCGAGCCGGAGTCCTCCTTCGTTCTCGAGCACGACGGGGCCGTGAAGGGTTACCTCCTCGGTTCCTACCGCCCCTACCGCCAGCAACTCTTCAACTTCTTCAACAACCTCGCCCTCTTTTTGCGGGGCATGTCGAAGTATCCCTTTTACAACCGCGCCACCCGCGACTTCATCGGCTGGATCCTGCGCAACTCCTGGCGCGAGGTACCTTCCTCGCCGCGCCGCGCCGCGCACTTCCACTTCAACATTCTCCCCGAAGCACAGGGGTTGGCCAACAGTAAGGGACTGATGGATCTCTATCTGGATCATCTGCGCAGCAAAGGGATCCGGCAGGTTTACGGGCAGGTCGTGACGTTCGAGGCGCGGCGGGGGGCCAAGGTCTTCGAGCGCTACGGCTTCCAGGTGCTGAACCGGAGCGAGATCACGAAATACCGCAAGACCCATCCCGAACCGGTCTATCTCACGACGGTGTTGAAGGAATTGCAGTAGGCGGGACTGAAAGCTGAAGACTATTCGGGAAGCGCTGAATAAACCCCATGAAGGCCGCTGAAAGTCAGTTGCTGATTTTTTGAAGGTGCGAGCGCTGGGCGATACCCGCTGCGGGGATGCTCGTGCCAAGCCGCCTCGCCTGCGTCCCATTGCTTGCCCGGTCGTTGCTTCGCATCCGCTACGGCTTCCCTCAACGGCCTCTATGCGATTTAATCAGTGCTTCCTTAGGGTTGGATCCGGAAAATCCTTCCGACATTGTCACTCTTGTCCTGCTTGAATTTTTGGGATCCAGCGCGACCTTCACCCAGTGGCTCTGACCGAACAGCCTTCCGTCTAAACACCTTCAGTCCACCGTTTCCTGCCCCATGACCGATACCGAGGCATCCATCATCCTGAACATGCTCCCACAGGTGGGCCCTGTGCGCTTCCGGCGTCTCATGGAGCGCTTCGGTTCCCCATCCGCCATCCTGACGGCAACCGGCTCTGCCCTGCGAGGCGTGGAGGGGATCGGTCCCGAGGTCTCTTCGGTCATTGCCGCGTGGAAAGGGCGCGCCGATCTCGATGGGGAGGTGGCCCTTGTTGAACAAGCCGGCGCCCGCGTCCTGACGCAGGCTGACTCTGAGTATCCCGAATTACTGAAGGAGATCCATGATCCCCCCATTCTTCTCTACGTGCTTGGGAAGCTGGAGCCGCGCGATCAGCGAAACGGCATCGGCATCGTCGGCACGAGGAAAGCGAGCCACTACGCCGCCGAATCAGCCAAGAAACTCGGCTACCAACTCGCCTATGCGGGACTCACAGTCTACAGCGGGCTGGCACGCGGCATCGACACGGCCGCCCATCAGGCTGCCCTCGCGGCTAACGGTCGCACGGTGGCCGTCCTTGGCAGCGGACTCGCCCACATCTATCCGGAAGAGAACGTTCCCCTGGCGGAAAGGATCGCCGCCGGATCTGGCGCGGTGATCAGCGAGTTCCCGATGGGAACGACGCCCGGCAGGCAGACCTTTCCCAAGAGAAACCGGATTATCAGCGGCTGCTCCTTCGGCCTGCTCGTTGTCGAGGCGGGACTCGCCAGTGGCGCCCTCATCAGCGCACGCGAGGCGGGTGACCAGGGTCGCTCCCTCTACTCGGTGCCGGGACGCATCGACCAACCCGGCACCCTCGGCTCCAACCGCCTGATCCAGCAGGGGGCGAAGCTCGTGATCGATGCCGGGGACATCCTCTCCGACCTCCCGATGCTTTTTGCCAGCGCACCCGATCTTCCAAGGAGTCAACCGCGTGCGGATCTCACCGGCGAGGATCTGCTGGTCTACGGTGCGATCGGTGATGAGCCGACGTCGGTGGACACGATCATCGCGACGTCAGGTCTGCCTCCGGCCACCGTCACCTCGCGACTGCTCTCGCTGGAGCTTGGACGGCATGTCCGCTCCGCGCCCGGTGGACGGTTCATAAAATTGATCTGATCGCGCGCCCGTACGTCAAAAGAGATACGGCGCGGCAAAATCCCCCCGGGAAATCGTCCCCCGGAAAATCTCCCGTTGCATTTCCGAGGCATTGCCTTTATCGGTTCACGCCCCGCCAACCGTTTCAAAATCCACGACCCCACTCTTTCGATCGCTAAAGCCTTTTGCTTCCCTGACCGCCTTCGGCTTTAAGCCTAAATCCCTTTTCTCATGTCCAAAACCCTAGTCATCGCCGAGAAGCCGAGCGTTGCCGCCGACCTCACCCGAGCGCTGGGGGGCAAGGCGGGCCGCGCGGAGTTCTTTGAGGTCGACGACTACATCATCACCTCCGCGGTGGGCCATCTGGTGGAGCTTTGCCTCCCGAACAAGATGACGGGCGGCAAGGGTCTCTCCTGGAAGCTCGAGGCCCTGCCGATCATCCCCGAGGAGTTCGAACTGCAACCGATCGCACGCTCGGCCGACCGCCTCAAGGTGGTCAAGAAATTCCTCAAGGATGCCTCCGTTACCACCGTCATCAATGCCTGCGACGCCGGCCGCGAGGGAGAGCTGATTTTCCACAACATCATCCAGCTGACCGGATGCAGGAAGCCGGTCAAGCGCCTCTGGCTCCAGTCGATGACCAAGGAGGCGATCCGGGAAGGCTTCGCGCACCTCCGCGACGACGCGGAGATGCAACCGCTTGCCGCCGCCGCCGTCTGCCGTTCCGAGAGCGACTGGCTCGTCGGCATCAACAGCACTCGCGCCCTCACAGCGGTGAACTCCGGACAGGGCGGCTTCCAGCTCACTCCAGTGGGCCGCGTCCAGACGCCCACCCTTGCCATCCTTGTCGAGCGCGAGGAGAAGATCCGCGCTTTCGAGCCGAAGACCTATTTCGAGGTCCACGCCGAGTTCTCCGTCGCCGCCGGGCAGTACGCCGGCCGGTGGTTCGACGAATCCTTCACCAAGAACGATGCCACTCCCGATGCCAAGGCCGAGCGCCTCTGGGACCGTGCGCGGGCCGAGGCGATCCGCTCGAAGTGCGAGGGAAAGCCCGGCATCATCGAGGAGACCAAGCGGTCGACCACCCAGGCCTCCCCTCTTCTCTACGATCTGACCACTCTTCAGCGCGAGGCTAACGGGCGCTTCGGATTCAGCGCCAAACGCACCCTCCAGCTGGCCCAGCGGCTCTACGAGCACCACAAGGTGCTGACCTATCCCCGTACCGATTCCCGCTACCTTCCCGAGGACAATCTCCCCGCTGTAAAAGCCGCATTCAAGTCCGTTAAGGATAAGGAGTTGCGCAAGCATGCGGAGCACGCTCTCGAGCAGGGACTGGTGGTGAAAACCGGCAAGGTCTTCAACAATGCCAAGGTCTCCGACCACCATGCCATCATCCCGACCGGAGCCTCCGTGGAGGGCCTCGACGAAGTGGAGATGAAACTTTTCCTGATGGTGGCCCAGCGCTTCGTCGCGGTCTTCTATCCCCCGGCCCGCTTTGATGTCACCACCCGCATCACCCGGGTGGAGGGCGAACCCTTCAAGAGCGAGGGGAAGGTTCTGACCGATCCCGGTTGGCTCGCCGTCTACGGCAAGGAGGCCTCCGGCGACGATGATGCCAAGATGCTGGTTCACGTCTCCGGCACGGTGCCCCGGTTTGAGTCCGCACGCACCGATTCCGTGAAGGTCCACGAAGCCCAGACCCGCCCTCCGGCTCGCTTCAACGAAGCAACCCTCCTCAGCGCCATGGAAGGTGCCGGCAAACTGGTCGAGGATGAGGAACTCCGCGAGGCGATGAGCGAGCGCGGACTCGGCACTCCGGCCACGCGCGCAGCCATCATCGAGGGACTCCTCGGCGACGGTTATGTCCTTCGCGAGGGACGCGATCTCACCGCAACGAGCAAGGGGATCGCCCTGGTCCATCTGCTACGCCACATGGGCGTGACCGCCCTGACTTCTCCCGAGCTCACCGGCGAGTGGGAGCATAAGCTCAAGCAGATGGAAGCCGGCCACTTCCAGCGCCCCAAGTTCATGGAGGAGATCCGTACCTTCACCCGCGAGATCGTTGGGAAGGCCAAGGGCTTCACCGACGATGCCGAGGGAGCATTCCCCGATCTCAAGATCACATGCCCCAAGTGCGGCAAGGGGCCCTTCAAGGAGAATGTCCGCCAGTTCAAGTGCAGGAGCTGTGATCTGAGTCTCTGGAAATCACTCGCAGGCCGCCCTCTGGAGCGCGGCGAGATCGCGACCCTGCTGGAGAAAAAGATCGTCGGCCCGCTCGAGGGATTCCGCAGCCGCTTCGGCAAACCCTTCTCGGCCGAGCTCGAGTTCGATCCCGAGTGGAAGCTCAAGTTCGTCTTCGGGGAACGCGAGGGCGATCCCGCCGCCGAAGAGGCACTGCGCAATTCCGAAGCCATTGCCCCATGCCCCGTCTGTAAAAAGGGAACCATTCGCGAAGGCGTCACCAGCTATGTCTGCGACCAGTCGATCGGAGCCGACAAGACATGCGAATTCCGCACGGGCAAGACCATCCTCCAGCGCTCCATCCCGCACGAAGAGATTGTCAAACTTGCCCAGACCGGCAGGACGAATCTCATCGCGGGCTTTGTCTCCAAAAAAGGGCGTAAGTTCGCCGCTTACCTCAAGCTCGAGGGGAAGAAGGTCGGCTTTGAATTCGAACCCAAGGCACCCAAGGCCGAGGGGGAGGGATCGACCGTCAAACGCGGCCGCTTCGGCAAGCCTCTGAAGCCCAACCTCACAACCGACGCCGTCGCGGAGGCTTTGGAGAAGAAAGCTGCTAAAGCTGCAAAGGCCGCTAATCCTAAGAAGGCTCCAGCGAAAAAATCGGCTACTGAGAAGAAGGTCTTGGATGCGGCTGGTTAGAGTTTTTTTGCAAAGGCAGATCTGATCACTGCTTGATTGCGCCATTCGGCCACTTTTTTGCCTCCTCTGGGTTACGTGGAACCCCATCGCCCTGAGCATACATGTAAGAGAGATTCAGTTGGGCATCCCTTTGGCCCCCTGCCGGACTAAGTCTTTTTATTGGAAGAACACCCGCACCCTCCACCACATCCTGGCTTCTTGCGCGCCCGCAACCAGCGGGCCACGAAGAAACCAACCGCTCCCACGACGAGGGCAAGAGCGAGGGTGGTTTGGATCTCGGTGGTCATGGATTCAAGATAGCACAGACTTCGCCCGCTTTTCTTCCTGCTTTCCTGAGTTCCTGATTATTTCTTCAGCCCTCAGTGGAATCCGAGAAGCCTTCCTCCCTGATAAATCAGGAGCGCCGCCAGGTAGGCCGTGCCGGTCATGTAGCAGAATTGGAAGAGGGGCCAGCGGAGGCTGTTCGTTTCACGCCGCACGACTGCCAGCGTGCTGACGCACTGCATCGAGAGGACGAAGAAGATCAGTATCGAAAGGCAGGTGAGCGGGGAGAAGACGGGGGATCCGTCGGGTCGCCGCTGTTTGCGGAGGGTCACCGCGAGGGTGTCGGGATCATCCCCCTTCCTCCGCTCGACATTGTAGACGATCGCCATGGTTCCGCAGAAAACCTCCCGCGCCGCCTGGGCGGCCACCAAGCCGATGCCGATCTTCCAATCCATGCCGAGCGGCGCGATGGCGGGTTCCATGGCGTGACCGATCCGTCCGGCGAAGCTGTGCTGGAGTTGCTCCGATTTCGTTGGTTTCGGTGCGCCTGCGCGTTGGGATGTTTTCGGGAAGCTTGCGAGGAACCAGAGGATGATCGAAATACCGAGGATGACGGTGCCCGCGCGCCTGAGGAAGAGTGCGGAGCGCTGCCACATCTGGATGGCGATTTGCGGAAGCGAGGGAAGGCGGTACGGAGGCAACTCCATCAGGAAGAGCGGTGTCTCGCCCTTGAGGATCGTCTTCTTGAAAAGCCATGCGTAGAAGAGCGCGGCGGCCGTGCCGAGCAGGTAGAGCCCCATCATGAGCGCTCCCTTGGTCCAGACGCCGGCGCTCTCTCCGGGCCAGAGCGCCGCGATCATGAGTGCATAGACGGGAAGTCGTGCGGAGCAGCTCATGAAGGGAGCGACGAGGATGGTGACAAGGCGGTCCTTCGGATTCTCGATTGTGCGCGTTGCCATGATGCCGGGGATCGCGCAGGCGTAGGAGCTCAGCAGTGGGATGAACGATTTCCCATGCAGCCCGACGCGGCTCATCACCCGATCCATGAGGAAAGCGGCGCGGGCCATGTAGCCGGTGTCCTCAAGCAGACCGATGAAGAAAAAGAGGATCAGGATCTGCGGCAGGAAGACAACCACGCCCCCCACTCCCGCGACGATGCCGTCGGTGAAAAGGTCGCGCAGATCCCCCGCAGGCATCGCGTCCTGCAGCCACCGCGCCGCCACATTGAAGCCGGCCGCGATCCAATCCATCGGGTAGGAGGCGATCGTGAAGATGGAGGCGAACATCAGGAGCATCATTCCGAATAAGACGACCCATCCGAAGGCCCTGTGGGTGAGGAGATCGTCGAGCCGCTGGGTGAGTTTGTCGCCCATCGCGGTGAGCCCCCCCTGCGCGGCGTGGCAGAGCTTTCCGATGCGGTCGTAGCGGGCTGCCACCACGGTCTCGCGCCATTCGGCAAGCTCCCGTTCGAGAAACATCCGCTGCCCCAGCGCAGCGCCGAGCGCTGGCCCCGCGCCGAGTTCGGCACCAAGGGTTTCGGTTGCCGTTTCGGAGGCCGCAAGCAGAAGGGCTGCCTTCACGCGGACCTCCGGCTCGCGCGGGTGGCGCGCGTCGTGATCCGGGGATCCGCCCGTTCCGGCAGATTGATCCGCGGGCCAGTGGGCCGTCACATGATCGACGGCACGGGTCCACGCGGAGGGGAGTTCGGGTCTCCAAGTGCTGGTCGGGATCTCTGCTCGGCTGAGGGCGAGACGGAGTGGGAGCAGCGTCTCCCGTCGCGTCGCCTGCACGGGAATCACCGGAGCGCCGAGTTCTTCTGAGAGGCGCGCGGCATTCACCGGTGTTCCCTGCGCCATGGCGACATCCACCATGTTCAGCGCGATGATGGTCGGGAGACCCAGTTCGAGAACCTGGGTGATGAAATAGAGGTTCCGCTCGAGGTGGGAGGCGTCGATCACGCAGAGGATGCGCCCTGGGCGAGGTGTATCCTGACGCAGATCGAGCAGGACGTCGCGGGTGATGCGCTCGTCGGGAGCGTGACCCCCGATGCTGTAGCTGCCCGGAAGATCGAGCAACTCCACCTTCTCGCCATGCTGGCCGATGAACTGGCCCGACTTCTTCTCGACGGTGACTCCGGGATAGTTGCCGACTTTCTGGCGAAGACCGGTGAGTGCGTTGAAGAGCGTGGTCTTGCCGCTGTTGGGGTTGCCGACGACGGCGTAGGATTTGGCGCGGACTTCGGTTGCGGTTGCGATGCCGGCCTCCACGGTGCCGTGATGGGAAACGGTGATTGCCGTTTTGGTGACTGCGGAGACGACGTGGGCGGGTGGTGCAGGCAGCATGGCGGTGCGCTCGGGAGCGGCCTCGGAGAGTTTGACCATCACCTGCGCCGCATCGGCACGGCGGATACTTAATTCAAACCCCCGCAACCGGAACTCCATGGGATCCCCGAGCGGGGCGCTCCTCAGGAAGGTTACCGTGGTTCCCCGGAGCAGACCCATCTCGCGCAGGCGCATGGCCAGCACCTCGTTCCCAGGAAGCGCGGAGATGACGGCGCCCTGGCCCGGCTTGAGCATGGAGAGTGGTATCATGGCGAGATTGAGACGCAGTATCAATTTAGGGCGCGTTCAAGACCAGCGCTTTTTAAGCCTATTGGGCGTTATCCCCGAGGCGAGGGTCTGCGGGGGACCGATTTCCGTTTACCTGGGCCTTTTCCACCCTTGGCGGCCTGGAAATTCCTGCAACTCCCGAGCAACCGGAGGCGGTCGCAGCTTCCCTCGATGCGCAGTGCCTTCTGCGTGGGGGAGAACCCGAGTCGGCGCGTGATGCAATTCTGCATCACATCGATATTTGGATCCTCGAATTCCACGATCTTGCGGCAGTCGACGCAGATCAGGTGGTTGTGATGGGGGCTCCGGAGAAAATTCGGATCGTAAAGCCGTTCGCCGCCACCAAGGGAAATCTCGCGCAGCATGCCGCTCTCCACGAGCAGGGAAATGGTCCGGTAGACCGTGGCGCGGGAAACCGAACCGCGAACCTTGGCAAGCCTGGGAAGCAGATCCTCGGGACGGAAGTGGTCGTCGTTCCGGAAGATCAACGCCACAAGGGCCTCACGCTGCTTGGTGAAACGAAGGCCCTT
>Ga0209189_1000496_pt1 | contig 32897 bp, 29 predicted proteins | sample C_130820_EF_Meta_FD_187308 | JGI IMG/M metagenome (GOLD analysis project Ga0209189, IMG submission 187308) | Freshwater microbial communities from Lake Croche, Canada to study carbon cycling - C_130820_EF_MetaG (SPAdes) (version 3) | ecosystem: Environmental > Aquatic > Freshwater > Lake... | reverse complement strand
ATAGCCTTCAGGGGTCTTGCGAACGCGAAGGGCGACCCGGGCCTTGGCCAATGCGCTGTCGGGGGTGTCGTAGTAGGTTGTCCAGAGCTTGACCGTGCGCCAGGGGCGTTCGCGATCAAAACCCGCTCGGCTCAGTCGCTGGCCGATGGTTTCATCAAAGCCAAATTTCAGTTCGAGTTCTGCAGTCCCAGCCATGGCGGCGATCGTGTGTTGGCAAATCCGGCGAGCTCGAGGACCCGGCCAAGGGTGTGGTCGACCATGTCCTGAATTGAAGCGGGTCGTTGGTAGAACCCCGGCAGTGGGGGGAAGATGATGCCGCCCATTTCGGTCACGGCCACCATATTGCGCAGGTGCGCGAGATTCAGAGGCGTCTCGCGCACGAGCAGAAGCAATCGACGACGTTCTTTAAGTGCAACATCGGCCGCGCGGGTGACGAGATTGTCCGAGAGCCCATGCGCAACCGCAGCCAGTGTGCGCATCGAGCAGGGGGCAATCACCATCGCTTCGGCCGCGAATGATCCGGAGGCAATCGAGGCGCCGATATTGCGCGGGGCGTGCACGACGTCAGCCAAGGCTTCAATCTCGTGGCGTGGCCGCTCCAGTTCGTGATCGACATTGAGCCAACCTGCGGGGGAAACAATCAGGTGCGTCTCCACCTCGGGCAATGTCCGGGCGATCTCGAGCAGGCGTACGCCGTAAATCGCACCGGACGCGCCCGTAATGCCGATGATCAGACGGCGGATCAAAGCCTATGGCGCCTCGTTGAGCAGTTGATGCAGTTCGCCCGAGGCGAACATTTCAGCCACGATATCGGATCCCCCGATAAATTCGCCATTGACATAAAGCTGGGGAATCGTCGGCCAGTTTGAGAAATCTTTGATGGCCTGACGTACTTCATCATCGTCGAGCACATTGACGGTGACCAGGCTCTTTGCGCCAGCCCCTTTGAGGGTTTGCACGGCTTTGCCCGAGAACCCGCATTGCGGGAATTGGGCAGTCCCTTTCATGAACAGTACAACCGGGTTGTCGGTGACAGTCTTTTGAATAAATTCCTTGGCGTCCATGGGATCTCGTTGAGGGATTGTGGATGGTTCGTATTCGGACTCAGTCGTTTATCGTACCCCAGTGCTGACACGATCGTGTCCCGCGAGATCCTGCCAGCTGCGCACTTGCTGCAGCCCTTGGGCTTGAAGAATGGCGCGCACAGCATCGCCCTGGTTGTATCCATGTTCGATCAGCAGGCAACCACCCGGCACTAATCGGGGCGGCGCGCCATCGATAATCACCCGAATGGCCTCAAGTCCATCCGCGCCGCTGGCCAGAGCGGTGGGGGGCTCGAAGCGCAGGTCACCTTGTTGCAGATGGTGATCTTGTGCCGCGATATAGGGGGGATTCACGACAATGCGGTCAAATTCGATCGCGTCCAGCGCGCCATACCAGTCCCCTGCAGCGAAAGTCACGGTCGCTCCGAGTCGTCGGGCATTTCTGCGTGCGACGGCCAGCGCGGTCGCCGACAGGTCTGTCGCCAGAACAAAGGCATCCGGCCTCGCGAGCGCAATCGAGATGGCGACAGCGCCCGAGCCGGTGGCGAGTTCCAGAACCTGAGCGCCACGGGGCAATCCCGCTAGCGTTTTCTCGACCAGTAACTCGGTCTCGGAGCGCGGGATTAAAACACTCGGGCCCACAGTTAGCGAATGCCCAAAAAATTCGCGCTGCCCGGTCAGATACGCGACGGGTTCGCCTGCCTGACGGCGCCGAATCAGGCGGCTGAAATGAGCGCTGCTCGACTCGGGCAATGCGTCATCACCGTGAGCAATGAGCCAGCTGCGATCTCGCCCGAGCACATGTCTTAAAAGAACCTGGGCGTCAGTTCGGTCAATGCCCGGTTGGGCCTGCGCCCATTTGAGAGCAGTCAGAACGGTCATCCGGGGCATCCGCTTTTCGGCTATCAAATTTCGGCCATCAACTCTCGTCGGCGAGTGCAGCCAGTTGCTCCGCCTGATATTCATTCGCCAGAGCAGTACTGATTTCCTCGAGGTCGCCTTCCATCACTGCTGCGAGCCGGTGCAGGGTCAGGTTGATTCGGTGGTCGGTAATTCTGCCCTGCGGAAAGTTATAGGTTCTGATTCGTTCACTGCGATCGCCCGATCCGATCAGGCTGCGTCGGGTTGCAGCTTCCCGGGCTTCGCGTTCGCGTCGCTCCCGGTCCCGCAGTCGCGCCGCCAGCACTTGCATCGCCCGGTCTTTGTTGCGGTGCTGCGAGCGGTCATCCTGACATTCGACGACCAGCCCGGTGGGTAGGTGGGTGATGCGCACCGCGCTATCGGTTTTATTGATGTGCTGACCGCCTGCGCCCGATGCGCGAAAGGTGTCGATCCGGAGATCTTCGGAGGCAATCGAAATCTCTTCGCGTTCGTCGGGTACCGGCAGGATGGCCACGGTGCAGGCCGACGTGTGGATTCGGCCCTGCGTTTCGGTCTCGGGTACCCGCTGCACTCGATGGCCACCGCTTTCGAATTTAAGGCCGCCATAAACACCGTTGATTTGCGCGGCTCCATTCTCACTGCCATCGACGCGCACGATCACTTCGCGCCAGCCACCCAAGTCTGAGGGCGACCCCGAGACGATTTCCGCGCGCCAACCGCAACGTTCGGCATAGCGCAGGTACATCCGCAACAAGTCGGCCGCAAACAGTGCGCTCTCATCCCCACCGGTGCCGGCGCGGATTTCGATAAAGGCACTGCGGTGATCGTCAGGGTCGCGCGGTAGCAACAAGCGCTCGAGGCGAGTCTCGCACTCGGCCAGTCGTTGTGTGGCGCTCGTCACCTCTTCTTCAGCGAAGGCCCTCATCTCGGGGTCTACGCCACCTGCGTCACGCAGCGACTTGCCCGTGATGAGGTCGGCCTCGGCCGCCCGCCATGCTTTCCATTGCGCGACCACTTCACCGAGTTCGGCGTGCTCGCGCATCAAGCGGCGGTAGGTGTCCAGATCGCGGGTCGCGTCCTCGGCTGAGAGGGAAGCATCGATCTCGACCAAGCGGGCCTCGAGCCGGTCGAGCCGGTCTCGCATGGAGGGCTTCACGGAATATTGGCGACCAGCAACTGCGTTATCGCCCGCCGGGCAAGAGGCGCTCGACCCAGCCCTCCATATCGCTCGGCGGTTGGGCGTCGGGTTGCTGCAGCAGCGTCACCGGTCCGTGCATGAATTTTGCGGTCAGCGCATTGGCCAGGGCCTCAAGGACCGCGTCGGGGGCGTCGCCGCGCGCAAGCATCTTGCGTGCGCGCTCAAGTTCGGCATCGCGCAACGTCCCCGCGCGCTCGTGCAGATGGCGAATGGCCGGGACGGCTCGCCGCGCACTCAGCCATTTCATAAAAGTTTCTACACGGCTTTCGATAATCGCCTCAGCCTGCGCCACCGCCGACCGGCGACTTTCCATGCCGGTTTGAACCACACGGCCGAGATCGTCCACGGTGTACAGGTAGACGTCATCGAGGCGATTGACTTCGGGTTCGATATCGCGCGGAACCGCCAGATCCACCATAAAAATCGGGCGCCGCCGACGCGCCTTGCTCGCACGCTCGACCATCCCCAGGCCAATGATCGGGAGCGAACTCGCAGTGCAGGAAATCACGATATCGAAGCGGTCGAGTGCGCCTGGCAGGTCGGCCAGTGGCATGGTCGAGACTTGGCTGGTTTGCCCTGCGAAACGCTCGGCCAGTGTCTTAGCCCGCTCGATCGTGCGGTTGGCGACAGTAATTGACCTGGGGCGCTGCGCGGCAAAGTGGGTGGCGGCGAGTTCGATCATTTCGCCGGCGCCAACAAACAGGATATGGGTCTGGCCCATATCTTCAAAGAGGCGCTGGGCCAGTCGGACGGCGGCGGCGGCGAGCGACACGGAATGGGCACCCAGTTCAGTCTGGGTTCGAACTTCTTTCGCCACCGCGAACGCGCGCTGAAAGAGCTGGTGCAGATTGGTGCCCAGGGACTGGGCCTCTTGCGCGCAGCGGGCAGCGTCTTTCATCTGACCCAAAATTTGCGGTTCGCCCAGGACCATCGAATCGAGCCCACTGGCCACCCGAAACGCATGTCGCACCGCGCCCTCGCCGGGTAGGGCATACAGGTGTTCGTTGAGTTCACCCGCTGCAACCCGGCGATGGTTGGCGATCCATTCCTGAATCGCGGCTTGGGCTTGATCTGGGCGCTCGGTCGCGGCGTAGACTTCGGTCCGGTTGCAGGTCGACAGGATGGCGCTCTCGGAGACTAATCCGGGGTGTTGGCGGCGCAAATCACTGAGCGCGTCGCCCAGGTGGTCAACCGGAAACGCGACCCGTTCGCGCAAGGCGACCGGAGCGGTCACGTGATTTAGTCCGAGCGTGAGTAAAGCCATACGGCAGGTGCTGGGATCAGGTCCGGGTAATAGAGGCGGAGTTTAGCGCGTCATGCCAGGAAGAGGCGATAGGCTGGGTGGGCACTTTCATCGGTATAGGGATAACCCATGACATGCAAAAAGGCCTCGAATTCGGCCTTGTCGGCATCAGGCACCTGGATTCCAACCAATACCCGACCCGGGTCAGCGCCATGATTACGGTAGTGGAAAAGTGAAATGTTCCACGCGGGGTTCATCGCATTCAGGAATCGCATCAAGGCCCCTGGGCGCTCCGGGAATTCAAAGCGATAGAGCAATTCGTCGTTTGCGAGCGACGATCGCCCGCCAACCAGGTGCCGCAGGTGCAGTTTTGCGAGTTCGTCATTGCTCAGATCAATCGTCGCAAACCCCTGACGCTCAAAGCCCTCGGCGATGGTGCGGGCCTCGTCATGATCGGCGACGGATACGCCAATGAAAATATGAGCGACACGCGCGTCAGCGATTCGGTAGTTGAATTCCGTAATCGGATGCGCACCCACCGTGGCACAAAACCGCCGAAAGCTCCCGCGCTCCTCGGGGATCGTCACCGCATAAACGGCCTCGCGGCGCTCGCCGATCTCGGCCCGCTCGGACACAAATCGGAGTCGATCAAAATTCATGTTGGCGCCGCAGGCGATTGCGATTATTACCGCACTCTCGGCGCCGGTCCCGTCCAAGGCTAGATTTCGGGCGGCGCGCTCACGTTCGACCCAGGCCTTCAGGCCCGCGATGGCCAGGGCGCCCGCGGGCTCAAGAATCGATCGGGTCTCCTGAAACACGTCTTTGATCGCCGCGCAGACCGCGTCGGTGTCGACCAAGATGATTTCGTCTAAATAGGCGCTGCATAGGCGCAAGGTCTCATTACCCACCCTCTTGACCGCGGTGCCATCCGAAAACAGTCCAACCTCAGTGAGTTCGACGATTTTTCCTGCGGCAATGGACCGCGCCATCGCGTCGGAATCTGTTGTCTGGACGCCGATGATCTTGATGTCGGGACGCAACTGTTTAACGTAGGTTGCGACGCCGGCAGCCAGTCCGCCGCCGCCAATTGCGATGAAGATGGCGTCCAGGCGCCCAGTGTTCTGGCGCAGCAACTCCATCCCGATGGTGCCTTGACCGGCGATGACATTGGGGTCGTCGAACGGGTGGACGAAGGTCAGGTGTTGGGCCGCCTGCAGCGCGAGTGCGTACTCATAGGCCTCGCTGTAGGAGTCGCCCTGCAGGATCACTTCGGCACCGCGATGCTGAACCGCGTCAATTTTGACCTGCGGCGTCGTGACCGGCATGACGATAACCGCCCGGCAACCCAGACGCTGCGCTGCCAGTGCAACGCCCTGGGCGTGATTGCCCGCGGAGGCCGCGATCACGCCGCGCTCCCGGGCAGAGTAGTCCAGCTGGGCCATGCAGTTGTAAGCGCCGCGCAGCTTAAAGGAAAAAACGGGCTGCAAGTCTTCGCGCTTGAGCAGAACCCGAGCGCCCAGGCGTGCAGACAGGTGGTGGGCGGCGTCGAGTGGGGTTTCTTGCGCGACTTCGTAGACCCTCGCCGTCAGGATGCGCTTGAGGTAGTCGGTGGGGGTCAGCGCGGGAGAGGCCTGCGGCGAATCATCGGATGAAATCATAGTCAGCTAATTTTACGCCGATCGACCCATTGCAAAGGCCTGATCCCATTAGGGTTTGACACGGACCACCAAAACCGATCGGCTAGAATCGAGCGATATGAATGCTCCCATGGCCCCAGTGGCTGCTTTGACCTCCGCGTTGCCCCGACATGATTTGGACATCGATGTGCTGAGCACGATGTCGGACCGGCGCCTGCGCGAGATTCCCTACAACTACACGTCCTTTTCCGACCGCGAGATTGTCTTGCGTTTGCTCGGAGAAGAGGGTTGGCAGATTGTGGACGAACTCCGGTCCGAACGGCGAACAGGCCGATCTGCGCGGATGTTGTACGAGGTGCTGGGCGACATCTGGGTGGTACAGCGCAATCCCTATCTGCAGGACGATCTACTCGACAACCCCAAGCGCCGTGCCCTGCTGATTGAAGCGCTCCATCATCGACTGGGTGAAGTCAGTCGTCGTGGGGCGATCGATGAAGGCCAGGGCGCCGACCCAAGCACGATCGCCCGCGCGGGGCGTGTCGCCCGTCTCTTGGCGCTGGCAGCAGAGGCCGTGCGCGCCTTCGAACGTGAGTTTGAACAGACCGCAACCTTGCGCAAGCAGGTCGAGCGTCGTTTGGGCCGGGTAACCGCCAAGGACAACATTCGATTTGATGGGATGAGCCGAGTCTCTCATGTGACCGATGCGACTGATTGGCGCGTTGAATACCCGTTTGTGGTCTTGACTCCGGAGTCGGAGAACGAAGTGGCTGCGCTCGTGACGGGTTGTATCGAGCTCGGCCTGACCATCATTGCGCGGGGCGGTGGTACGGGCTACACCGGCGGCGCGATTCCGTTGTCGCCGCGATCGGCGGTGATCAATACCGAAAAGCTGGAGTCGCTCGGTCCCGTCGAAGCGATGCAATTGCCCGGCATCGAAGCCCCGGTACATACGATTTTTTCGGCTGCCGGCGTGGTTACCAAGCGGGTTGCGGATGCAGCCGACGCCGCCGGTCTCGTCTTTGCGGTCGACCCGACCTCGGCTGAAGCCTCGTGCATCGGCGGTAATGTTGCGATGAACGCAGGCGGCAAAAAGGCCGTGCTCTGGGGAACTGCGCTCGACAACCTCTACTGGTGGCGGATGGTCGACCCCGACGGTCGCTGGCTCGAGGTGACTCGGCTGGACCATAACCTGGGCAAGATTCACGAGGCGCCAATGGCGACCTTCGAGCTCAATTGGTTCGAAGCCGATGCACTGGCCGAGGACGGGCGCATGCGGGGGCCTGCTAAACGCACGGAAACGCTCCGCATCGAAGGCCAGCGCTTTCGCAAGACGGGCTTGGGCAAGGATGTCACAGACAAGTTTTTAGCGGGTCTGCCCGGGGTCCAAAAAGAGGGCACCGATGGGTTGATTACCTCAGCGCGCTGGGTCTTGCACCGGATGCCATCCCATGTGAGGACGGTCTGTCTCGAGTTTTTTGGACAGCCCCGTGATGCGGTGCCGTCGATTGTTGAAATCAAGAACTATCTCCTGGGGCTGGCCGCCAAGCCCGATGCGGCCACCCGCCCGGCCGTGTTGCTCGCCGGTCTCGAACACCTCGACGAGCGCTATCTGCGGGCTGTGGGTTACGCCACCAAGAGCAAGCGTGGTGGTCTGCCCAAGATGGTGTTGATTGGCGATATCGTTGGCGATGATGGTGACGCGGTTGCGCACGCGACCAGTGAAGTCATCCGGCTCGCCAATGGCCGTTCCGGTGAGGGGTTTGTTGCGGTCAGCCCTGAGGCCCGCAAGACCTTCTGGCTTGACCGTGCCCGTACGGCTGCGATCGCTCGTCACACCAACGCCTTCAAGATCAATGAAGACGTGGTGATCCCGCTCGAGCGCATGGGCGAATACACCGACGGGATTGAGCGGATCAATATCGAACTCTCGATCAGTAACAAGCTGCGCTTGGTCGCCGCTCTGGAGGGGGTGCTAGATGGCGTGGCGCGCGGTGAGACCGCGCTGGGTAAAGCCGGTGATAGCGAACTTGACCGAACTCCGGCGGCCGACCTGCTGAAAGAACGGTTACCGCTTGCCCGCGAGCTCCTTGCGCGAGTTGGGACGCGCTGGGATTTCTTGCTCCAGCAAATTGATCAGCCACTCGACTCGTTGCTCGAGGGCCTGCACGCCATTGGGATTGAACCCGCCGTGGGGATCGAAGCAAGTCAGCGGGACCCTGATGCAACACTGTTTCGGATCCTGCAGGACCGATCGGTCCGGGTTTCGTGGAAACTCGAATTGCGCGATCGCCTGGCCGAGATTTTTTCGGGGGCTGCCTTCGCCCCCGTCCGTCAGGCGTTCGAGGACACTCATCAAAAGGTGTTGCGTTCGCGGGTATTCATCGCGTTGCACATGCATGCCGGCGACGGCAACGTGCATACCAATCTCCCGGTCAACAGCGATGATTACGGCATGCTTCAGCAGGCCAATGCCGCGGTCGTGCGCATCATGGCCCTGGCGCGCTCGCTCGATGGCGTCATTTCGGGCGAGCATGGCATTGGGATCACCAAGCTCGAATTTTTGACCGATGCCGAACTGGCTCCGTTTGCTGATTACAAAAAACGCATTGATCCGAACGGGCACTTCAATGCTGGAAAGCTTCTGCGCAACGGGGCCGTCGCCAGTGATCTGCGCAACGCCTACACGCCTTCGTTTGGTCTGATGGGGGCCGAGAGCCTGATCCTGCAACAGTCCGATATTGGCTCGATTGCGGCGTCCGTCAAGGACTGCCTGCGTTGCGGCAAGTGCAAACCCGTGTGTGCGACCCACGTGCCGCGCGCCAATTTGTTCTACTCGCCACGCAACAAGATTTTGGCGACCAGTCTGCTGGTCGAGGCCTTCCTCTACGAAGAGCAGACCCGACGTGGCGTTTCGATCAAACACTGGGAAGAGTTTGGCGATGTGGCCGATCACTGCACGGTGTGTCACAAGTGCCTGAACCCGTGCCCGGTCGATATCGATTTTGGTGAAGTGTCGATGAACATGCGCAATCTCTTGCGCAAGATGGGTCAGCGACGCTTCAATCCGGGTACCTCAGCCGCCATGCTGTTGCTCAATGCCAAAGATCCCAACACCATCAATATCACCCGCAAGGTCATGATCGATTGGGGTTACAAGGCGCAGCGGGTTGCCAACGACCTGTTTGGGGTGGCTGCAAAGCGACAGACCAGCAAGCCGCCGGCAACCCATGGCAAGCCCCTCGTGCGGGAGCAGATTGTTCATTTTATTAATAAGAAAATGCCGGGAGGTCTGCCCAAGCAGACCGCGCGAAAATTGCTCGATATTGAGGACGCACGTTACGTCCCGATTTTGCGCGATCCGAAGCGCACGCGCAGTGATGCAGAGGCGGTTTTCTATTTTCCCGGCTGTGGTTCAGAGCGGCTCTTTTCGCAGGTTGGCCTTGCGACTCAGGCCATGCTCTGGCATGTGGGTGTGCAGACCGTGTTGCCCCCCGGGTATCTTTGTTGTGGCTATCCGCAGCGCGGCACCGGCGACTTCGATGCCGCTGAAAAGATCATCACCGATAACCGCGTGCTTTTTCACCGGGTCGCCAACACGCTGAACTATCTCGACATCAAGACCGTCGTCGTCAGCTGTGGTACTTGTTATGACCAGTTGGCTGGTTATGAATTCGACAAGATTTTCCCGGGATGTCGCATCATCGATATCCATGAGTATTTGATGGAGAAGGGACTGCGTCTTGAGGGTGCTACCGGGGTCCGATACATGTACCACGACCCCTGTCATAGTCCGATGAAACAGCATCAACCGCTGAAGGTGGTCAACACCCTCATGAACGCTGAGTTGAATGGTGTTATCAAGAAGAATGACCGCTGCTGTGGCGAAAGTGGAACGCTTGCGGTTTCCCGGCCCGATATTTCAACGCAGGTTCGGTTCCGTAAAGAAGAAGAAATGCGCAAAGGCGCGGATGGTTTGCGCGGCGATGGATTTACCGGTGAGGTCAAGGTGTTGACGAGCTGCCCATCGTGCCTTCAGGGCTTAGCGCGATTTCAGGGAGATACCGGTGCGCAAGCCGATTACATCGTTGTCGAGATGGCCAAGCACCTCTTGGGCGAACAATGGATGCCCGACTATGTGGCTGCGGCTAATGCGGGCGGTATCGAGCGGGTCCTCGTCTGAGCGGCGGGTACGTGTCTGACCCCACGTGTTCGCTCTGCACGACCGACGGTGGCGAGGTATTGCATCGCACGCCCTCCTGGCGTTTGGTGCTCGCCCACGAGCCTGACTGGCCTGGACTGGTGCGCATCATCTGGAACGAGCATGTGGCCGAATTATCGGACCTGTCAGATCCAGAGGCTCAGGCCCTGATGGCGGCCGTGCGCCAGGTCGAGCGCGTGGTTCGGGACACCCTGTTGCCCGACAAAGTCAATGTGGCTAGTCTGGGTAACCAGGTACCCCATCTTCATGTTCATATTGTGCCGCGGTGGCGCGACGACCTCACGTTTCCGGGTTCGATCTGGACCCGACCAGAATCCGTTCCAAACGAAAAAACGATATCCTCGGATCGCGTTGCCGCGGCGCTTGTCCGACGCCAGTCGACCGCACTGCGGATACCGGCCCTGCGAATGGCGCTGCTTCGTTCGGACAATTTCCCTCCCGGCCATTCCCACTAATTCAGGCTGCAATGTCCTCGACCCCGATGCTCGTTCCAACCCGAATTGTTCTGCACCAGATTTCGCGTGTGCTTGAAGTCGAGTTTGGCGACGGATTTGTGTTTCGCCTGCCGACGGAATTCCTGCGTGTCTATTCGCCGTCAGCCGAGGTGAAGGGACATGGCCCGGGTCAGGAAGTGCTGCAGGTGGGTAAGCGGGACGTGACGATTGTTGCGATTGAGCAGGTCGGTCATTACGCCATCCAGCCGACTTTTTCGGATGGCCACGTTAGCGGCATTTTTTCCTGGGATCTGCTGTATCGCCTGGGTCGCGAGCAGGACACCCTTTGGACCGATTACCTTGCCAGGCTCGACGCTGCAGGCGCAAGTCGCGACGAAGCGTCATCTAAGGCAAATGGGTTAGCGTCGGCTGCGCGCGGCTGTGGGCAACCTGCTTCGGCTGCGCCCCCTGCTGTGAACCCCACCTTTGGCGCAGAACTCTCGCGTAAGCGCAACTGATGCAACACGACCCGAGCGGCGGCACGACGCATTTTGGTTATGAATCGGTTCCGCTCGAGAGCAAAGCCGACCGGGTCGCCGAGGTTTTTGGATCGGTTGCGAATCGATATGACCTGATGAACGACCTGATGTCAGGTGGCTTACATCGAGCCTGGAAGGCGTTTACGGTCGGCCGGGCTGCGGTGCGCCCCGGTATACGGGCACTCGATATCGCGGGGGGCACCGGCGATCTGGCCCGAGAATTTGCCCGCAAAGCTGGCGCGACCGGTGAGGTTTGGTTAACCGACATCAATCCCGCCATGCTGGCCCGTGGTCGTGACCGGATATTCGACGCCGGACTGCAGATTCCGGTGACTCAATGCGACGCCGAACAATTGCCGTTTCCCGACCGTTACTTTGATCTCGTGACGGTGGCCTTTGGCCTGCGCAACATGACACATAAAGACCGTGCGCTCGCCGAGATGGTTCGCGTCCTGCGACCCGGTGGGCGCCTGTTAGTCCTGGAGTTTTCGCGGGTCTGGCAGCCGCTGGAGCGCGCCTACGATCTGTATTCGTTTCAGGTTTTGCCACGATTGGGTGCGCGGATTGCGGGGGACGCAAAGAGCTATCGCTACCTCGCCGAATCGATCCGGATGCATCCCGATCAGAGCACGCTCGCGGCAATGCTCGAGGCGGCAGGCCTAGAGCAAGTGCGTTGGTTCAACCTCACCGGTGGGATTGCCGCATTGCACGAAGGTGTACGGTTTTAGCCAATCGTTGCGACTCAAGTGGGTCACAATCGTCGGGTCGAAATAGTCGGGTCACCGTGATCCGATTGGTTCAGTAGATCCGAATTCTGGGGAGTTTTTCATGCTCGGTGCGTTGAAGTTCAAGAACGTGGTTTTATCGGGAGTGATTCTCGCAATTGCATCAGTCGCTGGGCCAGTAGACGCCAAGCGGCTTGGCGGTGGGGGCTCCTTCGGTCGGCAAATGCACACGCCTGGAGGTCCGGCGGGCGCTGGTGCAGCGGGTGCGGCGGGTGCACAGCGCAGCGCTACGCCGCCGGGTGCGGCCAACCCGACCGCACCTGCGGGAGCGCCCGGTTCGCCCGGATCTCCAGCAAATGCTTCGAATCCTGCCGGACTGAACCGCCCTGGAGCGCCTGCGCCTAACGTCGCTCCTGCTTCCCCCTGGAAGCGCATGCTTGGCGCCGCTGCGGTCGGCCTGGGGATTGCCGCATTGGCGTCCTGGATGGGGGTCTCGTCAGAGCTTGCCAGCGTGCTTGGGATTGCTCTGGTTGGTCTGTTGGTCCTCGCCTTGGTGACGGCCTTTTTGCGCCGCCGCCAGGGGGGCCAAATACCGGCCCACTCCAATTTCAATCGATCTACGACCGATCGTTCTCGGTTTGAGCCGACGATGCCCGCTCTGGCGCCTCAACTCGCCCCGGAGCTTGCATCCGGGCCTGCGCCAAAGTGGCCGCCTGGCTTTGACGCCCCTGCGTTCATCGCTCAGGCCCGCGAACAATTTATCCGCCTGCAGGCCGCGTTCGACCACGCCGATCTGGCCACGCTGCGCGAGGTCGCGAGCACCGAGGTGTTCGATGAACTCCGCCGACAGATTGATGAGCGCCATGGTGTCATCAACGTGACCGAGGTCATTGGGCTCGAGACGGAGCTGGTCGAGGTGCAGACCGACGTCGATGAATACACGGCTACGATTCGCTTCCATGGACTCGTCCGCGAGGCTCCACGAGCTGAGCCAGTTCGTCTGAATGAGCTCTGGCATCTCGCCAAGCCCCGCGATGGCAGCGCAGGATGGCTACTCGTCGGAATCCAGAATCCCGGATGAACACGCCGTTCAAGCCCTGGGGAGCCGGGGTCGTGGCTACAGCCATCAACCATTTGCTGGAACAACAGCCGTCTGCACGAGCCGCTTTCGCCGAGTACCACGGGGCCGTTTTTCGGATCGCCCCGAGCGCGCCAACTCAGATGGCCGGCGGAGCTGGTGCGACCGCTGTGACCGGTGCGGCGGCTGCGAGCGGCCAACTCTTTGACCGCTTGGCCACCGACTTTACGATTCTTGAAGATGGCCGCCTTAGCCCAGGGGCGACCGAGCCACCTCGTGTCACTCTGAAGATTGAACTCTCGCCAAACCTCGCTCTGGATTTTCTGCGTGACGGTAGCGCAGGTGCCATGCGTCGCGTCCGGATCGAGGGCGATGCCGCATTGGCGACTGCGATCGCAGGGCTCGCGCGGCAGTTGCGTTGGGATGTGGAGGAAGACCTGTCGCGTGTCATTGGGGATTTGGCCGCGCATCGCGTCGGCGAAACTGTGCGTTCCGCCGCGGCGGGTGGCCGCGATCTGATGGATCGTGCAAAGACTACGACTCTCCAATGGCTGATTCATGATGACGGTTCGCTGGTCGGTCGCCCAGCTCTTGAGTCCTTTCGGGACGACCTTCGGCGATTGCGCGATGACGTCGAGCGTCTTGCCAAGCGAGTGGAGCGCCTGGATCGCTCGGATCGCCTCCACATGTCGTCGGAGTACTAGTACGGCCCAGCGCTGAGTGCAGGTGCCAGATCCCCTCGGTCTGACCCAGCAACAAGCGGAAGCCGCCCTCCAAAAGAACGGGTCCAACGCGCTTCCGAAACTGATCGGAAGGTCGTGGTGGGCCCTTTTTGGCGAGATTCTTCGCGAGCCGATGCTCGTTCTGCTGCTTTTGTGCGGTACCGCCTACCTGGTTCTGGGGGACTCTGCGGAAGCCAGCTTGTTGCTCGGCTTTGCACTGATCGTGATTGTGTTGACGGTGGTTCAGAACCGTCGAGCCGAAAGGGCCCTTGAGGCGCTCAGCGATCTGGCTGCGCCCCATGCACGCGTTGTTCGAAGCGATGGGCAGAAGAATGACCCACCGGTCCGGATCCCAGGCACACAACTGGTTGTGGGCGATCTGATCGTTTTGGGGGAGGGTGACCGTATTCCAGCCGACGGGACCCTGATCGACATGGCCGAACTCAGGGCCGGACTCACGGTCGACGAATCTTCCTTGACCGGCGAATCGGTCGCCATCTCGAAAGCCGCTGGTGCTGGGGTTTCGGGTGGCACGCTTGTGGTCAGTGGGCAGGCCCGAATGCGTGTCACCGCGACCGGTGCGCGCACAGCCATCGGCCAGATTGGGCTCGGATTGGCGAGTTTGGAGGTGGCCAAAAGTCCACTCCAACAGATCACGGCCTCCTGGGTGACCCGGATCGCCATCCTTGTCGGAATTTTATGCACGCTCACAAGCCTTGCGTGGATGCTATTGCGCGATGACCTGATCGGCGGATTGCTCGGTGGGCTTGCGCTTGCAATGGCGCTTTTGCCCCAGGAATTACCCCTGGTACTGACGGTGTTTATGGCGCTCGCGGCGCTGCATCTGTCCCGGCGCAGGGTATTGGTGCGGCGGCTTTCAGCCGTTGAGACCTTGGGTTCAGTTGGCGTGCTCTGCGTCGACAAGACGGGCACCTTGACAGAAAATCGAATGTCGGTGGCGCGGCTCTCCCCCGCTGGGCCCTCACCTGAGCAAACCCAGTGTCTGATCACTCACGCGGTGCTCGCGACCCAGATCGACCCATTCGATCCCATGGAGCGGGCAATCAGGGCATTGCCGCATTCGCAGGATCAGCTCGGCTGGAGTCTGCTGCATGCCTACCCTCTTGCACCCGGCTTGCTGGCGATGTCTCAGGTTTGGCAAGATCCGAAGACGGGTTCCCGCCTGATTGCGGCCAAGGGTGCGCCGGAAGCGATCGCTCAACTTTGCCATCTGAGTGGCACCGACCTTGCCGGGGTCGAGTCCGAGGTCATGGCGATGGCGGCCGACGGATTGCGGGTCCTGGCTGTGGCGCGAGCTACCAGCACGCATGACGGTGAATTGGGTGCGGGGCCCACGCTCCCGGCGATCGCGCACGACTATGCGTTCGATTGGCTCGGCTTGCTGGGCTTGGCCGACCCCCTGCGTTCAGGCGTGCCGCAGGCGATCAGCGATTGTCGGGAGGCTGGGATTCGGGTGGTCATGATCACGGGCGATCATCCAGCGACGGCTCAGGCGATCGCGACTCAGGCGGGCCTGCTGGCCGGTGCTGGTCGCGCTCCGACGGTTGATGGGACCGATGGGACCGATTTGACCGATGGACTGATCATTGGCGCAACGATCGATTGCCTTGATGAAGGTGAATTGGCCAAGTTACTGACAACAACGCGGGTGATCGCGCGGGCGAATCCGGCGCATAAGCTCCGTATCGTGCAAGCGTTGCGGGCCGAAGGTTCGGTGGTCGCGATGACCGGGGACGGCGTCAATGATGCGCCGGCGCTCAAAGCGGCGGATGTTGGGGTGGCCATGGGGCAGCGCGGGACCGATGTGGCCCGTGAGGCGTCGGACTTGATCCTTACCGACGATGATTTTGGTGCCCTGGTTGACGCGGTGCGCGAGGGTCGACGTCTTTCCGACAATTTACGGCGCGTGGCCCGGTATCTCATTGCAGTCCATTTGCCGATCGCGGGTCTCGCGCTCGTACCACTGGTCGTGGGCGGGCCAATCCTCATGTTGCCCGCCCACATTGCATTTCTTGAACTCGTGATCGATCCGGCCTGCGCGCTGGTTTTTGAGGCGATTCCGCTATCGACGGCGGCGATGTCGAGGCCCCCGCGACCGGTTGGTGCTGCGCTGATTGAATCGAAACAGCTGCTCCGCGCCATCATTCATAGCGGCGCGGTGTTCGGATTGGCCCTGGCTTGTTGGTGGGGCATTGCCCATTTTGCGGGGTCCGAGGGGCAACTCCGAGCGGGCGTGTTCGTCGCATTGGTCCTGAGCAATCTCGGCCTGATCGTGGTCCATCGCGGCGGCTGGCAACGGCCCGGGAAAGCTCTGCCGCTTGTGATCCTCGTCACATTGGGAATGCTTTGCGCGGTATTGAGCTGGGCACCACTGGCCCTGCTATTCAGGTTCCGCTAAATCCGATCCGACCCTCTTGTACCGCGTGGCATGCGACACGGCCGGAATTTGATCCCCTATTTGATCCCAAATCCGATCCGGTGTCGGTGCTGATCAACTGGGGGCGTTCCCGCTCGCAGCGCTCATTGGCGAGAGGGCAACGCGGATGAAAGGCGCAACCTGAGGGGGGGTTGAGTGGATCGGGCACTTCACCCTGAACCGGCGTGCGAGATCGACCCGTGTCGCGTAGTTTTGGGATCGCATCCAGCAGCATCCGGGTGTAGGGGTGCTGGGGGCGACTAAAAAGCCGGGACTTCGGCGCCCACTCGACCAAACGGCCCAGGTACATGACACCCACCGAATCGGCCACATAGCGCACCACGGCTAAGTTGTGCGAAATGAAGAGGTAGGTGAGACCCCGATCGCGCTGCAAATCACGCATCAGATTCAGGACTTGCGCCTGGACCGACACATCGAGCGCTGAGGTGGGTTCATCGCAGACCAGGAAATCGGGCTCGGTGGCAAGCGCGCGGGCAATTGAAATGCGCTGACGCTGGCCCCCACTGAATTGATGCGGAAAGCGCGAAAGGTCTGAACCAGACAGGCCGACGGACTCTAATAAGGCGCTCACCCGATGTTGCAACTCGGGTCCTGGACGCGCCAGACCATGCTCGAGCAGGGGCTCGGCCACGATGTCGCCCACCGTCCAGCGCGGATCGAGACTGGCATAGGGGTCCTGAAAAATCATCTGGATTCGCTGATTCAGCGGGCGAGCGACGGCGTTGTCAGTACCGTCAAACAGCACGCGCCCTTCGGTTGGCGAATGCAGACCGACCAGGAGCCGGGCCAGTGTGCTCTTGCCGCAACCCGATTCGCCAACGATTGCCAGCGTTGTGCCACGAGCGATCGTAAAGCTCACGTTGTCGACCGCGTGTAGCAGGCTCGCCTGGCGGCCGCTCAACAGCCGGCTAAGCCACGAGGCCGAGAGATCAAAGGTTTTGCTCAGGCCCTCGACCTGGACCAGGTGCTTAGCGGGGTGGGTGCTACTCGTCGAATCCCCGGTTGACTTGATCTCGGCAGACGTCGCAGATTTCATGGTGCGACCTCAGGCGCATGCAGCCAACACGCCGCCCGGCTCGTGCCTGCGTCGAGCAACTCGGGTCGCTCGAAGCGGCAGCGCTCAAACACGCGCGGACAACGCGGGTGAAAGGCGCAACCCGGGGGTATTGCATCAAGCCGTGGCATGGCGCCGTCAATTTGGGCTAGGCGCTCGAGGTCCGTTTCGAGGTCGGGAATCGAGGCCATAAGACCAACCGTGTAGGGATGGGCGGGGGCATGGATGACTTGCTGCACGGGACCAATCTCGACGATTCGCCCGGCGTACATGACGGCAACCCGGTCGCAGGTTTCTGCGATTACGCCCATGTCATGGGTGATCAGCATGACTGCGGCGCCCCGGTCGTGACAGATGCGCTTAAGTAGCCCAATGACCTGAGCCTGGATCGAAACGTCCAAGGCCGTGGTTGGCTCGTCGGCGATCACGAGCTGAGGCTCCGCTGCGAGGGCCAGGGCGATGACGACCCGTTGGCGCATGCCACCGCTGAATTGATGCGGATAGTGATTAATCCGTTCTGCCGCGGCGGGGATTCCAGTCTCCTCCAGCAGTTCGATGGCCCGCTGGCGTGCTTGCCCGGCGGTCAAAGGCAGGTGAGTTCGGATGGTCTCAATGAGCTGATGGCCGATGCTGTAGAGCGGATCGAGCGAAGCGAGGGGATCCTGAAAAATAGCGCCAATCCGGCGTCCGCGGATGCCTCGCATCTGGTCCGCGGAATACTGGTCGATCCGTTCGCCCGCGAGGTGAATCTCGCCGCTCGAGATCCGCCCGGGTGGATCTAGCAGTCCGATGATGGCCGCGCCTGTCAGAGATTTGCCGGCGCCGGATTCACCGACGACACCCAGAATTTCGCCGGGGGCGATCGTCAGGCTGACCCCATCGAGGGCACGCAAAAGGCCGCGGCGGGTGGGAAACTCGACGACCAGATTATTGACTTCAAGAAGATTCATAACCATCACCGCAGGCGCGGATTGAGCGCGTCGCGCAGCCAGTCGCCCAGTAGATTAATACTTAAAGCAATTATGATCAGCATGGCCCCCGGGAACACCGTGATCCACCACTCACCGGAGAACAAATAGTCGTTACCCACCCGGATCAGGGTCCCCAGCGAAGGGGAGGTCGGCGGCACACCAACACCTAAAAATGACAGGGTCGCTTCAGTCAGAATCGCGGTAGCCACCTGAATCGTAGCCAGCACCAGGACCGGTCCCAGGACATTGGGCAGGACATGCCGGCGCAGGATCCGCAGCGGCGAGACCCCGATCAGGCGCGCGGCCTGGACGTATTCCTTGTCGCGTTCGACCAGGGTCGACCCACGAACCGTGCGCGCGTACTGAACCCAGCCGGTCAGGGTAATCGACACGATGAGGACGCCAAACGCGACCGGCGTTTGGGCATTGGGAAAGAGCGCGCGGCCGACACCGGCGATCAATAGCGCAACCAGAATGGCTGGAAAACTTAGCATGACATCACAAAGTCGCATGAGCAGCGCGTCTACCCATCCGCCGATAAATCCGGCCAGCAGGCCGAGCGCCACGCCGATGAGTAGCGACAGAGCGACCGAGGTGAGGCCTACGACGAGCGAAATACGCGCGCCGTGTATAACCGCCGACAGAATGTCGCGGCCTTGATCATCGGTCCCGAGCCAGTACTTGGGGCTGCCGCCTTCGAGCCATGCCGGCGGTTGGCGGGCATCGGCGAGCTCCAGCGTCGCCAGATCAAACGGGTCTTGGGGCGCAACCCAGCCGGCAAACAGGGCGCAAAACAGGCAGATAAATGCCACCACCGCGGCGGTCATGGCGACTGGCGAATTGCGCAGGCTATAGCCGACATCGGAATCGAGCCACCGCGTGATCGGATTGCCGTGTTGGCTCATGCTTTTCGGGGCCGGTCGATTCGAATACGTGGGTCGACCAGCACATAAAGCAGATCAACGATTAGGTTGATCGTGACAAAAATAAGGGAAACCAGGCAGAGGTAGGCTGCCATTACGGGGATATCGGCAAAGCTCACGGCTTGAATAAACAGGAGCCCCATGCCCGGCCACTGAAATACGGTTTCAGTGATGATCGCAAACGCAATCAGACCCCCGAGCTGCAGGCCAGTAATCGTCATCACCGGCACCAGGGTATTGCGCAGCGCATGACCGAAATGAATCGCGCGGTTGCTCAGGCCGCGGGCCCGCGCGAAGCGGATGTAGTCGGTTCGAAGCACCTCGAGCATCTCGGCACGTACCAGTCGCATGATCAGCGTGAGCTGAAAAATCGCCAGGGTTGTGGCGGGTAGAACGATGTGCTTCCAGCCTGCAACGCTTAGTAAACCCGTGCTCCACCAGCCGAGTTGGAGGGTGTCGCCACGACCAAAGCTCGGCAACCAGCCCAGGTTGACCGAAAAAAGCAGGATCAGCAGGATGCCGATCAGAAACGTTGGGAGTGACACCCCCAACAGCGAAATCGTCATAAGGACCTGGGTGCTGAACCGGCCGGCTCGGAGGGCCGCGTACACCCCCATTGGGATCCCAGCGGCCAGAGCCAGTAGCGCCGCGATCGTCGCGAGTTCCAGAGTTGCTGGCAGGCGCTCAGCAATCAGCTTCGACACCTTGGTGCCTTGGCGCAAGCTGATCCCAAATTCGCCCTGAATCGCGTTCCCCAGAAAGTGCTGGAACTGAACGAGAAACGATTGGTCCAGCCCGAGGGCACTACGCAATTCGCGAATCTGTTGCGGGGTCGCATCCTGCCCAAGCAGGAAAATCACTGGGTCGCCCACGTACTGGAACAGCAAGAACGCCAGGAAGGCGACCGAGACCAGAACGCCGCTCGCCTGGAGCAATCGATTAAACAAAAAAATGGGCATCCGTGCAGTGACCGTTCGAGATCGTCTAGAGTGCCGAAATTGCAAATCTAACAGGAGACCGATGATGACCCGGACAATGGCCCGACTTTCGCGTCGCGACGGACTGAAATTAGGGGTGGCGATGGCTGCCACAGGCACCGCAGCCGCTGCAATGAGCGTCTCTGCAAACGCCCAAAACCCCGGCCCTGGGATGCCGTTTCGGGTTGCCTCTACGACGATTCCGATTGTTGGAACCACCGACGTTTTTCCCGTGCGCCGAATCTATTGCATTGGTCGTAACTACGCGGCGCATTCGCGCGAAATGGGCTCTGACCCGACGCGCGAGCCTCCGTTCTTTTTTCAGAAACCGACCGATGCAATCCAGTTCGTCGCACCGGGGACGGTTGGTGATCACCCGTACCCTTCTCTGACCAAGAATTATCATTACGAGGTGGAGTTGGTGGCGGCGCTCAAGGCCGGCGGCAAAGACATCCCGATTGAGCGGGCGCTCGACCTCGTCTATGGCTATGCGCTGGGGCTGGACATGACGCGGCGAGATCTGCAGCGGTTGCTGGCGGACGAAAAAAAGCCCTGGGAAATCGGCAAGTCGTTTGACCGTTCCGCGCCGATCGGTCCGATCCACCCGGTGTCAATGGTGGGCCACTTTCGCAGCGAAAATATCTCGCTGCAGGTCAATGGGGTCATCAAGCAGAGTGCGACGCTTGCCCACATGATCTGGTCGGTCGCCGAGCAAATCTCCAAGCTCTCGTCAGCCAACGAGCTCTTTCCGGGTGACATCATTTACTCGGGGACGCCAGAAAACGTTGGTCCCGTCGTTCGGGGCGACCTGATCCTCTGCAAGATCGATCGCCTGCCTGATTTGTCGATCCGGATCAGTTGATTTCTCAAGTCGACCCCACTTTCAACAAACTGTCATCACATCGGAAAGAAGGGATGCCACGCTACAGGCTCTCTTTTTTTTTGGAGTTGTCATGATCCGAACTGGCTTGCCTGCATTGTCGACATTACTCACCGCAACCCGCCGTGCGACCGGCGTTTTATCTACCCTGGCGAGCACGTTGACAGCGGCCATCGTCATGGGCTTTGCGGCACCCGCTGCCGCCGAGGTGGAAGTTCAGTGGTGGCACTCCATGGGCGGCGCCCTGGGCGAATGGGTCAACGGCCTGGCCAAAGACTTTAATGATAGTCAGAAGGAATTCAAGGTCGTTCCAACGTTCAAAGGTACCTACGATGAGTCGATGACGGCGGCAATCGCCGCGTTTCGGGCTGGAAATGCGCCGCATATTCTGCAGGTCTTTGAAGTCGGTACTGCCACCATGATGGCGAGTAAGGGCGTGGTTGTACCCGTCGGAAAAGTCATGAAAGACGCGGGTGAGAAGTTCGACCCCAGCGCCTATGTACCTGCTGTGGCGGGTTACTACACGTCGCCCAAAGGCGAAATGTTGAGCTTGCCGTTTAACAGCTCGACGACGATTTTCTGGTTCAACAAGGATGCGTTCAAGGCGGCTGGAATTGATACGGCCCGCCCACCGACCACTTGGCCTGAAGTGGCGCTGGCCGCAGCCAAGCTAAAAGCCACTGGTCACAAGTGCCCGTTCACGACCTCGTGGGAAACCTGGACCCAGCTCGAGAGTTTTTCCGCCTGGCACAACGTTGAATTTGCCACCAAGCGCAATGGCTTCAACGGGCTCGACACTCGTCTGGCCTTCAACACCCCTCTCCATGTTCGACACATCGAGAATTTGGCCAACATGTCCAAACAGGGTCTGTTTGTCTACAAGGGTCGTGGCGGTGCTGGCGATGCGCCGTTTATCTCGGGTGAATGTGCGATGACGACTGGTAGCTCCGCGATGTACGCCAACGTCAAGCGCAATGCGAAGTTTGCCTTTGGCGCGGCGACCCTGCCGTACTACCCCGATGTCACCGGTGCGCCACAGAACACCATTATTGGTGGCGCGAGCCTCTGGGTGATGTCGGGCAAGAAAGCGGAAGAGTACCGCGCAGTGGCCGCCTTTTTCAGTTACTTGAGCAAGGCCGATGTTCAGGCGAAGAGCCATCAGACCACAGGCTATTTGCCGATCACGATGGCGGCTTTTGAGATGACCGAGAAGTCGGGTTTTTACAAAGCCAATCCCGGAACGGACATTGCCGTGAATCAGATGATTCGCAAGACTACCGACAAATCCCGTGGGATTCGCCTGGGTAACTTCGTCCAGATCCGCGCGATCATGGACGAAGAGCTTGAGCAGATTTGGGCCGGCAAAAAGTCGGCGAAAGAAGGCCTCGACGAGGCGGTCAAGCGCGGCAACGAGCAGCTTGAGCGTTTCGAGAGCGCGAACAAATCCTGAGGGGCCAAGCCACGCGCTTGAACAGTTTTGGACAAGCGCGTTCGGTTTAATTCTCGCGGGTTGCCCTGGGCGCTGATGGCGCCCCAACTTGCGATCGTTTCGATTTTCTTCTTCTGGCCCGCGGGTCAGGCGCTCTACCAAAGCCTGCTCTCTCAGGATGCCTTCGGGACCTCGGTGCAGTTCGTTGGAGGTGAGAATTTCGAGCGCCTCTGGAACGATTCGACCTATCTCGCATCGTTCAAGATCACCGCGATTTTTTCGATCCTCGTCTCGGTGCTCGGCCTTTCATCGTCGCTGTTGCTCGCCGTATTGGCCAATCGCGTGGTCGCGGGGGCTTCGGTTTATCGTTCGCTGCTGATCTGGCCCTATGCCGTAGCGCCCGCGATCGCCGGGGTGATCTGGCTCTTTTTGTTTGCGCCGTCCGTGGGCGTGGTGACCCATGTGTTGCGCGAGTGGGGCTTGGCCTGGAACCCCTTGCTCGATGGCAATCATGCAATGGCCCTGATTGTGATGGCCGCGGTCTGGAAGCAGATTTCTTATAACGTTTTGTTCTTTCTGGCTGGCTTGCAAAGCATCCCGAAGAGTCTGATCGAAGCCGCTGCGATCGATGGTGCCGGCCCGTGGCGGCGGTTCTGGACGGTCGTGTTTCCGCTGCTGTCGCCGACCGCTTTTTTCTTGCTGGTCATTAACATCATTTACGCATTTTTCGATACGTTCGCCGTGGTGGATGCAGCCACCCATGGCGGACCGGGGCGGGACACGGCGATCTTGGTCTACAAGGTCTATTACGATGGTTTCAAAGCGCTGGACCTGGGTGGGTCGGCGGCACAGTCTGTGATCCTGATGGCGATCGTGATCGGCCTCACGGTGGTCCAATTTCGCTTCATCGAGCGACGGGTTCACTATTAAGCCGATTGCTGACTAAACAAGCGGCCGACTAAGCATGTGCCCGACTAACCATGGTTGAAAATCGCCCTGCGCTCACAGTCCTGACCCATCTCACGCTGGTGCTGGGGGTCGTGATCGTCGGTTTTCCGCTCTATGTGGTTGTGATCGCTTCAACACAGACGGCGCAGGATATCGTTCAGAACGCACCAATGTCGCTCTGGCCAGGTGATTCAATGTTGGAGAACTATCGGGTCGCGCTTTGGGGCGGTGTTCTGGATAATGGCGGACGCGTAGCGCCGGCGTGGCCGATGATGGCAGTGAGTCTTGCGAGCGCACTGATTATTGCGTTTGGAAAAATTGCGATCTCTTTACTGTCCGCGTTTGCGATCGTTTTTTTTCGGTTCAGGTTCCGTACCGCCTGCTTCTGGCTGATTTTTGTGACTCTGATGTTGCCCATCGAAGTCCGAATCGGGCCGACCTATTCGGTGGTCTCGAGTCTGGGCCTGCTCAACACGATGACCGGACTGACCGTACCGCTAATGGCCTCAGCGACGGCCACATTTTTATTTCGCCAGTTCTTTTTGACGGTGCCCGACGAACTGGTTGAAGCCGCGCGAATCGACGGCGCCGGACCGATGCAGTTTTTTCGAGATCACCTGGTGCCGCTGTCGGCGACCAGTATTGCGGCGCTTTTCGTGATCCAGTTTATCTATGGCTGGAACCAATATCTCTGGCCATTGCTGATGACGACCAATGAGACGATGTTGCCGATCGTTCTCGGGATCAAGCGGCTCTTGTCTGGGGGTGACTCGGGGACCGACTGGAACATCGTGATGGCCACTGCAATCCTGGCGATGGTGCCCCCAGCCGCAGTGGTGCTTTTGATGCAGAAATGGTTTGTTCGCGGCCTGGTAGATTCTGAGAAATAGTATGGGTTCCTTGTCCTTTGAGCGGGTCAGCAAGCAATACGGCCAGGGCGCGCGTGCCGTGCCCGTGATCGCGGGCCTGGATGCACAGATCGCCGATGGCGAATTTGTCGTGATCGTGGGGCCGTCTGGGTGCGGCAAAAGCACCTTGTTACGGATGGTCGCAGGCCTCGAGGACATCACCGGTGGCGAGATCCGAATCGATGGCCGCGTCATCAACGGGCTCGAACCCGCCGAGCGCGACATTGCAATGGTTTTTCAGAACTATGCGCTCTACCCGCATATGACGGTATTTCAGAACATGTCTTACGGGTTACGGATCGCCGGTCTGGCGTCCGATGAGATTGAGCGCCGCGTCGGTCATGCGGCCCAAATTCTCGAAATCTCGGAGTTGCTCGCTCGCAAGCCCCGTGAGTTATCCGGTGGACAGCGCCAGAGGGTCGCGATGGGCCGGGCAATCGTTCGTCAACCTAAAGTCTTTCTGTTTGACGAGCCTTTGTCGAATCTGGATGCTCGACTACGGGCGCAGACCCGGCTTGAAATACGCCGCCTGCATGCTGAACTCCGGACCACCACACTGTTTGTGACGCATGATCAGGTCGAGGCCATGACGTTAGCCGAACGGATGATCGTGATGAATGCGGGTGCCATCGAACAGATCGGCACCCCTGAGTCGGTGTACGAGCGCCCAGCCAGTTTGTTCGTCGCGAGTTTTATCGGTTCGCCACCGATGAACCTGTTACGAGACTGGGCGGCGCTGGGGACCCGCTTTCAGGAGGGCGTTGTTCAGAACGTTGGTCAGAACGTTATTCTGGGCGTGCGCCCCGAGGATGCCGTTATCGTCGACGCCCCCCCCTCAGGAGCCCTTTGGCCCTTTGCGGTCGAGGTGATCGAGATGCTCGGTGCCGAGCGACTAATCCACGGCCGCGTGGGCACCGAATCGGTCATTGTGCGCCAAGAAGCTTCCCGCCCGGCACCATGTGCCGGACAGCAGGTCTCGTTACAAATCAGCCCGTCAAAGTTGCACAGCTTTGACGCCCGCACCGGTCGCCGCACTGATCATGCGGCGCCTTGAACGGGAACTAAACCAGAACTCTAAGACTTCAATCAGGCCTTCTTGACCCAGGCCGAGCACCAGGCCTTCGCGGAGACCTGTTTGCCGGCGAAGATTGGGCAGCCACCCCAGGGAGCGGCTGCACCCTGATAGAGCTGGCAGTTGGCGCAGGCACTACCCTTGACGTATTTTGCGTGCTTGCTGGTGGTCGCATCCTCCACATAGGCCAGTGAAGCGGCCTGTGCGTCTTTGGGATCGACTTTGGCTTGGGCGAAACCGGTTGAGGCGGTGGCAGCCAATGAAACGATCGGGACAATCTTGAAAAATTCGCGTCGAGTAGTCACGGGAAAGCTCCAGGCGTGTAGTTTGGGAAAGCCGCGGTAGTTTAACCGCATCAGCGCAGCGGCAGTCGATAGCGCAGACCCAGTGTCCAGGTCCGACCGGGTGATGGTTCGTAATACTTGGCAGCCGACTGATTGACGATCACCGATCCCACATAGTGTTCATCCAACAAGTTATCAACCCGGGCGTAGGCGGTCAGATTGGCGCGTCCCAGTGCCCATCCCTGGCTCGCCATGAGGTTCCAGGTCGTGTAGCCCGGCGCTGATTCGGTGTTGGTATCGTTGGCCACCAATTGGCCCGCCCGAATCAGTTCAAGGGCCACTCGCGCCCCGGCGCCACTTTGCGCGGGACCGGTAGCGTTTCGTGCCGATCCGGTTGTGGGCCTTGCCGCATCGGCTGCGATACTGGTCCACAGGAGTTCTGAAAAAATAAAGTGTTGTGGAATTCCCGGGATTTTGAACCCGTTACCCACTTTATTGGCGACGTTATTGACCGAATAGCTGAATGCCTGGCTAAACTCGGCCTCAATCCAGTTGGCTGCGACCGAGGCGCGAAGGTGCGGATTTAATTGGGCTCCAAGGTTCAGTTCAGCCCCACGGCGCGAGGTGCCCGGCGCGTTCTGAAACGCCGACTGACCGCCACTACTCGTCGATACAACGATCTCATTCCGGGAATCGATCTGATACAGGTTGAGATCGGCGCGGACGGCTGGCAGCGGAGTCCATTTCGCGCCGAGTTCGCGGTGGTGGCTGACCGACGCATTAAGGCTCGGATTGAACTCGGCAATCGGCGCAGTGCCCAGCACGCGGTAGGCGACTTCGGAGAGGGTCGGCGTTTCGAACCCTTTGCCATAGTTGGCATACAGGTTGAGGTCGCGCGCAGCGTGGAAGGTAAGGCCCACTACCGGGCTGGTTGCATGAAAGCGCCGTTCACCCGAACCATTGCGGTTGTCCGCAAGATAGTTGTCATCGCTAGAAAATTGAATCGAACTTGAACGAACGCCGGTGACGACCGAAACCTGGTCCGAGGCAAGAAAAGTCGCCTGAGCAAACACATCGCTGTTCTGGGCTTTGTTCAGTTCATCCCGCGTGAGTGTGGTGCGTTCGCCCAGGTTGGCGGCCCCACCCTGCCGCACTTCACGGGAGCGATCAAAATCGTATCCAGTCGCAAGGAGCACCGGGACACCACCCACCTGGGACCGGCCGTTGAGTTGGAGGGCGGCGCCGAAATACGACCGATCGAGACCGACCCACGATCCGTTGTAATTGGCCGTATTGATGGCCCCTGACCCCGCTTGAAACTGCAAGTTGTCGCGCGTCCCGTAATACGTTCGCGCGGTCAGCGACCAGTCGGCATCAAGCGTATGGGTGATCGAACTGCCGATCTGGTTTTGGGAAACGGCTTTGCGGACCCGAAAATCGCCGGCAGTGCGGTTCGCCGTTCCCGTCCCAGCTTGCGTCGGATTGGCTGCGAGCTGATCTCGATCGAGTCCAAGTGGATCTTTCGCGAGTGGCATATCAAACTGGTTAAAGACGACCTGCATTCGGGTCGAGGGTGCCAGCGCGAAGCTCAGTCTGCCGTTGAACTGATTGCGTTCCGCAGCACTGTTGTCGCGATACCCATCAAGCTTGAACGTACTGTAATCCGCGACGATTCCGACCGAGCCAGAACGCCCTGCGTACTGCCAGTCAGTACGTTGCAAGCCATACGAGCCACCGTAGGCCTGGGCGCTGAACTCTGGGGTTTCCGGGGCTTCGCGGGTAAAGGCCTGAATCACGCCGCCCGATGCGTTGCCATAGAGTTGTGCCAGCGGACCACGAAGGACTTCGATGCGCTCGGTCGAGGTCAAACTAATTGATGACCCTTGCGCTTGACCATCGGGCGTTGTGGCTGGAATGCCGTCAATCAGCAAGCGAATTCCCCGGATCCCAAAGCTCGCCCGAGAACCAAAACCACGAATCGAAACCTGCAGATCCTGGGCGTAGTTTTGTCGATTCAGAATGGTCAGACCGGGCACTTGTTTGAGGGCCTCCGAGAGGTTCACCTGAGGGCCGCCATCTTCAATCGCGGCTCGCCCAACGGATTGAATCGCCGCTGGCGCATCAAAGCTGCGCTGTTCGGATCTCGACGCTGATACGACCACATCGGCGAGGGCCTGGCCCTCGGCCTGACCCTGTGCTTGGGCCAGCGTTTGGGCAAATGCGGGCTCAAGGACCACGCCTGTGACCAGCAGGCTCGCGCAGACAGTGATTCGTGTATTCATCAAGTAATCCATTATTTCTCGGAGACGTCGACTTTCAACGAGGCGTACCAGGCCGCCAGATTGTCAATCTCGCCATCCGTTAATGGTTTGGCCATCAGTGACATCACTTCATGCGAGCGTTTTCCGGACCGGTAATTGCGCAATTGTTCGACGGTATAGACCTCGGGCTGACCCGAGAGGTTCGGTACGTTGGGCTGCATCGATTGCCCGAGCGGCCCGTGGCACATCGCGCACGTTACGCTGGCCTTGGCCTTTCCTGCGGCGACATCGGCCGCGAGGCTGATCGTGGGCACAGCGCTCAACAACGTGATCATTGCGCTGCTGATCACAGCCGTCTTGCCCGTACCTTCTAAAAACTTCAACCGCCTTAACACCTTAGCCTCCTGCAAAAAAAAGGACGGTGGCCAGGTGACCGCCGTCCTTCAGAGTCTGGGTCCTCATCAGGTCTGAATCAGATCCTAATTAGGGTCCCCGCCTCCCGCGATCCGTTCGCGGTGTACGGGGTTCGCTGTGACCTTAGTTCGAGTACGTGACGCGATAGATTGCGCCAGCATAATCGTCCGAAATCAGCAGTGAGCCATCCTTCATCGGGGCCACATCAACTGGGCGACCGCGGTAGATTCCGGTCTCTGGGTCGAGGAACCCTTCGGCAAAGACTTCGGACGGACCCGCGGTGCCATCGGCCTTGATCGGCACGAAGTTAATCAGGCCACCGCTGGCCGCTTTACGGTTCCAGGAGCCGTGCGAGGCCACAAAAATCCCACCTTGATACTTCGCGGGGAACTTCTTCCCGTTGTAGAACGTCAGGCCAAGTTGCGCCTGGTGGGCTGGGAACTCAACTTGCGGCTTGGTCCAGACGGCGGGGGCCTTCATGTCCTTCAGATCAGGCGCGGCTGAGGTGCCAGCGATCTGAACGTTATTGCCGTGGATATACGGGTAGCCAAAGTGCTCGCCACCGGCTTTGGTGATGCGGTTGAGTTCGCCCGGAGGGGTGTCGTCGCCCATGCCGTCGGTTTGGTTATCGGTAAACCAAACGGTTTTGCTCTTTGGATCGATCTCGATACCGACCGAGTTACGAACGCCGCGCGCAACGACTTCACGCTTGGATCCGTCAAATGCGTCCAGACGCACAACGCCGCCGATCCCGAGCTTTTCATAAAGCTCGACCTTGTTGGCCGGTTGCACGTTGTAAGGCTGGCCCAGAGTCACGTAGAGCTGATTGTTGTCATCAACCCGGCACGTGCGGGCGCCGTGGTTGTATGACTCTTCCTCGACGGGGATCAGTTTGCCCTGAGGCACGACTTCGATGACCGCTACATCCGGGCCTTCATAGAAGAACTCGGCCGCTGGGAAGTTCAGCACCCGGTTGTGCTCGGCCACGATCAGGAATCCGTCCTTGGTCCAGCAAACGCCGTTCGGATTCTTGAAATTCAGCGAAGGGGCGAAGGCCTTAACCTCGTCGGCCGTCCCGTCGCCATTGCGATCGGTCACGGCCCAGACCTTGGTCTTGCGGGTACCGACGAACAGCATGTTGGTCGAGGGGGCGACGGCCATGTGACGAGCATCCGGGACGATGGCGTACAGCTCAATCTTGAAGCCGGCGGGCAACTTCACATGCTTAAGATTCGCGCGAATGGCGTCGGCATTCTTGCCTTCCTGCGGGACCACGGGGATGTTCAGGTCGGTCGTGGCGACCTTCATTTGCTGAAGGGTCGCGAGATTGTCTTTGCCCGCTTGTGCGAGCGCCAGCGTACCAACGCTGCTTCCAATTCCGGCAACGATCAGCGCGGTCAACATCTTATTAAGCTTCATCAAAGACTCCATGGATAAAATCATTCAATGTCCTGAGAAAGACATTCACCGGATTATCTGGGCCGAAGACCCCAGCACGGGTTATATCGGGCTGCTTACGCGGGAAAGTCCTAGGTGGGAAAGCCCTAAGTGGGCAAGCCCTGGGTTCTTGTCAAACGATCAGTTGCGAGATCGTTTGGGTTCTTCCCACGCCCGGAAATACCTGACGTTGCAACACGTCGTGCTCAATGCCCCAGTGCTCACTCAGAACCGCTATCAACAGCCCGCGCAAGTCGTTGATGGGCGCGAGATCTCGGCCTTCGTAGAGCGCTGAGCGGGCCAGCGTGGGCCAATCACCCAGCATTCGAGCGCCGCGCACTGCGCCACCCAATACAAACGCTAGGCTTCCGGTGCCATGGTCGGTACCGCCAGTGCCATTTTCAGCCACTGTTCGACCAAACTCGGTCGCGACCACCACGACCGTGTCCGCCCATTGCTGACCCAGCCCGGACTTAAGCGCGCGCAGACTACTGTCGAGCCCCGCCAAGCGCAGAGCCAGAGCGCCTTGCACGGTTCCCTGATTGGCGTGGGTGTCCCAACCGTCCAGGGAAAGCACCGCTGCCGCGGGGCCGTTCGGTGCGATTAACAACCGGGCCGCAGCTTCGGCCATCCGGATCTGCGCGCTGTTGTTGGGGCGTTCGCCGCCCGCCGCCATCATCGGGCTTTCCGAGACGGTTTGCTGGTTGTGGACGGCGCTGGCGAGCGCGGGCGCGAGCAGCGCATCGCCCGCATACAAATCCATCAGCCGGGCCAGCGTGTCCTGTGCTGCAGAAGGTGCGGTGGATGGCGCCCACGAGCTGCTAGGTGCAGCACCTCGCAGTACCAGCGGCACGGTCGCCGCAATGGCGATCCCTTCGCGGTTAGGGGCATGCTTGGCGGCTTGATTAGGACGCGCGGCTAGTGCGCGGTTGAGCCAGCCGTCAGTGGCAGAGAACACCCGATTCGCACCACTTTCGAGTACGTCCTGTCCGTCAAAATGCGAACGGTCGCGGTACGGCGTCGCGCAGGCGTGCATGAATGCCATTTCACGATCGCGCCAGAGTTCGTGCAAAAAGGATAGGCGTGGATTTAAGCCGAATCCGTCGACCAGCGGCAGCAGACCCGTATCGCCCGACCCAGGCGGATCAAAAGCTAGCCGGCCCCGCGCCGGCCGATAGGCCGCGTCGCCATAAGGGGCGACCGCAGCCAGTCCATCCATTGCGCCGCGCAGGATCACGAAAACGAATTTGCGATCACCCGGCGTCGCTGCAAAAGCCAACTGACCAAGGCTCGCCAGCCCCAAGGCGCCCGTCTGCTGGAGGAACTGTCGCCGCGAAATCGTCAGGTCGTTTTGCAGTGGTCCTTTGAGCGTATCCGTCATGGTGTCCACTCCTATCGGCGTTGAAACTCGGGGCTCATCAGCGCCAGCACAAGGCCCTGAGTCTGGCTTTCGGCGCGACGGATCGCGCGCAGCGTCTCCGCACTCATTGCGGGACCCAATGCCTGCGCTAGTCGATCTTCCGGTCGCTCGCGATTGCCCAGACGATCGGCAAGCAACTGTGACCATTCAAGCCTCTTCATGATGGCGTCTGGTGCGGCCCAGTGGCTCGCCCGATCGGGCCAACCCGCGGGTGAGGGGGCCCGAAACGGCGGTTGTCCTAACAGGGTGATTGCGTTACGAAGGGGCGCGGGTTCGATGGTGCGCTGACCCAACATGCGCAAGCTCGAAATCAGGAATTCGGTCGGGGATTTGAATTTTCGGGTGACCACACCATCGCCCTCGGTGCCACCACCAGCCCCAACCCCATTCCAGTGCTCCGGCAGATCAATGAGTGCCTTGTGGACTGCGATGAGATCCCCGTGATGCGCGAGGAAGGCGGCCTCGAGTTGCTCAATCGCACGCACCGGCGGTTCGTCGGCGACAAAATGACAAGCCAACTGACGCGCAACGCGACGCGCCGTCGCAGGGTGTTGCGCGAGGTCTACCAGAATCGCGCGCGCTTGCTCGTCACCGCCCTCCGGATAGCGCCGTCCCAATACGGTGCGGGAACCCGGTTCGTGCCAGTCAGCGATGAAGACAAAGTCACCCGCCTGAGCGCTTGGCGCCCAACGCTGAGTTCGCTGGCTTGCAACGGTCCAACCCGTGAGTGCCTTGGCGAGTTCGGTAACGTCTGCTTGCGAATAACCGCTTTGAACGCCGAGTGTGTGGAGCTCAAGAATTTCTCGTGCGAGGTTTTCATTGAGGCCGCCATTGCGCCTCAGGCCAATCACTGAATTCGGGCCGATCGATTGCGCCTGATCGAGGTAGAGGAGCATCCCGGGGTGCTGAGCCATTCCGATCAAAAGGTCGCTAAAGCGCCCCGTGAGATTGTTGCGAATGACTTCGCGCTCGTAGAGTCCGACCCAAGGGATGGTGGTCGCTTTGGTCGCAGCGACGGTGAAATGATTGGACCAGAAATAAACCAGTCGTTCGGCGAAATCTGAGTCAGTTTGCAGACCGTGGCGAGTCCGGACCAGAATTTCTTCGGCGGCAATCTGGTTAAGTGCACGCAGGGGCATGGCGACTGCCGCGACTTGTTCGGCCGCGCTCAGGTTGCTGGGCCCGGAATTCATCCTTTCGCGCTGGGCGATCAAAAACGTCGTCAGCGCCTGGGCGATTTGTGGTCGGCCGGGCAGACTCGGCTCGTTTAACTGGAAGCTTGCGGGCTTCTCGATTTGCCGCACGAGCCAAGCCCGCGGATCGGGCGCAATGCGAGCCACATCGGCGGGGCGTGCACCGAGCCCAAAACGGTTTGCGGCAGTGAATGATTCAAGCTCGGGCATCGACCAACGCCTAATCTAGTTTGAACACAAACTCCTGAGTCGCAACGACCTCGTCGTTTCCAGCCAGACACTTGTATTGCCTGATGGCTTTGGTGACCTCGTCATGAAACACCTTCGGGCCGGACAAGATTGTGACGTCCGCAACCGCGCCGTTGACAATTTTTATCTGCGCTCTGACCACGCCGCTCACCCCCTCGCGTACCGCACGGCGGGGCATATCAGGCGCTACCTGACTCGGGCAGACCACCCCGATCTCCTTCGGCTTCGGCGGCGGTGGAGGCGGCGGAGGTGGCGGCGGAGGTGGGGGAGGGGGCGGCGGTGGGGCCGGTTTGGGGGGC
>Ga0209189_1000494_pt1 | contig 33031 bp, 28 predicted proteins | sample C_130820_EF_Meta_FD_187308 | JGI IMG/M metagenome (GOLD analysis project Ga0209189, IMG submission 187308) | Freshwater microbial communities from Lake Croche, Canada to study carbon cycling - C_130820_EF_MetaG (SPAdes) (version 3) | ecosystem: Environmental > Aquatic > Freshwater > Lake... | reverse complement strand
CTCCGTGTCGAGATCGTAGAGCACCTCCATGTGGTCGGAGATGAATCCGATCGGGGCGATCACCAGCCGGCGGCCGCCGGAAACGTGGAGCTCGCGGACGGCGTCGCAGATGTCGGGCCCGAGCCAGGGTTGGGTCGGGGGGCCGCTGCGGCTCTGGTAGACGAGCCGCCATCCGGCAACGCCCGCCTTCTCGGCCACCAGCCGGGCGGCCTCCTCGAGCTGCGCCACGTAGCGGCAGCCGTCGGCCATCGACAGCGGGATGCTGTGGGCGGTGAAGAGCACGGGAACCTGCCGCCGCTCGCCCTCGGCGAAATGGGCGAGCGCCTTCGACACGTTGTCCGCCATGGGGCCGACGAACCCCGGATGGTTGAAGAACACGCGGAGCTTGTCGATCTGCGGGGCCTTGTCGCCCAGCGGCGCACACGCTGCCGCGATGTTTTCGCGGTACTGCCGGCAGCCCGAATAGCTGCTGAAGGCGCTCGTGACGAACGCCACCGCCCGCTTCACGCCGGCGTCGGCCATCTCGCGGACCGTATCCGACAGCAGCGGATGCCAGTTGCGGTTGCCCCAGTAGACCGGCAGCCGAGGACCGCGCCGGTCGAGCTCGTCGCGCAGCGCCGCGAGCAGGGCGAGATTCTGTTCGTTGATCGGGCTCTTGCCCCCGAAGTGGTGGTAGTGCTCGGCGACTTCGAGCATCCGCTCCCGGGGCACGTTGCGGCCCCGCAGCACGTTCTCGAGAAAGGGAAGCACGTCGTCGGGAGCGTTGGGGCCACCGAACGAGACCAGCAGCACGGCGTCATACGCGTCGGACATGGTTTCCAGCCGCAAGGAGAAATGGTGAGACGGGGGCTGATACGGCGGCACGGACCGGGGACAGAATGCCCATCGAAGGTCGCCGGCCGCACCATAGCGTCGGGGGCGATAGCGTCGGGGGCGATAGCGTCAGGGGCGATGCGTGAGGTCACCACGACGGGGCCACGTGGCTCCTGTCGGCGGATCTCCGAGCGGCGAAGCGGGCGGCGGAACTGACCCTGACGGGATTCGAACCCGTGTTACCGGCGTGAAAGGCCAGTGTCCTAGACCCCTAGACGACAGGGCCGCTGTCCCCGAATCATACCGGACTCGGGGCGTTGCGACAGCCCGATGACGCGAAGGAATCCCCGCAGCCCCGCCGCCACGGCGGGGGAGGGCGCGACGGTTGCGGATGACGATGCGCGGAGCATCGATCTGGTCGGTCGCGCCGGTGCAGGTGCTCGTCGGTGCGTGCGGGCCGCGAGGCTGCGACGCTCCGAACACCACGACCGTCCGACGCTCCGGTCCGGGCGCCGAAGTCGGAAGGAAGGGGCCGATGACGCTTGGATGAAGCTTGATCGTCAGCCGGGCTCGTCACCGGGTTGATCGCGATTCGAGGGCGAGGTCGATAACCCCGCCGAACCGGCGCGATCCGGGGTGGCACGGTCACCGGCGGGACGCTCGCCCCCGGCACGCTCCGCAGCCGACGAAGCCGGCCCGGATTCGACGAACGGTTCGCCGCGGGCGATCGCCTCGTACACCTCTCGGCGGTGGACGGGCACCTCTTTCGGAGCCTCGACTCCGAGCCGAACCTTGTCGCCGCGAATCTCGACAACAACGATCGTGATGTCGTTGTTGATGACGATGCTCTCGTCCTTTTTCCGCGACAGGACCAACATAGACACCTTCCTTGGCGGTCCGCCGATCGCCGCAGTCCACCCACCCGAAAATCCTCGTCGACTCCCTCGTCGATCCTCTTCCCCCGCGCGCGCAGAGAAAGAGACGGGTAAACTGCGGTGACTCCACCGACAACTATCGTAGAGGGTTTTGGCGACGGGTCAAGCAAGTCCCGCGCCTTACCGGCGTTTTTTCCGAGCGGCCCCTTCCTGTGAGGGGAATGGGGCGTCGGCGTCGATGCCATCAGACTCGACGGGGTGACGTCCGGCGACGTCGCATAGACCCCTGGTGAAACGCGGTCCGCTCCCGGAACCCGCCTAGCTGGCCGTGGAAAAATTCCTCCGGGACTTTTTCCAGGTAGGAAAACCTCCGGTTTTCACGGTAGCTACGCTGCCGCGGTCGCATCCCTGCGACCGAGCAGGCTGTTTATCCACAGCCTGCTAGAGCGGGACGACGCTTGTTGGGATCGTTCAAGCACCTATACTCTGCCGGCCTCTCCGGTGCGGCTGCACGGGGCGACACCCAGATGACGGAATGGTCGCCCAAACCGGTGTGCCGGAGGGCGCTTTCGGCGGTCTCCCAGGTGCCTGTGGCCGTGCCTCAGGGAGGCCTGTGCCGTGCCGGTCAGGTGCCGTGCCGGTCAGGTGCCGTGCCGGCAGCCTGCATCGTTCTCGTTCGACGACTCGAGAGTGCGGAACATCCCATGCGTGAGTGGTTTCGGAATCTGTTCACCGCCGTCACGACGGTGGCGGAGGGCATGCGGGTGACGTGGCGGGTGTTCCGCAGCACCTACGACCAGGATCGCCGCACGTTCACGGAGCATTTCGAGTATCCGGAACTTCCCGCGCCGGTCGCGGCGCGGTACCGCGGGTTTCATCGGTACGACCTCACGACGTGCATCGCCTGCGATCAGTGCTCGAAGGCCTGCCCCGTCGATTGCATCTACATCGGCAAGGAGCGGGTGAGCGGCGGCAAGGGCTTCCGCGTGAGCGGGTTCGCCATCGATTACTCGAAGTGCATGTTCTGCGCACTGTGCGTCGAGCCCTGCCCGGTCGACTGCATCTTCATGGGGTCGACACTCGACCTCAGTTGCTACAGCCGTGACGGAACGATCGTGGACTTCGCCCGGCTGCCCGTCGAGGTGGCGTGGGGCCGTTCCACGCTCAATCCCACGGCGGTGGCGGCGTCGAAGGTGATCGTCGATCCAGTCCACGGCGGCCCCAACCAGTGACCGACCCGGCCCAGCCGTCAGGCAGCGGCCAGCATCCAGGGCGTGACGTCGCATGAACCCAGTCCATCCCGTGCTGATCGCCGGATTCGTGGCCCTGTTTGTCGCCTTGGGGGCGGCGTTTCTGGCCGTGAACCTCCTCATCGGCTGGCTCGTGCGGCCGCGAGTTCCCAACAGCGAGAAGCTCGAGGTCTACGAGTGCGGCGAGCCGACGATCGGGTCGAGCTTCGTGCAGTTCGATCTCCGGTTCTACGTGGTGGCGCTCCTGTTCATCATTTTCGACGTGGAGGTGGCCCTCTTCTTTCCGTGGGCGACCGTCTTCGGCAAGGCCACGCAGATGGCCGATCCCGGGCTCGCGACGGTGGCGGCCGACGGCGCCTCGCTGACGCCGGCGGCGGCCGGCCTGATCCGCGAGCTCGGCATCGAGTCACCGACGGTGCCGGTGTTCGACGGCACGCCGGTGGCCGCGGCCGTGGCCCACGCGGGGTCACTCCTCGCGCGGATGGCGGCGGCCGACATGCTGGTCTTCTTCGCCGTGCTGCTCGTGGGCTTCGCCTACGTATGGAGTCGCGGCGACCTCGATTGGGTGCGGGCCGTGTCGTCGCAACGCGCATCCCCGGACGCGCCCGGATCGTCCCCGTGATCGGATCGCCCCGTTGAATCGTGTCGCCCGCGCCCGGGCATTCGTTCCGCCTGCCAGTCGTCAGCCGCCAGTCACCGCCGCATCCCGAGAGCATGTGCCATGAGAGGTCCCGGTTTTCTCGAGCAGTTGGAGGCGGCCCTGCCGGGGGCCGTCGTCGGCAGCAAACTCGACGTGGTCGACCCCTGGATCGAGATCGCGCCGCAGCGGATCGCCGATGCCTGCCGCTGGCTGCGATCGTCGAGCGGGGTGCGGTTCGACTCGCTGCAGTGCATCACGGCGGTCGATTGGTTCGAGCCCGACGCCAAGAAGGCCGCCAAGGTGTCGTGGCAGCCCCACACGGAACTCGTCTACCACCTCTGGAGCACCGCAGGCCGCGTGAGCCTCGTGCTCAAGGTGCGGCTGCCCCGCTGGCAGGACGACGCGCCCGGCCGTCTTCCCGAGGTGCCGAGCGTGACGGGGGTGTGGCGGGGTGCGAACTGGCACGAGCGCGAGGTGTACGACCTCTCGGGCGTATGGTTCACCGGCCATCCCGACCTGCGGCGCATCCTCTGCCCCGAGGATTGGGAGGGGTATCCGCTGCGCAAGGATTACGAGCAGCCGCTCGAGTATCACGGCATTCGCGGTCGGTGACCGCCTGCTTCTCCTCACCACGCCCCCACCCGCCATCCCGCCCGACGGACACGACGCCATGGCTCCCCTGATCGACGACGACCCGCGGATCATCGAGTTCGACGTCCGCACCGACGAGATGCTCGTGAACATGGGCCCGCAGCACCCGAGCACGCACGGCGTGCTGCGGCTCGTACTGCGGACCGACGGCGAGATCGTTTCGGAAGTGGAGCCGCACATCGGCTATCTGCATCGCTGCGCCGAGAAGATCGGTGAGAATCTCACGGCCCGTCAGTGGATTCCCTACACCGACCGGATGGACTATCTGGCGGCGATGAACATGAATCTCGGCTGGGCGCTGGCCGTCGAGAAGCTCATGCAATACCAGGTCAGCGAGAAGGCCCGCCATCTCCGCGTCTTGATCGCCGAGATGGGACGGATCGCCAGCCACCTCGTCGGCATGGGCGCCTACGGCCTCGACCTGGGCACGTTCAGTCCCTTCCTGTACGCCTTTCGTGAGCGGGAGAAGATCCTCGACCTCTTCGAGGAGGCCTGCGGAGCCCGGCTCACGTACAGCTACATCACGGTGGGCGGCCTGACGGCCGACCTCCCCCCCGGCTGGGTGCGGAAGTGCGAGGCGTTTCTCGACCAGTTCGAGCCGATCATCAAGGAATACCACGCGCTGCTCACGACCAATGCGATCTTCGTGAAGCGAACCGCCGCGATCGGCGTGATGTCCCGCGACATGGCGATCGAATACGGCACCTCCGGTCCGGTGCTCCGCGGCAGCGGTGTCGATCAGGACATGCGGCGGGACGGCGAGAGCATCTACACGGCCATGTACGACGGCTACGCCTTCGAGGTGGCCGTGATGAAGAACGGCCATTATCCCCGCGACCACGAGTATCCTCCCGTGCCGGCCGACGCCGTGCTGGGCGACTGCTGGCACCGGTTCTTCGTGAGGATGCTCGAGGTGGTGCAGTCGATGGATCTGGTTCGCCAGGCCATCGACCGCTACTCGGCCTGCAAGGGGCCGCTCGGGGAACCCCTGAAACTCACGGAGAAGATTCCGGCCGGCGACGCCTATCTCGAAACCGAGTGTCCGAAGGGGCAGATGGGCTTCTACCTTGTCAGCGACGGTTCGGCGATCCCGTGGCGGGTGCGGGCGCGGTCGAGCTCCTTCTCGAATCTCGCGGTGACGTCCGAGCTCTGTCGGGGGTGTCTGATCGCCGACGTGCCGGCCATCGTCGGCAGCCTCGACATCGTGATGGGGGAAATCGACCGCTGACCGGTCGCGGTTTGGGCTGAAGGCTCTGCCGTTTGGGCTGAAGGCTCTGCCGTTTGGGCTGAAGGCTCTGCCGTTTGGGCTGAAGGCTCTGCCGTTTGGCCGAACGGTTCCCCTTCCGTTTCGACCACGTTTTTCTGCCGGCACTTGTGCATTGACGCGACTTGGCGCACACTTCGTGCGATTTTTCACGAAGTGCGTCCACCGCCGGAAAATCCCTTTTTTCGGCGGTGGCAGGGCCGTGCCGTTGAGGCGTTTCATCCATGGCTGACCTCCTCATCAACACCTTCGGCCTGCCGGATTGGCTCGCCTGGTCGGTGACGGCCATGGTCGCCGCCGTGCTGATCCTCAACGTCATTGCGGGCGGTGCGCTCGTCTTCATCTGGGCGGAGCGGAAGATCGCGGCCCGCATCCAGGATCGGCTCGGGCCCACCCGCACCGGCGGCCGGTTCGGCTGGCTCCAATCGCTCGCCGACGGCATCAAGCTTCTCGCCAAGGAGGATCTGATGCCCGAAGGGGCGGATGCGCTGCTTTTCCGCATCGCTCCCTATGTCAGCTTCTGCGCGTCCTTCTGCGCGTTCATCGCCCTGCCTTTCGCCTTCGACGTCGTCGGCCAGAGGCTCAACGTCGGGGTGTTTTTCGTCGTCGCGGTGCTGGGGCTCGAGGTGTTCGGCGTGATTCTGGCGGGCTACGCCTCGGCCTCGAAGTGGTCGCTGTTCGGCGCCATGCGCGAGGCCGCACAGGTGGTCAGCTACGAGGTGCCGCTGGGCATGTGCGTGGTCGTGCCGGTGATGCTCGCCGGCAGCATGGATCTCGTCACGATCGGCGAGAAGCAGGCGGGTTGGTTCACGAACTGGTACCTCTTCCACGACCCCTTCACGTTCGTGATCTTCTGGGTGTACGTGACCTGTGCGGTCGCCAGCGTCAACCGGGCGCCGTTCGATCTGGCCGAGGCGGAGAGCGAACTGGTGGCAGGCTTCCACACCGAGTATTCGGGGCTCCGGTGGAGCTTCTTCTTCATGGCCGAATACGGCTCGATGTTCCTGGTCAGCGCCCTGGCCGCGGTGCTCTTCCTGGGCGGCTGGAACGGACCGGTGCCCGTGGCCCGTCTGCTCGGCCTCAGCGAGGGCACGGGCGACACGGCCCACTACCTCGTGCGGCTCGTCGGGTGCGGGAATCTGCTGCTGAAGGCCACGCTCGGGGTGCTCGTGATGATGTGGATTCGCTGGACCCTGCCTCGGCTCCGCATCGATCAGGTGATGACGACGTGCCTGAAATACTGCACGCCCATCGCCGCCGCGATGTTCGCCGGCGTGCTGCTGTGGCAACTGGCGCTGCCCGGGGGCCTCGTGCGGGGCCTGCCGCACTGGCTTTCTCGGCCGAGCGGCGAGATTCGCGAGGGCTGGCTGGAAGGACCCGGTGGACGGGCGGTGCGGCGGTCGCGCACCACGTCGGGCCCGTCGCAGGCGGCGCCGCGGGCGGCGGCGATGCCCGAGCCCTCCGTGTCCCGGCCCGGGAGCCATGGTGTCGCGGAGGTGAGGCCATGAGCGGGGCGTCCATCGGCCTGCTGGCGGCGTTCGCGCCGCCGCTGGCTGCGATCAACTGGCACTCGGTGCTGTTCTTTCTCTTCGCAGTCGTCGCGTGCGCGTGCGCGGTGGCGGTCGTGCTCGCCGACAATGTCGTGCGGATGGCCTTCTACCTCGTGCTCTCGCTCGGCGCGACGGCCGGCCTCTTCTTTCTCGCCGGCGCGGAGTTCGTCGGGGCGATGCAGCTCATGATCTACGTCGGGGGCACGCTGGTGCTCCTCGTCTTCGGCGTGATGCTCACCGCGCAGGCGCCGTTCGTCGCCATCAAGACGTCATCCTCCGACCGCGTGCTCGCCGGCCTCGTGGGGGCGGCGCTGCTGGTCGTGTTGCTGCAGTCGGCGTTCCGCGTCGATGCCTGGCGCCGGCCGGCGGTCGCCGATCCCGGTCCGCCCACGGCCACGCCGCTCGGCATGGCGCTCCTCGGCATCCGTGTGGACGAGCCAGCCGCCGGAAGCCCGGCCGCCGGCGGTTCGGTCGCGGTGGTCCGCAACGGCTACCTGCTGCCCTTCGAGATCGTGTCGGTGCACCTGCTCGTGGTGCTGGTGGGGGCGGCCTACCTCGCCCGGGCGAAGCGTCGCCGCACGCCCCGCGCGATCGATGTGGCCGCCTCGTCGACCGGGCCGGAGACCGCCGCTCGCGAGGCCCGTCGCTCGTCCACCTCGGCGCTCGTGTCGGGAGGCCGTCCATGATGTTCTGCTCCGCAGCGCCCTGCGCCGTCGCCCTCGCCGCCGGCTTCCCGGCCCTGCCGCTGCTCGCCGCGGCGCCGTTCACCACGCCGGTGGGCGTGGCCCACTACCTCGTGGTGGGGGCGATCCTGTTCACGACGGGCGTCGTCTGCATGGCGCTCAAACGCAACGCCCTCGGCGTGCTCATGGGGATCGAACTGGTGCTCAACGGCGCCAACGTCAACTTCGTCGCGTTTTCGTCGTCCTACCTGCGCGGCGAGGGCGCCGCGTCGCTGGGCCTCGACGGGCAGGCGATCGCCCTGTTCGTGATCCTCCTGGCCGCGGCCGAGGCGGCCGTGGCGCTGGCGATCACGCTCAACTTCTACAACAACCACGCGACCGTCGACGTCGATCAGGCCGACGACCTCAAGGGCTGAGTCGCAGACCGGCGAGCATTCCATGGATCCCGTCACCCAACTCCCGATGCTGCTGGGCCTCGCGTGGCTCGCGCCGCTCGTGTCGTTCGTCGCCATCCTGTTCTTCGGCCCCCGCATGGGGCCGCACGGCAGGAACGCGGCATGGGTGGCCACCGCCGCGATCGCCACGAGCCTGGTCTTGTCGCTGACCGCCTTCGGCGTGTGGGTGGGCAACCACCCGGTGTCGGCGCCGGTCCACGGGAACCATGCCGACGCTGGGCACGGTGACGCTGCGCACGGTGACGCTGGGCACGGGTCCCCTGCGCACGGTGGCGATGCGCACGGTCCGGATGCGCATGGTGCCGCCGGGCATGCCGGCGGAGCCCACGCCGACGACGGGCACGCCGCGGGCCATGCTGCCGCGGGCCATGCTGCCGCGGGCCATGCTGCCGCGGGCCATGCTGCCGCGGGCCATGCTGCCGCGGGCCATGGCCCCATCGCGTACTCGGGCGACTGGTACACGCTCTATCACGGCGGGAGCCTCACGCTCTCGATCGGCTGGTACATCGACGCCCTCACCGTGCTCATGTTCGTCGTGGTGACGCTGATCGCGACCTGCATCCACGTCTACGCGTCGGGCTACATGCACGACGAGCTTCACGACGTCACCGACCACGAGGTGCATCTCTCCGGCGGCGGCCACCTCCACCGGCCTGGCCGGTTTCCCCGGTTTTTCCAGGCACTCTCGCTCTTCTGCTTCTCGATGCTCGGGATCGTGATCGCCGGCAACCTGGCGATGATCTTCATCTTTTGGGAGCTCGTCGGCATCTGCTCCTGGTTCCTGATCGGCTTCTACTACGAGCGAAAAAGCGCGTCGACGGCCGCCAACAAGGCGTTCATCGTCAACCGCGTGGGCGACTTCGGCATGCTCATCGGCCTCATGGCGCTCTGGGGCGCCCTCGGCACGCTGCACTTCGCCGACAGCGCCCTGCCGATGGCGGGCGGCAGCCGGCCCGGACTCTTCAGTCTCGTGCGGCCCGCGTCCGCGGGGCACGCGCTCACCGTGCCCGACGGGATGGTGAAGTTCGCCGCCGCCGACGAGGTGGCGACGATCGCCCGGCAGTACGCCGACCATCCGGCCGACGCCGCGCAGGAAGTCGATGCGAAGGTCGAAGGTTGGCGGAACAGGGGGTTCGGTCGCTGGCTCCTGTTCGTCGCCGGCGTGGGCATCTTCTGCGGGTGCGTCGGCAAGAGCGCCCAATTCCCGCTCTTCGTCTGGCTCCCCGACGCCATGGAGGGTCCCACGCCCGTCTCGGCGCTCGTGCATTCCGCGACGATGGTCGCCGCCGGCGTCTACCTCGTGGGCCGCTTCTACCCGGTGCTCACCCCCGACGTGCTGCTGGTGATCGCGGTCGTCGGCGCGATCACGCTCTTCATCGCGGCCACGATCGCGCTGGTGGCCAACGACATCAAGCGGGTGCTCGCCTACTCCACGGTGAGCCAGCTCGGCTACATGATGCTGGCGCTCGGCGTGGGCGGCTGGTCGGCGGGCCTCTTCCACCTCGTCACGCACGCCTTCTTCAAGAGCCTGCTCTTCCTCTGCTCGGGCTCCGTGATCCACGCCTGCCACACCAACGACATGCGGAAGATGGGCGGGCTCGCCCGCGTCATGCCCTGGACCGCCGGCACGATGCTCGTCGGCTGTTTGGCGATCATCGGCGCGGGGGTGCCGTTCGTGATCGGCCTCTCCGGCTACTACTCCAAGGACGCGATCCTGGCCCAGGCGCTCTCCTACTCGAGGGCCAATCCCGCCTGGTCGATCCTCTTCTTCGCGGTCGCCGGGGGGGCGTTCCTGACGGCCTTCTACATGTTCCGCCTCTGGTTCATGACGTTCGCCGGCGAGCCCCGCGATCACCACATCGCCGATCACGCCCACGAGTCGCCCGACGTGATGGTGCGGCCGCTGATCGTCCTGGCCGTATTCGCCGTCGTGGCCGGCTGGACGCTGCCCGGCGGGTTCGGTCTGGCCAACCTGCTCGAGCAGGCCCGTCCTGCGGGAACCGCGGTGACCTCCACGGGGGACTATCTCTTCGGCCCGCTCACCCTGCCCGCCGAGCACGAGAGCCACGAGGGCTCGGTGCACGTGATCGCCACGCTGACCGCCTTCGTGACCGCGCTGGCGGGCGTGCTGCTCGCCGCTGCGATGTATCTCTGGAAGACGATCTCGCCCGCGGCGGTGGCGACGATGTTTCGGCCCGCGTACACGTTTCTCGCCAACCGCTGGTACTTCGACGAGCTCTACAACGCGATCTTCGTCGTGCCGGCCCACGGCCTGGCGGCGGTCGCCAGCGGCATCGACCGCGAACTGATCGACCCGTTCATCCACGGGCTCGCCGGCCTGGCGAAGGGGATCGCGGGGGTCGACGCCTGGATCGACAAATACGTCGTCGACGGGATCGTCAACGCCACCGCGGAGGCCACCTGGAACGCCGGCCTCGAGCTCAAGAAACTCCAGACCGGCCGGCTGCGGCAGTACGTGATGTTCATCGTCGTCGGCACGGTGGCGATCTTCGTCCTCGCGAGCATGCTCTTCCGGGCGGCCCTCGCCGGCTGAGACGTCCCGCTTCCCGCCGAACCATCCGACCCCGCACCCCATCGAACCAGTTCCCCCGACGGATCTCCCCATGTCCCCCTCCGACGCGATCTCGCAGCCCGGCCTGTGGCCGCTTTCCCTCCTCGTGTTCCTGCCGGCGCTCGTGGCGGTGTTCCTCTCGCTGCCCATCGTGCCCCGCGGCCGGGATGGCGAGAACTTCGTCCGCTGGGCCACGCTGGCCACGACGGCGGTGCTGTTCGTGCTCTCCCTCTGGGTGGCAGTGCCGGCGGTGTTCGGTCCCGTCGGGGCGGGTCAGTTCCGGATCGGCGAGCCCGGGATGCAGTTGGTGGTGAAGGTGCCGTGGATCAGGGCGTTCGGCATCGAGTACCTGCTCGGGGTGGACGGCATCAGCATGCCGCTCGTGGTGCTGACGACCTTCCTCTCGATGCTCGCGGCCGCGGCGAGCTGGCCGATCACCAAGCACGTCAAGGCCTACCACGTGCTCTTCCTCCTGCTCGTGACCGGCATGATCGGCGTGTTCGTGTCGCTCGACTTCTTCCTCTTCTACGTGTTCTGGGAGGTGATGCTCCTGCCGATGTACTTCCTCATCGGCATCTGGGGCGGCCCGCGGCGCGAATACGCGGCCATCAAGTTCTTCCTCTACACGCTGCTCGGCAGCGTGCTGATGCTGCTGGCGATCCTGATGCTCTACTTCACGAGCGACCTGCGGCTCCTCTCCGACGAGCAGCTCGTGGCCTCCCACGTCGTCAGCCCGGCGCTCGACGGCGCGGCCCGGGGGGCGGCGATCGAGGCGATCCGGTCGGCGGGCCGGCCGCTCCACACCTTCAACATCATGGCCCTCGCCGAGACGGGCCAGCTGGCCCGCTCCCCCTTCGCCGCGGCGCAGGTGTGGGGCATGAGCCTGGAGAAGTGGGCGTTCCTGCTCCTGCTGATCGGCTTCGTCATCAAGGTGCCCGTGGTGCCGGTGCACACCTGGCTGCCCGACGCGCACGTCGAGGCGCCGACGCCGATCTCGATGATCCTGGCGGGGGTGCTTTTGAAGCTCGGCGGCTACGGCATCCTGCGGATCTGCTACCCGATCTGCCCGGGCGCCGGCCTCGCGTTCGCCTGGCTCGTGTGCGGGCTCGGCGTCGTGTCGATGGTCTACGGAGCCTTCGCGGCGCTCGCCCAGAAGGACTTCAAGCGGATGGTCGCCTACAGCTCCGTCAGCCACATGGGCTACGTCATGCTGGGACTCGGCGTCTGGAGCGCGGTGGCGGGGCAGCAATACCGCTGGGACAGCTGGGCGCAGGGCGTCAACGGCGCGATGTTCCAGATGCTCGCCCACGGCATCAGCTCGGCCGGGATGTTCTTCATGGTGGGCGTGCTCTACGACCGCGTCCACCACCGTGAGCTCGACAAGTTCGGCGGGATCTTCAACCGCATGCCCGTGTACGCCGGGCTCGCCATCGCGGTGTTCTTCGCCGGCCTCGGGCTTCCCGGGCTGTGCGGCTTCATCGGCGAGGTGCTCGTGACGCTGTCGAGCTGGAATTACAGCCGCACGCTCGCGGTGGTGTCGGCCTTCACCGTGATCCTGACGGCGGCCTACATTCTCTGGGCGATCCAGCGGGTGTATCTGGGAGCCGAGTACAAGGGCCCCCACGGCGAGGATCTCACGCCGCTCACGCCCCGCGAACTGGCGATCGCCACCCCGCTGGTGTTCTTCGCGATCCTCTTCGGTGTCGCGCCTGCGCTGCTCCTCAACTACGTCACGCCCTCGGTGAACCGCCAGGTCGAGACGCTCGCCGATTGGACGCGCCGCGTGCACGACGTGCGGCCGGTCGATGCGCTGCCGCCCGTCGCGGCGAACGGCGCGACGAACGGCGCCGATGCGGCCAGGTGACGTCACCGCGTCGATCTTCGAGACCCCAGGAACCCAGGCCGTGAACCTCGGATCGCTCATCACGGGATCGCTCAACGACACGCTCGTCGTGTCGTTGCCCCACTTCCGCGTCGAGTTGGCGCTCGCGGCGACGATCGTGCTCCTGCTCCTCTGCCGGATGCTGCCGGTGCTGCGGCGGGCGGATGCGGCGCTCGTGGCGTTCGGGGGCGTGCTCTTCGCGCTGTGGTACGCCTGGAGCGACCTGCGCGGCCTGCCGGCCGGCATCGGCGGCGCGGGCGTCGGCGTGCCGGCCCGCGAGGAGCTCTTCGGTGGGCTGCTCGTGTTCGACTCGCTCACCGCCTACGTCCGCCTGCTGCTGGCGGGCTTCCTGGCGATCTACATCCCGTTCACGAAGTCGTCGGGCATTCCCGACCACGAGGACGGCGCCGACTTCTACACCCTCGTGCTGGGCGCCACGCTGGGGATGTGCCTGATGGCCTCCGCCAACCATCTGCTGATGGTGTTCATGGCGGTGGAGATGGCCAGCGTTCCCTCGTACGCGCTCGCGGGCATGCTCAAGGGGCGGAAGGCGAGCTCCGAGGCGGCGCTCAAGTACGCCGTGTACGGTGCGGGGGCGGCGGGCATCATGCTCTACGGCATCAGCCTCCTCGGCGGCCTGCTCGGCACCTGCCACCTGCCGAGCATGGCGACCGAGCTCGCCGGGATCGTCGATTCGGGCGCCGGGGCGGCCAGTGGCAGCGTGATGGTGCTGGCGCTCGGCGGCCTGATGCTGGCGGTCGGGCTCGCGTTCAAGCTCTCCGCCGTGCCCTTCCACTTCTGGTGCCCCGACGTGTTCGAGGGGGCGGCGGCGGAGGTGGGGGCGTTTCTGTCGGTCGCCAGCAAGGCCGCGGCCGTGGCGCTCCTGCTGCGGGTGTGCTTCGGCCTCGGTGTGCCTGCGACCGGGGGCGGTCCGCTGGCGACGGCGGCGGCGGGGCTCGCCGAGCCGAGCACGACCCGCCACTTCATCGTGCACGTCGTCGGCCTGATGGCGGCGGTGACCTGCACGCTCGGCAATCTCGCCGCCTACGGCCAGACCAACATGAAGCGGCTGCTCGCGTATTCCACGATCGCCCACGCCGGCTACCTGATGATGGCGGTGGCGGCGGCCGTGGCGATGGTGGGCGTCGATCCGGCCGGGGCCCGCGACGCCGTCAGCGCGACCGCCTTCTATCTCGGCACCTACCTCTTCATGAACCTCGGGGCGTTCGCGATCGTCGCCCTGCTGCGCAACCGGCTTCGCAGCGAGGAGATCGACGCCTACGCCGGGCTCGTCCGCTCGAGCCCCGGGATCGTCGTGGCCACCGCGGTCGTGCTCGTGAGCCTGATCGGGCTGCCGCCGCTGGCGGGCTTCGTCGCCAAGTTCCTCGTGTTCTCGTCGCTCGTGCAGGCCGTACAGGCGGGCGCCGAGCGGCCGCTGATGCTGACGCTCCTCGTGCTCGGCGGATTCAACACCGTCATCAGCCTCTTCTACTACCTGCGCGTGCTCAAGGTGATGACGTTCGAGCCGCCGGCCGAGAGCCGGGTGGCGGCGGACGTGCCGCTCGTGTCGCTGCCGGGCGCCCTCGTCACGGCGGTCGTCGTGCCGGTCGTGCTGCTCGGCGTGTTCTGGTCCGGCCTCTATGCCTGCGCCCAGCTCGCCGGTTCGTTCGCCTCCTGATCGGAATCCACCATGGCGTCGCCAGATCCCCTGTCCAGCCTCCTCGACGTGCTGCAGCCGTCGCTGGCGATGTACCTCTCGGATTCGGGGATCTGGACGTATCCGGGCGCCGAGGATCTGAAGCTCGCGCTGGCCGATCTCGTCTCCGACCATCGCAGCCTCGTCGAGCGGGCCGCCGTCGCGGTCGGACAGCGGGGGCTCGTGCCGCCGCCGACCGTGTTCCCGATCCACTTCACCGGCTGCCATGACGCCGACCTGCTCGCGCTCGTGCCGCGGGTGGTCGAGGGGCTGCGAAAGCAGGTGGAGCGGCTGGACTCGATCCTCGCCGCCACGGCCCACGATGGCGAGGCGCACGAGCTGACACGCGAGGCGAAGGAATCGAGCCTCGCCCATCTCGCGGCGCTCGAGCAGGTGGTGGCCGCCGAGCGGGCGCGGCAGCGTGCGGCTCGGCCGTCGCCCGGCACGGCTTCGCACGCGGCCTCCTGACCGATCCGCACCGGCTCCGGCGCTCGAGCGACGTCCCACACGGCACCCGCGCCATGGAGTTTTTCGACAGCCACTGCCATCTCGATCCGATGCGGTACGGTGGCGAGCTGCCGCAGGTGCTCGCGCGGGCCCGTGGGGCCGGGGTGGTCGGTATGGCGGTGATCGGCACGCGGGCGGCCGACAGCGAGGCGGCGGCGGAGTTGGCCGGCCGCGAGGCGGGGCTCGTGGCCGCCGCCGGCATCCACCCCAACGACGTCGCCTTGGCGGAGCCCGACGAGTGGGACCGGGTGACGAGGCTCGTGGCCTCGGGAAGGGTCGGGGCCGTGGGCGAGACCGGACTCGACTGGTACCGCGACACCGCGCCGCGGGACGTGCAGGCCGACTACTTCGACCGCCATATCCGCCTCGCCCAGAAGCTCGGGCTGCCGCTGGTCATCCACACCCGCGACAGCATCCGTGACGTCCTCGACGCGCTCGCCGCGGCCTCGGCCCGGGGGCCGCTGTCGGCCGTCCTGCACTCCTTCACCGGCACCGCGGCGGAGGCGGCGGAGGCGGTGGCGCTCGGCTGCTGCCTGGGCTTCGCCGGCATGGTGACCTTCCGGTCCGCGGCCGACCTGCGGGAGGTGGCCTCGACGGTGCCCGGCGACCGGCTCCTCGTGGAGACCGACAGCCCGTTTTTGTCACCGGAGCCGGTCCGCGGACGGCGGAACGAGCCGGCGCACGTGGTGCACACGGCGCGCTGCCTGGCGATCGCCCGCGGCGTGCCCCTCGAGCGGCTGGCCGCCGAGACGACCGCCAATGCCCGGCGGGTGTTCCTGCGACGCTGACCCGCGGGGCAGGCGGCACGGGCCCCGCGGACTCTTCCCCGCGGACGCCCCCCGCCGCCGGCTTCCCCACGGGGGGCGACGCGGTAAGATCAGCGCTCGAATGAATCACCCCTCCGGGAGAGAGGCCATGGTCCGCACCCCCAGCACGATGCTTCCGCTCGGCACCCGCGCGCCCGATTTTCACCTGCCGAACGTCGACGGGCGGATGGTGGACTTCGCGGCGGCGGCCGGCCCCCGCGGCACGGTCGTGATGTTCATCTGCAACCACTGCCCCTTCGTGAAGCACGTGGCCGACCAGTTGGCGGTGCTCGGCCGCGACAGCCTGCCGCGCGGCGTGGGCGTGGTGGCGATCAGCGCCAACGACGTGGCCGCGCATCCGGCCGATTCGCCCGAGCAGATGGTGCGCGAGGCGGAGGAGCGGGGCTATCCGTTTCCCTACCTCTACGACGATTCGCAGGAGGTCGCCAAGGCCTACCACGCCGCCTGCACGCCCGACTTCTACCTCTTCGACGCCGACCGCCGCCTCGTCTACCGCGGGCAGCTCGACGCCAGCCGTCCCGGCAACGGGGTGCCGGTGACCGGTGCCGACCTTCGCGCCGCGATCGACGCGCTGCTCGCGGGGGGGCCCGTGCCCGAGCCGCAGACGCCGAGCATCGGCTGCAACATCAAGTGGAAGGGCGGGAACGAGCCCGCCTACTTCCACGCCTGACGCGGCCGCCGCCCGCTCGCGACCGCCCGTACTGCGGTCAAGCGGACGCCGCGCGGAACTCAGCGCCGCGGGGGCTCAGGCGGGCGGCCGGGACCGCCGTTGCCACGGCCCGCGAACTTGCCGATGTCCTGCGTGTCGCCGGGCTGCAGTCGGGCAGCCCGCTGGTTTTCCCGCTGGATGGCCTCGTACACCTCCTGGCGGTGCACCGGAATCTCGGCCGGAGCATTGATGCCCAGACGGACCTTGTCGCCGCGGATGTCCACGATCGTGACGACGATGTTGTCGCCGATCATGATGCTTTCGTCACGTTGTCTGGACAGCACGAGCATCGCTGGTTCCTTCCTGATCCTTTCGTAACGCCGACGTTCCTGTGCCGGCTGCTAACGAGATTATGCGCTCTTTTTGAGGGACGGTCGGCGGGTGGAAAGTTCGTATCGGAGGGGAAGCTCGCCGCTGGCCACGACTTGCCGGCCGGTGCGGGCCTCCAGGTTGATCACGATCGGCGCCTTGAGATTCAGCGTCAGCCCCGCATCGCCGCTTCCCACCACCACCACGACCTGGGCCTGCCGCATGTCGGCCAGCGTCAGGGGGGTGAGCTCGCTCCGCGGGATCCGCACCTGGTAGTCGGGCACGAACCGGCGCGGGCTGACCACCGCCATCGCGACGTCGCCGCGGGTCGTGCTCTGCAGCCAGCCCAGCGCGTCGTTGTCGGCGTCGGCGAGCAACGCCCAGTCCCGGCAGTCCTCGAGTCCGGGCAGGCCGCTGGGGAAGTGGAGGATGTCCGCCGCGTCGACGTCGATCCTTCCAAATCGGGTGGTGGTGATCCGCATGATTGATGGCACTCCTTCGCCTCGCTCCACGTGTCGGCGACCGCGCGGCCGGCCGACGTCCTTTCCGCAAGGAGAGATCGGCAGTCGGGGCGGTTCCGGTTGAAGAAATGGGCTTGGACAATTTGCAGCGGTGCGGAAAGCCTTGCGGGCGGGGGGCTTCGGTCCGGTTGCGTGGCGGTGGCCGATTGGGTTGACGCGCCGTCAAAATCGGTCAATCTGTCACGAGCGGAATCCCATGCGGTTTCCCGGGCCATCGCCGTGAAGGAGCACCCCATGTCTCGCCCCAGCACGTCATCCCAGAGGGTCGCCCCCGGCATCCGCGGGCCGGAGATGCGGCCGCCGGCGCCACGGATCGTGACGGCGCCCCTGCGGCCCCTCCTCGCGATCGCCGCGTGCCTCCTGGTGGCCGGCGGCTGCTCGTCGGGCGGGTACGACACCGACTACGCCGCAAGCGTCGGGAAGCATCGCATGGACGCGGCGTTCCAACGGCTCCACCCCGAGGCGAAGGACGTCGCCGGAGGTCGCGTGCTCCTGCGGGTTCCCAAGGTGTTCACCGACGAGGATGCCAAGGGGGAGAAGGCCTGGGCGAAGCCGCCGTTTCTGGCGGATTTTCCGGGGTATCGCACGGCGTTCGGCGCGCAGATCGAGGCCGGCGGGGCGAAGCTGCCGGTGTCGCTCTCGGTCGGCGTGATGAACGACGACCAGTTCGCCCCCGAGGACACCAAGCGGGCGATCCTCAACGCCGTGCGCAAGGAGCCGGCGTTCGCCAAGGCGGCCTGGACGGCCCCCGACGGCATCGTGGTGCCCGAGGGGCAGACGCCGTGGGCGGTGCTCGATCTCGACGGTCCGCAGCCGTTCGAGCGGATCGTCGCCGGCAACCCGGAGCAGAAGAGCACCGAGGGAACGACGCAGATCTGGGTGGCGGCCCATCCCGCCCAGAAGGTCAGCGCGGTGCTCGTGTGGCGGATGCCGGTCGAGTTGGCTGGTCAGGTGCCGCTCGACGAACTGGCCGGACTCGTCGCCCGCACCGTGGTCACCAGACCGGTGCCCGAGCCGGCTCCGGCGGCCCCGGATGCCGCTCCGGCCGCGGCCCCCGCGAAGTGACCGTCGGCAGGCGTCGCGGCCGCCCGGTCATTCCCACATCGGCTGGGCCGTCCACGACGCCAGCGGCGCGAGGATGAGCAGGGGAGCCCAGGCGCCGATCGACGGGCTGACGACGTAGGCGGTGGCCAGCGCGTGCCAGCCGAAGATCACGAGGAAAAACACGACGGCCGACAGCACGCAGAGGCCGACGGCCACGAAGATGCCGCGCCGGCTCGGGCCCACGACCAGCGGGATGCCCAGCAGCGCCAGCGACATGTCGAGAAACGGCGAAACGAGCCGCGCGTGGATGCGGAGCGGCACGTCGGCGCCGACGCCGAGGCTCGGGTTGGTGATGGCCCGCATGAGTTCCGGCGTCGATGAATACTGGCTCCAATTGCCGCTGCCGATGAGCTGCTCGAACGTGACGTCGCTGGCGACGAAGCACTGCCGGGGCTCGAGCCACGCCGCGGCCGCGCGGGTCAGGACGATCGGCCTGCCGTGGTGCGCGAGGGGCTCGAGCGCGTCGATGTCGGCCGGTTCGCGCACATCGACGAGCAGGTAGCCGGCGGGGTGCGTCGCGTCGGCGGGCCGCCAGAATGCCTCGGTCGCGTCGATCTGCGGACCGTAGTCGGAGAGCGTCGGAGGCATGAGCAGACTCGGCGACTCGATGCGGCAGGTGGCCTGTTGGGCGCTGCGGCCCCGGAAGAGGATTTCCGTGTCGTGGTCGTAACGGGCCTCGAATGCCCGCGCGACGTCGCCGCGGAGGTCCTGGGCGTTGCGGGCGAACTCGTGGCGGATCCGCGGAAGCACGAACTCGCGGTTGCCCAGCGCCAGCAGGCTGACGACCGCCGCGAAGACCAGCGTCGGCCGGGCGATCCGCCATCGCGTCACCCCGGCGGCGAGGAGCGCCGTCAGCTCGTTGTGGCGTTCCAGCCACGACAGCGCGAACATGGCGCTCGCCAACGAGATCACCGGACTGGTGGCGTCGAAGAACGAGATCAGCCGGTAGCCGTAGTAGGCCCCGAGCACCCGGGCCAGCCCACCCGCCTCCGGTGCATGGGCGATGAACTCCTCGATGTTGGTGAAGGCGTCCACCACGAACGTCAGGCCGGCCAGGCTGATGAAGACGATCAGGAAGGCCTGCAACTGGGCCCGGGCGATGTAGCGGTCGATGAGCATGGAGGCTTGACGAACCGTCGGCGGGGCGGACGATTGAGGGCCGCGGGACGGTCGGGAGGCCGCGCCGCGGGGCCGCGGAGGGTACGCCCCTGCCCCGGGAGCGTCAATCTGGGTGCCGCCCGGCCGGCGGCCGCGAAAGCTGGGAAGGTGGCCATGGCCTGGGTCCGGGTGCTCAAGCGCGAGGCGTTTCGCTGGGCCGCCCGGGGTGTCGACCTGGTCTACCCGCCCCGCTGCCCGATCTGCCGGGAGGATCAGGGGGCGGAGGACACCGCCCGCGATACGGCCGCCCGCGGTCCGGATGATCCGCCGGCGGACGAGGCGGCCCTGATCGACTGGGAGGCCGCCGTCTGCCCGCGGTGCGTGCGTGCGCTTTCCGCGGACGTCTGCCGCTGCCTGCGGTGCGGGGCGCCGGGGCCGCAGGCCGACGGCTGCCGCGGCTGCCGCCATCGACGTCGCGACTGGCGGCGGCTCGTGGTGCTGTCGTCCTACGCGGACGGCCTGCGGGAGGCCGTGCTGCGGGCCAAGCGGCCGACGGGCGACGACGTCGCGGCGGCGCTCGGGACGCTGCTCGTGCGCCGGCATCGCGACTCGATCGCGGGGTGGGGCGTCGATACGGTCGTTCCGGTGCCGATGCACTGGCTGCGGCGGTCGCTCCGCGGCGCGAGTGCCGCCGACCGGCTCGCCGGCCGCATCGCCACGCTCATGGGGCTGCCGCACGCGCGGTCGCTGGTGCGACGCCGGCCCACGCGCATGCAGAACGAGCTGCCGGCCGAGCGGCGGCCCGCCAACGTGCAGGGGGCGTTCCGCGCCCGCCGCCGCCTCGACGGGGCGCGGGTGCTGCTCGTCGACGACGTCATGACCACCGGGGCGACACTCGCCGCCTGTGCCCGGGCACTGTCGGCCGCCGGCGCCCTGCGGGTGGATGTCGCGGTGGTGGCGCGGGCCGACGCCGTCGGGAGCGACGCCGATGCGTGAACAGGCCCCGTCCGGGACGCCGTCGGCCGCCGATCCCATCCGCGTCGGCACGCGGGCGAGCATGCTCGCCCGGACGCAGACAGGCTGGGTCGTGCGGCGACTCGAGCGGCTCGGCCTGTCGGTGGTGGTGGAGACGATCTCGACGACGGCGGACGTCCGCGCCGACGTGCCGGTGGCCGCGCTGGGGGGCGACGGGGTCTTCGTGCGGGAACTCGAGCGGTCGCTCGTCGCAGGGCGGATCGATCTCGCCGTGCACAGCCTCAAGGACATGCCCACCGAGCCCACGCCCGGGCTCGAGGTGGCCTGCGTGCCGCGGCGGGCGATGCCCTTCGACGTGCTCGTCGCCCGCGACGCCGCCACCCTCGAAACGCTGCCGGCCGGCGCCGTCGTGGGCACGTCGAGCATCCGCCGGATCACGCAGGTGCGGCGGGTCCGCGGCGATCTCGTCGTGCGGGCCGTGCGCGGCAACGTCGACACCCGGCTGCGGAAGCTCGACGCGGGGGAGTTCGACTGCCTCGTCCTCGCCGGGGCCGGGCTGGAGCGGCTCGGCCTCGCCCACCGCATCTCGCAGGTGCTCCGCCCCGACACGTTCTGGCCGGCCGTGTCGCAGGGGGCCCTCGGCCTCCAGATCCGCTCCGCCGACGCGCGGCTGCGCGGGCTCATCGAGCCGCTCGACGATCCGGCCACGCACGACGCCGTCAGGGCCGAGCGGTCCCTGCTGGCCACGCTGGCCGGCGGGTGCCTCGCGCCCATCGCCGCCTGGGCCCGCCACGCGGAGGGCCGGCTGCACCTCGGTGCCTGCGTTCTCGAGGATGCCGGGGACCGCATCGACCGCGTCGTCGCCCACGCGGCCGCCGTTGAAGGAAACGCCGCGACGGCGGCGCACCCGGCGCCGGAGGCCCTCGGCCGGCGGGTCGCGGAGGATCTCCTCGGCCAGGGGGCCGCGGCGATGATCGATCGCGGGCGCGGGACCGGACGCTCCGGATGAAGCACCCCCACCAGGCAGGTGGCACCCCCACGGCGGGCACTGTCTGGCGGAATGCTCCGCCAGGGCCGGCAGCGAGAAACCCCTATAATTCGTGGCGCGTTCGGGCGCGAGCGGTGACAAAAATATCAAGTTACTTGAACATTCAACCCGGGGGATGCTACCCTACAATCGTCGGTCGCGAAGCTTGAAAGCTGCCGCGATCGCGGTGGATGACGCCCTTGGGACCGGCCGTGGCGGATGCGGCCTTGCAAACGAGAAAACGATGTCAATTCAACTGGTAATCGCGGATGATCACGAGGTGGTGCGGCGCGGACTCGTCAGCCTGCTGGCCGGGTCGGAAGTGAAGATCGTGGGCGAGGCGACCAACGGCGAGGAGGCCGTCAAGCTCACGAAGAAACTCAAGCCCGACGTCGTGCTGCTCGACATCCGGATGCCCGGCAAGGACGGTCTCGAGGCGCTCGAGCGGATCCGCGCCGACATGCCCGGTGTGCGGGTGGTGATGCTCTCGACGTTCGACAATCCCACCTACGTCGCCCGCGCCGTCGCCGCCGGGGCCCATGACTACATCCTCAAGGGCTGCACCAGGAAGGAACTGATCAGTTCGATCGCGGGCGCGGCCGCCGGCCAACTCCCGATGAAGGCCGGCGAACTCCGCCGTGTGGCCACGACGATGGCCAACCGCATCGCCACCGCCGATCCGGACATCCCGCTGACGCAGCGGGAAACGCAGGTGCTTCGGCACATGGCGCTCGGTCTCTCCAACAAGGAGATCGCCCAGTCGCTGACGATCAGCGTCGAAACCGTGAAGGAACACGTGCAGAACATCCTGCGGAAGATCGCCGTCGGCGATCGCACGCAGGCGGCCGTCTGGGCGGTGCGTCGCGGCCTCGTCTGACCGCGCGATCGACGACGATCGCGTCGGGCAGCGTGGCCGAGCCGCTGGCTTCCGGTCTGGCCACCGGACGCCGCCGAACGGGCCACGGAGCACGGAGCACGGAGCACGGAGCACGGGCCGGGCCAGATCCGGCTGTGCCGCGCGGCCGGCTTCACGGGGCCGTCTCCGCACGGGCCGTGCCGCACGTCAGCGGGCCCGCGGATGGGCCTTGTCAAAGGCGTCGAGCAGTCTCGTGGTGGTCACGTGGGTGTAGATCTGCGTGGTCACGAGGCTCTTGTGGCCGAGCAGTTCCTGGACGCTGCGGATGTCGGCGCCGGCGTCGAGCAGGTGCGTGGCGAAGCTGTGCCGCAGCGTGTGGGGGCTCGCACGGCGGGTGAGCCCGGCCGTGGCGAGGTGCTTCTCGAGCAGCCGGGCGACTCCGCGGACCGAGAGGCGGCCGCCGAACCGGTTGGTGAACAGCGGCCGCGTCGGTGAACGCGTCGCGGCTTTCGTGCGGGTCCCCGGCCCCGGCCGCGCCGCGCGGGCCGCCAGCCACGCCCGCAACGCGGTCTGCGCGTGGGTGCCGACGATGCCCAGCCGCTCCCGCCGCCCCTTGCCGCGCACGCGGACGGTGCCGCCGGCGAGGTCGAGATCGCCGTCATCGAGGCTGACCAGCTCCCGCACACGCAGCCCGGCGGAGTACATCAGCTCCAGGATCGCGCGGTCGCGGAGGCCGCCGGCCGCGGCCGGCTGCGGCGCCGCCAGCAGGCGGCCGATCTCCTCGCCGGAAAGAAAACGCGGCAGCTTCCGCGCTCGTTTCGGACTGCGCAGCGGCTTGGCCGGGTTCGCCGTCACCCAGCCCTCGCGCTGGCCGAAGGCGAAGAAGCTGCGGGTGCTGGCGAGCTTGCGGGCGACGCTCGACGGCGCGTAGCCGGCCGCGTGCAGGCCCGCGCCGAACCGCCGCAGGATCACGCTCGAGGCGTCGGCCGGACCGCTGCAGCCCGCGGAACGGAGGAAGGTCTCGAGTTGCCGGAGATCCTCGCCGTAGCTCTTGAGCGTGAGCGGCGACGCACCCTTCTCCGCGGCGAGGAAGCCGAGAAACCGGCCGATCGCGTCGGTGAAGCCGTCGCGGGTGGCGGAGGCCTGGGGTGCCATGTCGAATCCCCCGAACCGCCGGGGATGCCGGGCGACGCCCGTCGCATGCCGTTCCCGGTGGAAGGCACGTCAGGGGCCGACGGAGTGGTCGGACGGTCAGGCGCGGCGATCCGCCCGGGGCACGAACCTGCGGCCGCGACGGCCGTGAGGGGCCGTCTGGCGGATCTTGTCACCGAGCACGGCCGCGTCGTACCAGGAGAAGCTCAGCTCCGGGTTCGCGGCGTGCCGGGCCAGGGCCTGGAGCGTCTCCTCGCGGCTGTCGTCGTCGAAGAGGAACACGTAGCGTTCCCCTCCCTTGACCAGGGCGATGACGTTGATGTCGCGGGAGTCCATGTCCGCATCCTCGTGTCCCGTCCGGTGCCGCCGCCGGATACAGCCCACCAGAGGAAGTATCGGCGGCGGAGGCGGCGGGGGAGCAGACTTCCCGGCGATCCCAGCCGGGTCACCGCGACCCGGCCAGTCCGCCCCAACCACCGCGTGGCGGGGCGGTCCGGGGGACGTGGCGTGCCCGCGGCGAGAGCGTCAGAACAGGTCGCCGAAGCCCTTGAGGGCGATCGGCTCCCGCGCATAGAAGGGCTCGCCATGCTGCCGCCCGATCGACGCGCCCCACCACCGTGAGGCCGCCTCGACGCGGTCGAGCACCGTCGGCGGGGCCGCCGTCGCATCGAACTGGCTGGCGTAGCAGGCGAGGCTGGCACGCTTCGTCTCCCAGGTGGTCGTGACGTCCACGACGAACGCCGGCGGCCGCACGATCTTGAGGTGCACGCAGGCGTAGTGATACACCCGCTCGGGGTGCCACGGGTCGCCGGGCAGGTCGCACTTGGTGAGCTTCGCCCAGAACCGCGCCGCTTCGACGAGCCGCGTCGCCGCGACGTGGTCGGGGTGGGCGTCGACCCAGTACGGGGCGAAGAGCCAACGCGGCCGAACACGGCGGATGACCGCCGCGAGCTGTCCGCGGGCGGCGAGCGTGGCCCGCAGCCGGCGGTTGGGCAGGCCGAGATTCTCCCGCCACGGCAGGCCGAGCGCCGCCGTGGCGGCGGCCGTCTCCCGGGCCCGCGTCTCGTGGCTGCCGCGCGGCGTCGGCTCGCCGTCTGTCAGATCGAGCACGCCGACGGAGAGCCCCTGTCGCAGCATCAACGCGAGCGTGCCCCCCATGCCCAGTTCGGCGTCGTCGGGGTGGGGTGCGATGGCGAGCACGTCGAGCATGGATCACCTCGCGGGGGCCGCCGCGGGACCGCGGAGCGGCGCGGGACGCGTCGCCCCGGTGCCACCGACCCACGGAACGTCCGCCGGTTGCCGGCCGGGCGAACCGGCAGCATACTCTGCCCCGATGCAGACGCCCCGCCCCGCCGACCCGTCCGCCGAACAGCTCTTCGAATCCGCCTGCGGTCACGCCCGCGAGGATCGTCTGCTCGCGTCGGTGGAGGCGCTGTTGGGCTGGGACGAGCAGACGATGATGCCCCCGCGGGGGGCGGCCCACCGCGCCCGGCAGGCCGAGGCGCTCGCCACGCTGGCGCACCGGCAGCGGACCGACCCTGTCCAGGGCGAACGGCTCGCCCGCCTGGCCGCCGGTCCCTTGGCGGCCGCGGGACCGCCCGCCGTGCGGCACGCGATCCGGCTGCTCGCCCGCGACCACGAGCGGAATGCCCGCGTACCCGAGAAGCTCGTCGGCGAGCTGGCGCGAACCTGCGTGGAGGCGCAGCAGGCGTGGGTGACCGCCCGTGCCGAGTCGTCGTGGCCGGTGCTCGCGCCCTGGCTCGAGACGATGTTCCGGCTGAAACGGGAGCTGGCGTCCTGCCGGGAGCCGATGGCGGATCCCTACGACGCGCTCATGGACGACTACGAGCCCGGCGCCCGCTGGCGCGACGTGGCGGCGCGGTTCGACAGCCTGCGGTCGAGCATCGTGCCCCTCGTGCAGGCGTGCACCGGCGCGGCCCGCCGTCCCGACGACGCCATCCTGCGCCGCGACTACCCCGTCGCCGCGCAGCAGGATTTCGTGCGCCAGGTGGCCGCGGCGATCGGCTTCGACTTCGAACGCGGCCGTCTCGATACGACGGCCCATCCCTTCTGCTGCGGGGTGGGGCCCGACGACTGCCGCATCACGACCCGGTGGGACGTCCGCTGGCTGCCCACCGCGCTCTACGGCGTGCTCCACGAGGCGGGGCACGGCCTCTACGAGCAGGGGCTGCCCACCGAGTGGTACGGGCTGCCCCCCGGGGAGGCCGCGTCGCTGGGCATCCACGAGTCGCAGTCGCGGCTCTGGGAAAACCTCGTCGGCCGTTCACCGGCGTTCTGGGAGTGGTGCATGCCGCTCGCCCGGCGGTCCTTTCCGGAGCCGCTGCGCGACGCCACCGCCGCCGACGTGCAGCGGGCGCTGCTCGCCGTGCGGCCCTCGTTGATCCGCGTCGAGGCCGACGAGGTGACCTACAACCTCCACGTGATGATGCGGTTCGACCTCGAGCGGGCCGTCGTGCACGGCGACCTCGCCGTGCGCGACCTGCCGGAGGCCTGGAACGACCGGTTCGCGCAGGACTTCGGCTTCCGGCCGCCGGACGATGCCGCGGGCGTGCTGCAGGACATCCATTGGAGCGCCGGGCTGATCGGCTACTTCCCCACCTACACGCTCGGCAACATCTTCGCCGCGCAGCTCATGGCCGCGGCCGAACGCGACCTTCCCGGCCTCGACGGAGAGATCGCGGCCGGCCGCTTCGACGGCCTGCTCGCGTGGCTGCGCGAGCGGGTGCACGCGGTCGGCCGCCAGCTCGAGTCGATGCCGCTCGTGGAGCAGGCCACGGGATCGCCGGTGTCGGAACGCTGGCTCGTGGAGAGCCTCCGCCGCCGCTACGGCGCGGCCCACGGGATCGGCGCGGGCTGAGCCCGTGTGATCGCCTGCCGCTGGTTGAACGCCGGCGGGTGGCAGCCGCGGCGGCCCGGAGAGCCGGCGGGGGCTGCCGGAAGCGGCGATTTCTGGCCGCTGCGGGGCGATGGTAGACTTTGCCGGCGTGCGGGCGGCCGCGATGTCCGAGCGATTCGGGCGGCTGGCGACGACGCGTGACCGAGCCGTCTCCCTGGGAGGGGTTTCAATGTCCGACGACGACAAGAAGGGGCCCGAGGCCGACCCGTGGGCGAACCTCGACGCGGAGACGCCCGGCGAGTCCGGCGACGCGTTTTCCTTCGCCTTCGAAGAGGAAGAGATCGACGACACGGCGCCGGAGAAGACGCCCGAGTCCCCCCTGTCGCCGCTCGAGACGTCGTCACTCGAGCATGCCGCGGCCGAAGGCCCGCAGGCTGGGGCCACTGACGCGGCGGCGGAGGCCGTGCCCGCGCCGGAGCAGGATTCGTGGGACGCCATGGTGGCCGAGACGATCGCCGACGTCGCGCCTCACCGGGAGATTCCGTTGGCCGTGTTTCCCCCGCCCGGCAGCGAGACTGCGGCGGGCGACGGCGACGGGGATGTCGACGGGGATCGCGACGGGGATGCGACGACCTTGGCGGATGCGTTCGACTCCGACGCGCCGTTCGCGGCGGAGGAGTCGGGCATCATCGCCATCGCGGACGTGACGGGCGGATTCGGCGGCTCCGACGCGGCCGCGGACGACGATCACCAGCCGGCAGGGTCGGCACAGGATCGCTTCGGCGACGCGCGGAGTGGCGGGGCGGTTGAAGATGGGTCAGACGACGCGTTCGACGACGCGGCGCTCGCCCGGGAGATGGCCCTGGGCGTTGCTGCGGAGTCGGCCGACTTCGGCGATCAGGCGAGCGAGTCGCTCTCCGACGACGTGTCGTTCCACGCCGGCGCGGTCAACGCGTCGTCGCCGTTCGGCGAGACCGGCACGGCCGATCCGTTCGCCCAGGCGGACGAATCGATCCGGGAGGAGGCGGCGTCGATTCCGATGGTCGCGGGGCTGGCGACCGCCGGCGCCGCCGTGGCGGGCGCGTCCGTGCGGCCTGCCGCGGCACCGAAGAAGAAGGGGAGCGGCATCGGGCAGCTGATCGGCATCGTGTTCGGCGGTCTGCTGGCGATTCCGATCACGTTCGCGATCCTCATCTGGGGCTTCCAGAAGGATCCCTTCAAGTTCGCCCGGCACGTTCCGCCGCAGTTCGCGTTCCTGCTGCCGCAGAAGCTGCAGCCCGGCAGCGACAAGCCGGCGTCGAAGGGGAAGCGGTCGGGGCCCGACCTGTCGAAGGCGAAGTCACTCGACGACCTGGCCGTGGCCGGCGACGCGGTCGCGCCCGCGGACGACGCCGCAGCCACGCCGGCCGAGGCCGCGGCAGCCGCGCCGCAGCAGGGCGACGGTGCGCCCGCCGATTCCGATGGCGTGGTGGTCGCGGATGCCGCGACCGGCGACGCGGCCGACCGCGGGCCGGCGATGAAGCCGGCCGCCGAGCCGGCCGACGCGGCCGTGACGGTGCCCCCGCCCGACGCTTTGGCGGCGCTCGATCCAGTGGCCCCGGCGGCCGTCGTCGCCCCGGAGCCGCCCGCGCTCGATCTCACCGGTGTCGAGGCCGCCGCGGCGAAGGCCGCCGAGGCTTTCGACAGCCTCGCCTCGGTGCCGGACGGGGATGACTCCGCCCGGCGGAAACTGCTCGTCGGCTGGTATCGTCAGCTCGCCCGGCTCGGGGAGGAACTCGCGGTGCTCGAGCACACCGCGACGGGCACCGGCCGGCCGCTCGAAGACACTCCCGCGGCGGCCAGCGGCGTGCTCGAGCGGGTTCGTGGTGACGATGCGGCGGTCGGCGATCTCGTCCGGCTCGGCGGGATGTGGCTGACGAGCCAGAAACGGCAGTCGGACGGCGTGGTTCTCGTCGCGACGGTCGAGAATGTGCGGCGGGTCGGCCCCTACTGGAGCACGCGTGCCCAGATCGAAGACGCCGGAGACGACGGGGCCACACGGCCCGTGGCGATCATCTCGCGAACGCAGCCGGCCGTCGACGTGGGCGATCGCATGCTCGTGTCGGGGGTGCTGTTCGACGGCGACGCCGTCTGGGCGGTCGACGTGCGACCGCTCGCCGCGGCGCAGGTTTCCGCCGGCGCCGATGGGCTCTGACACCGCGACGGCGGTCGCTGCGGCGGTCGCGTCCGGGGCGGTGGGGGCGGCGGCCGTGCTGGCGGAGCACGTGGAGCGGCATGCCGCCAGCCACGGCCGTGTGAACGCGCTCGTCCAGCCGCGGCACGAGGCGGCCGGCCGCGAGGCCGCGGGCGTCGATGCGCGGCTGCGCGACGCCGCGGCTGGGCCTCTGGCCGGCGTGCCGGTGAGTGTGAAGGAATGCTTCGCCGTCGGCGGGCTCGAGACGACGCTGGGCATCCCGCACCGCCGGGGACGCATCGATGCGGACGATGCGGGGATCGTCGCGGCGCTGCGGGCCGCGGGGGCGCTCGTCGTCGGCAAGGCCAACGTGCCGCAGGCGATGTTTCTGCACGAGACCGACAATCCCGTCTGGGGCCGGACGAATCATCCGGAGGCCGCCGACCGTGGTCCGGGCGGATCCAGCGGCGGCGACGCCGCGCTCGTCGCCGCCGGGGTGGTGCCGTTGGGGGTCGGCAACGACCTCGCCGGCAGCGTCCGCCAGCCCGCGCACGCCTGCGGCATCGTGGGCTTCATCCCCGCCGCGGCGCGGCTCGGTGACGGCGGGGCGTTCCTCACGCTGCCTCACCTCACCGTGATGCGGGCGCGGGCCGGATTTCTCGCCCGATGTGTCGACGACGTCGCCCTCGCCTGCGCCGCGACGGGGAGCCTCGGCGGACCGGCGCCGGCGGACGGGCTGCGGGTGGCCTGGTGGGATACCGCGGGGCCGCTCGAGCCTTCGGCCGCGATCCGTCGCGGGGTGGCGGAGGCGGTCGAGCGGCTCGCGCGGGCCGGCGCCGCGGTCGAGCGGGTCGATGGCGGACTCGCCGACGAGGCGGCCTGGATCCATCTCGCGCTCGTCTCGGCGGATGGCGGTGCCGACATCCGCCGGCTCTTCGGCGCCGACCGGCCGATCCCGCCCGTCGCCCGCCTGCTGCGGATCGCGGGGGTGCCGCGGTGGATCCGGCCGCTGCTCGCGGCGGCGGCCGACGCCGCGGGAAGCCGGCTCGAGGCCCGGGCCCTCAGGCATACGGGGCCCCGCGCGGGCCCGGCGCTCGAGCGGCTGCTCGACGAACGTCGCGACGTCGCCCGCCGGTTCGCCACGCTGACGGCGGGCTTCCACGCGATCGTCTGCCCCGTCTCGGCGCTCCCGGCGCTGCGGCACGGGACCGCCGGCCGGCTGGTGCTCGCGGCCGCCCCCTGCCTGCTGGCGAACCTGCTCGACCTCCCGGCGGGCACGGTGCCCGTCACCCGCGTGCGGCCGGAGGAGGAGGGAGGCCGGGCCGCCTCGCGGGATCCGCTGGTGGTGGAGGCGGCCGCCACCGACCGCGGCTCGCGCGGGCTGCCGGTGGGCGTGCAGGTGGTGGGAGTGCCGGGGACCGCCGGCGGCGGCGTCGATCCCGGCCGGGTCGTGCTCGACGTCATGCGGCTGATCGAGCGGCCGCTCGGGCCACCCGGAACAGGGGCGGCAGTCGGCGCGTTTCCCCCCGCCTGAGCGGCTCCCAGCCATCGCGCGCCGCACGATCCCGGACCGGCGCCGGCGCCGGCGCCACGCACCGGTGGGTGATCCCGCCCCGTCGCCCGGGCTTCAGCCGGCCCCGGTCGCGCCCGTCAGCCGCGGCACGATCAGCCGCGGCATCTGCTCGACGGCGAGCACCTCGCCGGCGGCGCCCAGATCGATGGCCGCCTTGGGCATGCTCCAGACCACGCTCGTGGCCTCGTTCTGCGCGATCGTCAGCCAGCCCCGGGACTTCAGCCGGAGCAGCCCCCGGGCGCCGTCCTTCCCCATGCCGGTGAGCACGATCGCCGCGCCCGCGTGCGGGCAGGCATCCGCCACGCTCTCGAAGAACACGTCGACGCTCGGCCGGAAGAACACCTCGCGGGGCTCCTCGCGGTATTCGAGCGTGCCGCTCCTCGTCATCACGAGATGGTCGTTGGTGCCCGCCACGAGCACGTCGCCCGCGAGCGGCCGCTGGCCGTGCTCGGCCACGCGGACGGGGTGCCCGGTGCGCTCGCCGAGCCACTTCGCCAGCCCGCTGGAGAAGGCCACGTCGACGTGCTGCACGACCACGACCGCGACGTTCCAGTCGTGGGGCAGGGGCGTGAGCAGTTCGGCGATCGCCTTGGGACCGCCGGTCGACGCGCCGACGACCAGCAGCCGCGGCGGCGGGCCGCCCACCTCCGTCCGGGCCGGACGGCGCGACTCCGCCGAGGCGGCCACGATCTTGGCGATGGTGCCGATCTTCTCGACGAGCGCCCCCGCGCCGCTCACCTCGCCGGCCGGACCGAGCGTGGGGGTGTCGACCGCGTCGAGCGCGCCGAAGCCCATCGCGTCGTAGACCAGCGAGATGTTGCCGCTCACGGTGGCGGTCACCACGAGGATCGCGCAGGGGGACGAGGCCATGATCTGTCGCGTCGCCTGCACGCCGTCCATGTGCGGCATGATAAGATCCATGAGGATCAGGTCGGGCCGGTCTCGCTTGGCCATGGCGATGGCACCGACGCCGTCCTGCGCCGTCCAGGCCACGGTGTGGTCGGGCAGGCTGTCCACCACCCGTCGCAGCGCCTCGCTGGCGGCCCGCACGTCGTTGACGATGGCGATCTTCATGGGCGTCGATCCTCCGGGGCCGCGTTCCTGCGGCGGTGGGGCGGCCGGCTCAGCCGTTCGGCTCGCCGACGAGATCGACGATCGTATGGATGAACGTCTCGTCGTGGAAGCTGCTCTTGGTGAGGTAGCGGTTCGCACCGGCCTCGAGGCCGCGGAGCCGGTCCTCCTCGCGGTCCTTGTAGGAGACGATGACCACCGGAATGTCCTTCCGGGCGGGGTCGGCCTTGATCAGGGTGACCAGGCCGATGCCGTCCATCCGCGGCATGTCGACGTCGCTGACGACGAGGTCGTACCGGGTGCCGCGGACCGCGTTCCAGCCGTCCATCCCGTCCACCGCCACATCCACGAGGAAGCCGCGGGCCTGCAGCAGCTGCCGCTCGAGCTCCCGCACCGTGATCGAGTCGTCGACCACCAGAATCCGCTTCCTCCGCCCCGCTTCCGCCGCGATCCGGTCGAACTCCACCCGCGACAGCCGCCGCCCGACGAGCACGCTGTCGATCGACCGCACGATGTCCTCGACGTCGACGATGAGCACGGGGTCGCCGTTCTCGAGCAGCGACGCGCTGTTGATGTCGGGCACCTTCCCGAGCCGCTGGTCGAGCGGTCGCACCTCGAGGTCGCGCTCGCCGAGAAACGCGTCGACGATGAGGCCGAACTGCTGGCCGCGGTCGCTGAGGACGACGACGGGCAGGGGGTCGGCGACGGCCGGCGCCTGCGGCAATTCGAGAATCTGCGCGGCGAGCACCAGGCCGATGGAGGCACCGTCGTGGTCGAAATACTGCCGCCCCTCGACGGTGCGGATGTCGTCCCCGCGGCAGAAGACGATCTGGTCGATGCGGGTGAGCGGGAAGGCGTAGGGCTCCCCGCTGATCTCGACGAGCAGGGCCCGGATCACCGACATCGTGATCGGCAACTGCAGGAGGAACGTCGTCTGGCGCCCGGGCTGCGTCGCCACCCGCACGCTGCCTCCCACGGCCTTGACCATGCTCTGCACGGCGTCGAGCCCCACGCCGCGGCCGGAGATCTCGGTCACCTGGTCCTTCGTGGAGAAGCCCGGCAGGAAGAGGAACTCGAGCAGCTCCATGTCGGTCAGCTGGTCGGCGACCTGCGCCGCGACGAGCCCCCGGGACACCGCCCGCGACCGCAGCTGCTCCACGTCGACCCCGTGGCCGTCGTCGGCGACGGTGATGTTGAGCATGCCGCCGCGGTGCCGTGCCTCGAGGACGATCGTGCCTGTCGCCGGCTTGCCGGCGGCCTCTCGCGCCGCGGCCGGCTCGATCCCGTGGTCGAGGGCGTTGCGGATCAGGTGGGAGAGCGGCGCCTCGAGCTTGTCGAGGATGTCGCGGTCGACGCCGGTCTGCTCGCCGCGCACGTCCAGCCGCACCTGCTTGCCGAGGGTACGGGAGACGTCCCGCACGAGCCGGGGAAATCCACGGATGCCGTCGGCCAGCGGCCGCATCCGACTCACGATCACCTCGTGGTGCAGCCGGTTGGACAGATCCTCGTTGCGCCGGGCGAAGCTCTCGAAATCCTCGACGTGCCGCGAGAGCACGGCGAGCAGCTGGTCGGCCCGCTCCCGGGCGACCGCGACGCCGGCGGCGAGCACGGGCGGCACCACGAGGTCGCCCGCCTGGAGGCGGTCGTCGAGGGCGGCGAGGGCATCGCACTGCTGCACCTGCTGGCCGCGCAGGGTGAGCAGCCCGTCGACGAACGGCCGCAGTTGCCGCGTTTCCACGAGCGACTCCCCCGCGAGACCGACGAGCCGCGTCAGGCTGTCGGCCGAGACGCGGACGACGCGATCAAAGGCGTCGATGCCGCGGACGGCGGCGTCGGCCGCCGGTGGTTCGCGAGCCTCGGCGGCCATGACCGCGGTGGGCGGCGCAGTGACCAGTTCGCTCAGTTCGCTCAGTTCGCTCAGTTCGCTCAGTTCGCTCCCGG